>OIED01000099.1_pt1 | contig 52749 bp, 49 predicted proteins | sample 1581771 | NCBI WGS metagenome assembly OIED01 (sample SAMEA3882546, study PRJEB24775) | human gut metagenome | biome: human-associated habitat; feature: intestine environment; material: feces | place: Netherlands | collected 2009/2010 | reverse complement strand
TTCTCCATAAAAATATACTAATTTTCAGGCGTTTTTTTAATTCCGCCAACAGGTTAGGATAACAGATAAATATAGAGAAAGGATAAAATTATGATGGTATTAGGTATGATTTTGGCAATGATCGTTGCCGGATGCGCTGAGTATGGTGCAAGAACTAATATGAAGAAGTTCGCTTAACAGCCGTTCTTCTTTCAATTTGAGAGAATTTAAACAGTAGTTGCATAGATAAATAAAGGAAAGGCAGTTGTTGGCATTAGAAGGATGCCTGCAGCTGCCTTTTCGTTTTTTCTCAGCTGAACTTTTTCGGTCTCGCTATTTTTTTCGGGCTATTCCTTTGCTTGTATCATTATTTTTTGTAACTTTGCCGAAAGAATTTAAAAAGGCAGCAATATGAAATATCCTATAGGAATACAAGACTTCGAACAAATCATAGAAGGTGATTATGTTTATCTCGATAAGACGGCATTGGTCTATGACTTAGTGACTAATGGTAAAATATACTTTCTGTGTCGTCCTAGACGATTCGGAAAGTCGTTGCTCGTATCTACCTTGAAATACTATTTCGAGGGAAAAAAGGAGTTGTTCAAGGGACTTGCTATTGATAAACTGGAGAAGGAATGGAAGCAATATCCTGTGTTTCATCTCTCTTTTGGTGGTCAAAATTTTGTAGAGCCTTATACGTTAGACAAAGTGTTGGAGGAGTTTGTTGCCATGTCAGAACGTATCTATGGACGTGAGGAGTTGGCCGAGACTTTAGGCAGCCGCTTTAAGGCAGTGTTGGGGAAAGCTCATCAGAAGACTGGAATGAGAGCTGTCGTGCTAATTGATGAATACGATAAGCCGTTATTGGACGTAATGGATATGGATATTCCTGTAGGAAAAACTCAGAACAAAATAAGTTTGGAAGAGTATAACCGTAATCTTCTCAAAGGTTTTTATTCCGTTTTTAAGGAAGCCGATGCCGATTTGCAGTTTGTTTTGTTGACTGGTGTCACCAAGTTCTCTCAGGTCAGTGTGTTCAGTGGTTTTAACCAACCTGATGACATCAGTATGGATGAGCATTACGAGGCACTTTGCGGTATTACGGAAGAGGAGCTGTATTCCACTTTCGAAGAACAGATCAAGGCAATGGCCGTGAGATATAAAACCACAGAGGAAGGGATGAAATACAAGCTGAAAAGGAAGTTCGACGGTTATCATTTTAGCTCTAACATGCTCGATATCTATAATCCGTTTAGTATTTTGAATTCTTTGAGCAAGAAGAGGCTAAGCGATTTTTGGTTCCGCACAGGTTCGCCAACCTATCTTGTTCGCTTGTTGTCTCATTTTGATGAGAACATCAACGAGATGGTCAACAGGTTTTATCCTACGAGTAGTTTTATCGACTACAAGGCAGATGTGGAAGCACCATTGCCTATGATTTATCAGAGCGGTTATCTCACCATTAAAGATTGGAATATGGATACCGATTCCTATCTCCTGGATTTTCCGAATGATGAAGTGCGAAGCGGGTTCCTAACGTTGGTAGCTTCCAGCTATCTGAAGCCTGCGAAGTCAACGGATGCCTGGGTTATTCAGGTAGTAGATGTTATGTCGAAGGGCGATTGCCATCAGTTGGAGAATCTGATGACTTCCTTTTTTGCCAGCATTCCATACACGCAGCGTCGCAAGGATGATGAAAGAGAGAAGGAGCGTTACTTCCAATACACCTTCTATCTTGTATTGAGAATGATCAGCTGCTTCACGGTCTTCATCGAAAAGCAGCAAAGCGAAGGTAGGGTAGATTGCGTGGTAGAGACCCAGAACTATATCTACATCTTCGAATTCAAGCGTGATGGTTCGGCAGAGGAAGCCCTGAAGCAGATAGAAGATATGGGCTATGCCAGGGAATATGCAGCAGATGGCAGAAAGATTTATCAGATAGGCTGCAACTTCTCATCGAAGACGGGAACCATTGATGGGTGGAAGGTGAAGTAGGTGATCTGTAAGTATATCCCGAAAAATAAGTCATATAGCTTATTTTTCAGGATATTCCTTTGCTTGTATCATTATTTTTTGTAACTTTGTCGAAAAATAGTGTTTTAAATCAATTGTGTCATGGAGCAGAATCAGATAAAAGAAGTACCATATGGCGTATCGGATTTCGATGTAGTGAGAAGAGACAATCTATACTATGTCGATAAGACCATGTATTTGCCAAAGTTGGAAAGTCAGGCACGCAACCTCTTTTTCATTCGCCCTCGCCGTTTTGGTAAGAGCTTGTTCATCAGTATGCTTCGTGCTTACTATGATGTGAGACACAAGGATGAATTTCAGGAAAAGTTTGGTGGTTTATGGATAAGTCAGCATCCTACTTTCTTACAGGGAAAGTTTCAGGTGATGTATCTTGATTTCTCACAGGTAGGAGGAAACATTGAAAAACTGGAAGAGCGATTCAATTTCTATCTGGGAGTAGAAATGGATGGTTTTGTGCGTGATTATCATGAATACTATCAGGAGGAAACCATTAGGAAGGTTCGGGAAACAGAAGATGCAGCTGGAAAGTTTTCCATTATCATCAATGAAGCTAAGTCAAAGTCATACCCTCTCTATCTTATTATAGATGAGTATGATAACTTTACGAATACCGTGCTTAACGAGCATGGAGAGGATGTATATAGGGCTATCACGCACGCTGCAGGATTCTATCGTGACATCTTTAAGAAGTTTAAAGGTTCTTTTGATCGTATATTCATTACGGGTGTCAGTCCTGTTACATTGGATGACGTAACCAGTGGCTTCAATATCGGCTGGCATATTTCTACCAATGAGGAATTCAATCAGATGTTGGGTTTCTCTACGGAGGATGTGCGAGAGATGTTCACCTATTATAAGGAAAAAGGGATGATGCGTCCTGATAGCAACATAGAGGAAATCATTGAAGAAATGAAGCCTTGGTATGATAACTATTGCTTTTCCAGAGGGGCCTTGGAAACTCAGAGTAGGATGTTCAACTGCGATATGGTGCTCTATTACCTTCGCAATTTTATGAACCGGGGAGAAGGTCCCAAGGAAATGATAGATCCAAATACAAAGACGGATTACAACAAGATGCGCAAGTTGATTCAGCTTGACAGACTGGATGGTGACCGTAAGGGTATTATTCGGAAGATAGCAGAGACAGGACAGATTATCACTCGACTGGAAGAGACATTCCCAGCCAGAATGATAACCAATCCTCAGATATTCCCGAGTTTGCTTTTCTATTATGGCATGCTTACCATCAAGGGCACCTTTGGCAGCCAGCTGGTTTTGGGGATTCCTAATAATAATGTTCGCAAGCAATATTATGGCTATTTGCTGGAAGAGTATCAGGATGATAGGTATGTCAATCTGTCTGATTTGGAATATAAGTTTACGTTGATGGCTTTTGAAGGAAAGTGGAAGGATACTTTGGAATATATGGCTTCGGCATACGCAGCCGTTTCGTCCGTTCGGGATTCCATAGAAGGCAAGCGCAATCTGCAGGGCTTCTTTATGGCGTATTTGAGTCTTAATAGTTATTATTATACGGCTCCCGAGTTGGAATTGAATCATGGTTATTGTGATTTCTTCCTCTTGCCTGATTTGACGCATTATCCAACGAAGCATAGCTACATATTGGAATTGAAATTAATTCCAAAGAAAGAAAAGGGAATGTCTGGAAAGGTGCATGAGAAGTTGATAGCCAAGCAATGGGAGGAAGCTGAACTTCAGATTAGGAAATATGCCGAGGCTCAGAGAGTTGAGATTTTGCGACAGGGAACCCATTTGCATAGAATCATCATGCAGTTTGATGGTTGGAAGTTGCATAGAATAGATGAGGTGTAGATTGAAAAAGAATGAGCTGAGGCATTATAAAGAATGAGTTTTCTTTACATTAGTTTGCCTGAGATTCTCGTATTTTCAGACGCTTGTTATTTCTTGGAGAATACCGTAAATATGAAGAAAATAGGAAAAGTGTTGGTAATCAGATGTTTGCGATTTCTTGACAAGATGGTCGCGTTGAGGAAAATCTATAGTTGTACGACTATAACCCCTATAGTTGTACAACCATAACTCTACAGTTGTACAACCATAGCATGTATAGTCGTACAACTGTAGCTTTATAGTCGTACAACTATAGGTCTTGTTCTTAATATAGAGCAGAAAACAAGGATTCCCGACCTCTCAATTCCCCTTATTTTTATCGCTAGATTCAATATTTGTAGGTATATAAATTTTGGTTATAAATATTGACGGGAGGTTGGAACGGGAGGGATGCTTGATGAGTGATTTTTTATATGTTTGCAGCAAACCTTGCAAACTTTGCGGAGACTAAGAGTTGGTACGGAGCGGGTACGGAGTTGGTACGGAGCGGGTCTAGCTCATAAGTTAATGATTCACCTTTTTTGTTTGTTGGAATGTTACTCAGATGTTGTTGGAAAACATAGTATAAGTTGTTAGAAAAGATAGTATATGTTTTTGAGATAGTTAGTATCTCCGGTCGCACAACAGCTGTTGTGCGCTTGCATAGCAGCTGATGTGCGCTTGCACAACAGGTGATGTGCATGCGGCGGTCAACTGTTATGCGCCAACTATTATCTAGACTTATGACACGCCCTCTTTGTCATTTGGTACATTGAGAATGGCATTTCATACAAGCCAAGTTTGGATATTTGGCGGATAGAAATAATCTTCTTACTTTTGTACTCGTAATCGGGAAGCGATGGAAAAAAGAATCGTGGAACGAGGAAAATGAAGTATAACCCTTTTAATATATAATAAGGTATGAAGAAGATTATGATTTCTTTGATGATGGGTATGGTGTAGTTGAGAACACCAAGCACCACATCATCGTAGCTACTCCTTTCGGAAAGTACACCATCGAAAAGAAGGATGGCGGCGTCAGTTTTATGGGAATGTCGGCAAAGCTGGTGAGTGCCAAGAATGGCGTGTATCAGGTGAAGTCATCGCTCGGTAATTTCTCGGTGAATACGAGAAAGGGAACGATAACAAAGAGATAATCGTAACAGGTTGTTTACCTTTTCGTAAGGGATGGTATATAGGAATAGGGCATTGAATTGTTGTCATGGAATAGAAATGTGGAAGTATTTTTCTCTCGGCAATGGCAGCGTTCAATGCCTTTTTTGTCCTTTGGGATAAAAAACATCGCTAAAAGTTTGGCAGTATCAAGAATATTGCTTACTTTTGCGGTCAGAGTTGGAGCAGACGGAAAAGAACGGCTGCGATGAAGACTCGAATGAATGAGCGTATTGAGCGTTATCTTGCGAGATAGGAATGTGGAAGTTTCAAAGTCTGCAATGATAATATGCAATTCGGCTCACGCATATGGATTATTGTACCTTTCGCATAAGGGAAGGGTATCGATATATCTTATAGCGTGGGCTATTGCCATATTACTTGCAGACGGGTCCTTCCACAACCTCTATCCCAGTAATAGGCAATAGTCCCACGCTTTTTTGCTTGTTCTTGAATGTTGAATTTAAAAAGAATAAGTATGATGTACAATGGGTTACAGAATGATATGACATCTTTTGCAAAGTTTGCCTTTATTTTTGAAAAAGAAATAAAGGCAAACGTGAAGATTGAGGAGTTTAAAAGCCGTTTTAAAACAGCTTTTGAACTTTATGAGCATAAGGTGAAGTGTCATGTAAGGTATGTAAAACAAAAAGACATAGCCACAATCTCTGAATATGCCAAGTTTACTTTGTTCTTTACCAAGAAACATTCACAGGTTTTAGACTTTTGTCGCCATTTACGAAACTCATTCGTACATGGTATTCTTATTAAAGAGGATAAGTTTCTGGTTATCAATGACAAGAATAATCGACAGAATGTTTCTTCAAAAGGATATTTGGAATATAGCCTTGTGAAGGGATTTGTAAAGGAAATAGTAAATGTGTATGAACATAACAACTAAATCGAAATGATATGGAAATGCAGAAAAATTTAGAAAAGTTAGGCTGTTCCTTTTACAAGGTGGATGGGACAGATATACAAGTTTGTATTACTTCTGGTAAAGACTGGAAAGATATAGCAGTCTTTAAGTTTGAGGAAGGAAAAGTGGTGATGCTTCCCGTGGAAAATAATGAGTTTCGCGGAGAGCGTCTCAACCGTGCAACTTGGTCTCAGCTAGAGTGGTTGAAGTCTTTTGGAGTCAATAAGGCTGTGCTTATTGATGAGAAAGATGCAAATTTTATGCTAAAAGAGTATGTAACAGGTTATTTGTCTAATCATTAAAAATGAACTTATGAAAAGGTTAGCATCTTTGTTGTTTGCGTTATGGATTGCTTCTATCTGTTTCGCAAAATCAGCCCTCCTTAACTACGAATACGATATAGTAGGAGTAGCAATAGCGAAGGAAGGATATTACTTAGTAGAGGTCTCTACATTGGTAGATAAAAAAAAGGAAGCAACGATAGATGTTGCGAAGAAGTGCGCTATCCTCGGTTGCTTGTTTAAAGGATTTGCTGTGGAACGATTTTTCCAAAAGCCAATCATTTCTTCTCCGTCTCAAGCAGAAGAACATAGTGAATACTTTGACAAACTGATAAGCGAACAATTCGATACATATACGAACACAACTCAACCCATTCAGATTGTTAAAGTGGGAAAACGTTTTCGTGTAAAGGCTATTGTAGTAGTCGCCAAGGAAGCGTTAAGAAAAAATCTCGAAAATGCTGGTATTGTAAGAAAGTTAGGTTTACAAAAAAACTAGGAAATATGAAATTAAGACTCATTTATACATTCTTAATGCTCGTAGTGGCATGCACTGTTTTTGCCCAAGGTAAGAACCCAAAAATCATGGTCGTTCCAATGGATACATGGTGTCAAGAGCGCGGTTTTTGGAATGTGTATGAAAATCAAGGAGAAATTAAAGGAGCACCTAATTATGAGCAAGCCGTGCAGGATAGCAGGGAACTCATGTTGGTAATCTCTAAAATCAATTCGTTTATGTCTGATTGTGGTTTCCCTCTTGCGGATTTGTCACAAACAATCAAGAATAATACAAGACGGACTGCAAGGAATACTCTTACAACATCGAGAACTTCAGGTAGTTCTTTGGCTGTTACGGCTCTTGATGAGCTTAACCGACAGGCAAAAGCGGATATTCTTATCGAAGTTGATTTTTCCTACAATACTGTAGGACCGAAGCATAGCGTAACATACAACTTACGAGCACTAGATGCTTATACGGGTAAGCAAGTTGCGGGCGTAGATGGTACTGGTACTCCAACATTTACCTCGGAAATTCCCGTATTACTGGAGGAGGCAGTAGTGGGGCATATGGATAACTTTATCTCAAGGTTGCAAGCTTATTTTGACGACTGTAGAGAAAATGGACGAGAGGTCGTTATTGAAATTGGAGTATTTGATAACGGATCTGGGATTAATCTTGAGAGTGAATATGGTGGTTCTGAACTTTCAGAAGTTATTGAAAATTGGATGGCAGAGAATACTGTAAAACATCAATACCTTACATCTGAATCAACAGAATCAACCATGCTTTTTGAAAATGTAAGGATTCCTCTTGTAAAAGAAAACGGGATGCCAAAAGATGCAGGTAGCTTTGCAAATGAATTACGCAAGTTTCTAAAAACAAAATATGGCATAGAATCAAAGAATAATTCACCTTCACTAGGCTATGCCCAAATAATAATAGGAGAAAAGTAATTATGAAGAAGTATATATTTTCTTTCATACTATGCAGCATGTCAATGTTTATGCATGCCCAGAATTGCGATATAGTGCTTCGTCCTTTGATAACACAATCCACCAACGAAGATGGAAGTCGTTATCCACAAGTAGTTGACTATTTGACAAATCGGTTGCGTGTGCTTACTTCTAAGACTGGTAGTGTTGGAGGGATGGAAAACTCGCAATTCGCCCTGGCTTTTGATTATGATGTTATTGACAAGCAGATTGTCAGTGGAGTTCCCACAAAGATAGTCTATAAGGTAAATGTCTCAATGCATGTTGTTGACTTGAAAGCTCAAAAGGTCTATGCAACCTATTCCAAAGAAATGAAGGGCATAGGAGACAACGAGACGAAGGCTCTTGTTAATACTTTCCAAAAAATAAATGTTTCGAATATTGAAATTCGGAACTTCGTACAACAAGGGAAGCGAAAGATAATAGACTATTATGATAATAACTATCAGAATATCATAAAAGTGGCTCAGTCTCTGGCTGTCATGAAGAATTTTGATGCAGCCATTTACAATCTTATGTTGGTGCCAGAATGTTGCACAGGTTATGAAGCTGTCAATAAAGAATTGATGAAGGTTTATCAACAATTTGTTAATCAGCATTGTAATGAAAATCTGGCACAGGCTCGAGCAGTATGGATTGCTGCGCCTAATAGTGAAGGAGCTGCAACTGCGAGTGTTTATCTCTCAGAAATTTATCCAGATGCAGCATGCTATGGTGATGCCATGGAACTTGCTAACGAGATTAAGAAGAAGATGGGAGAAGAAGTGAAATTCATGATGCGTCAATGGGCAGACAATATATCCTTAGAGAGACAACGTATCAATGCAATGCGGGATATTAGTATAGCCTATGCCAACTCTCATCCCAAAACAGAAGTAACTAATGTATTTTGGAAATAAATATCATAATAAATATACAATGAAAAAAATATTATTAATGATGATTGTTGCCGTTATTGGCACAATCAGTGCAAATGCACAGTTCAAAGTTGGTGACATCTACAGTCAAGGAAATCTAAAGGGTTTGGTGGTTGATGTAGATGCAAGTGGAAAGCATGGCCTTATCCTTTCATTAAGTGAAAGTGACAAGGATTGGCTGGCAGACAAATCTTTGGAGTTGGAAACAAACGCCTTCTTCGAAGATGATGGAATGAAAAACATGGAGGCTATTGCCAAATATATTTCAGAAAAGAATCTCTCATGGGAGAAATTTCCTCTTTTCGCATGGGCTCGCAGTCTTGGAGAGGGATGGTATATCCCTTCTCGTGGTGAACTGAATACAATTTGGAAAAACCTAAATGGTGGCAACCTTGATTTAAACAAAAAGGGTTGCAAACTATGGAAGGCTTATAATAAGATAGTTGAAAGAAATGGTGGAGATAGTTTCTTCTGTTCAAATGCAAGTACTATGGGATTTAAAATGTTGGCTGGAATGATTTCTTCTACTGAGGCTGAAGGTGGTAAAGTTTATACTATCAATACCGAGAAGGGGAAGAATCTGGTTAATCACCCAATGGGAGCACCTAATGTTAAGATTCTGGAGTATCAGTTGAAAAAGGACGCACATCGCTCAGAAGGTGATGCTCTTGGTATGAAACGTGTTCTTCATTTCGATGCACGTGCAGTACATAAATTCTAAAAATAATGCGCCAAATAATTACAATTCTTATTGCGTGTTTTACTTCTCTCATTTGTTCGGCACAAGTCAAAAATGTGAAGAAGGGCGATGTGCTACAAGTAAATGGAGTAAAAGGTATAGTCTTTAATGTATATGAAGATGGTACCCATGGGCAAATGATGAGCATTAAGGCTTTTAGAGGAAAACAGAATTTGTATTGTGTCAAATCTGCATACCTCAAAGGTGTTTCAATGCTTGACGAAAATGACGGAAAGGCAAATACCGATGAACTTTTTGCCTATGCATCTGCAAAAGGAATCTCACTTACCAACTACCCAGTTTATAATTGGTGTAAGTCATTAGGTGACGGATGGTATATTCCTTCTATTAATCAGCTAAAAGCATTTGTAAATTATTGGTTAGGTAATACGGATGTAGAAGTTGATTGGGAGGAAGATGAGAATGTCAACGCTGTGGATGATTCTATGCCGCATACTAAAGTTGTAAATAACATCTTGCTTGAAGCTGGAGGTATTCCTTTCTTAAATGGTGTCTTTACATCAACATTGGATGCCAGTAAGAAAGTGGATGTGTTTAAATACAACAAAGATGATGGCAAGTGGAAGTTTTACAAAATCAATCCCATGAAGCTTGATGCCTTTTGTGTAGGTCGGGCCTTTTATGATTTTTAGTTATGAATAAAAGAATAATGTTATTATATATATGTCTTTGGGTGGTATCGAATGTTACCGCCCAGGACGTATTCAAATATCACAAGGGTTCTATGTATTCTATCATGCTGAAACATGAGAACCAGGAATATTGCAAAGAAATGGTTGATGTATTCGAGAAAATACCAATACAGGATAATTTCTATGAATTCAACCTGTCAAAGCGAGTGTTCAAGGCAGGAGTACTTGAGGAAAGTGATACTACCAAGGCCAACGATCAGAAGCCTCATATTGATATGCTTCTTCGCGATAATGCGATCGGTCGTCGCCTTGTAGCAAAGTGGTTTAATCAAGCCAAGGATGGAACATTTAATCCCAATCTGATTTTGGAAAGAGGATACTACAATGTGAATGCTTCTGATATTCAGACAGCATTATACTCTCATAAAACTCAGGAGGGTATCGTTTATGATGCAGGTGAAGAGCTAATAGGTAATACTTATGTTCTTGTGAACGACATCCAATATGGTGACAAACGTCGAGACAGGGAAAAACGCATGTCTAGTGCTATTGCATTGTCTGCAATTCCTTTTGTCGGTATGGTTGCTATGCCGGTGGCTGGTGTTCTTGCAAATGATTATTCAGGTTTTAATGTGACAGTTACTTCTTATCTGTACCGACTTGATTGGACCAAGGAAATTTCTGACGGATTCTATAATGCATATTATACAGCTACTCAAGATGTTAATAAGAAAGAGGCTTTCAAGAAACAGAAGACTCTTTTCACAGTGAGCTACCTCGGTAGCCAGACTGTGCATAGTCAGAATTCCAACTTTAAAGGAGTAAATGATAGGGAAAGCCAAATTCGACTGGTGTGTACCCGTGCCATAGACAAGGCTATTGCACAATTACAAAAAGAGCATCCGGAGTTCCGTGTAAGAACGCCTCTTCTGAGCAGTAGTCCTATTACAGCCCATATAGGTATTCGTGAAGATGTTACCGAGGATTCAAGGTTTGAAGTATTGGAAGTAGGTGAAACATCCGATGGCAGAACTACTTATAAACGAGTTGCTGTAATTAAACCGAAAAAAGGTAAAATTTGGGATAATCGATATATGGCTGAGTTCGAAGAACACAAAAATGGTATTTTGAAGTCTACTGAGTTTGAACTTGTATCTGGCAGTATTTCCCAAACTGCATGTTTGATAAGAGAAATAGATAAGTAATATAGTATTAAATTTAAAATTAAACAAACAATGAAAAAAACAATTAAGTATTTGATGCTTACGCTTGTAGCAGTGTTCGCATGTGTGACAATCTCTTCTTGTAGTAAGGAAGATGATGACGATCCTAACAAGGGTATTGGCAACTATTATGTCCAGTTGACAGGTGTTGAGACAAATTGTATTGATGCAACAGGTAATAATCTGGCTGATACCTTTAAGTCTGGTTGGATTTCTGAAAACAAGGCAGATGCCCAAGGCAAAAAGACCATAGGTAAGACAGACAATGAAACAGCACGTACATGGTTTAACCAGTTTATTAATACCTTGGTTCAAAGTTTTGATGAGGAGTTACGCGGTAAAAATCTTCTTCCTGAAAATGGTTATATACGTTATTATTTCAGTTTAGGAAGTGATGCTTCATATGGAGGTGCAAATGAAAATGCAATAATTGAAGTCTCAAATTCTGGAGCAATTAAACGATAGATAGAATGAATCCTCTAAAGGGTATTGTTCTGTTGCTATTGTCACTTATTTCTGCAACAGAAATTAATGCGCAGCATACGTATGTAGTATCTGTTGGTATCGCTAATTATCAGAATATTAATGATCTTACGTTTACTGAAGCAGATGTAGCAACATTCAATCAAATTATGGCTCAACATGATGCTGTCATAACAACATTAACAGGTGCTCAGGCAACACATTCTAATATTATTAAGACTGTTCGTTCTGCTTTTGCCAAGGCAACGCCTTCAGATGCTGTAATATTCTTTTTCAGCGGACATGGTTATGAAGGTGGTTTTTGTTGCTATGATATGCAAGCGAACTCTCATCTTGGCGGAATGAGTTATCAAGAAATGCAGATACTATTCCGTAATTGTCGTGCAGGGCGGAAGATGGTTTTTGCGGATGCATGTTTTAGTGGAGGTCTTGGCAAACAGCGTACACAATTGCAGGTACAAGCTGTTGCAAACAATGATGTAATGTTCTTTCTGTCATCTAGATTGGATGAAACTTCGTTGGAATTGCCACAAGGACCAAATGGTCTTTATACATATTTCCTTGCAAAAGGATTAGATGGTGCGGCAGATGTAAATAATGACAGAGTTATTTCTGCTAACGAGATTTATAATTTTGTTAGTAAGAACGTCTCATCGTGGGCAAACCAGATTCCTCACAATCAGCACCCAACTATTTGGGGAAATTTCAACCAAGGCATGTCTGTTTTAGATTTGAGGTGATGAACATTCTACATTAGTTGGGTGGTATTAAATTAAAAATATTGTTAGTCAGTGAAGGAAATTTCCTTCACTGACTTGAAAAGTAAATTAAAAAGTTATGAAGAAATTTTTTATGATGGCAGTTATGGCTGTGTTTACAATGACAGCATCTGCCCAAATAGAAAAGGGAATGCGTTATGGCATTACCTTTACAGGAACAATGAGTAAGTACTCAGAGATACCTGAAGCAGATAACATTTTTGGTTATGGTGGTGGCTTAATTTTGGAGTATAATTTTACTCCAAATGTATATCTAGGCTCAGAAGTGCAGTTTGGAGTAAGAGGCTCAAAGGCAAAAAAACTTGAATTCGGAGGTCAGTCTGTTTTACCGGATGGTTCTTTGAAGTCATATAATCTCATTATACCGATCAATATCGGTGGACGCATTAATCTGTCTGATAAAGTAGCTTTATTTGGTCAAGTCGGTCCTTATGCTTCGTTTGCTATTAAAAAAGCAGAACTCCAGCTTCTAGATATTTCCACAATAAAAGGAGAAAACTTTGACTGGGGATTTAATGGTAAGATTGGTGTCGAGTTTAGCCAAATTCAACTATTTTGTGGATACGAACTTGGCATGAAAGAAGTTTGGATTTGGCCAGAAAATGCTAAGAACCGTTCAATTGTGTTTGGTGTCGGTTATATATTCTAACCTGTATCAAGGTGTTCTGCAACGTATTGTAGATGGTCTTCATAAAATAGGATCAGATTTACAATCAGTTATGTGTGTATGATTTTAGCAAAACGGATGTTTGAAGACTGTTGTCAAGCATCCGTTTTGTCCTTGGGTTGGTGGTAGTACTCGTATCTTTACCATTCGAATTCGTTTTTGAAATCGGCCATCATATCTAGAAAGTCAACGGTGTTGCCTGTTCTTGCATATTCTTCTTCACGAGCTAAGACATGATTCACCAACTCGTCATTATTGCATGATGTCATAAAAGGATATTCTTCGGATTCGTTATGAGCCTCTGTTGCATAATCGTGACGATAGGCAACTGTTGGTTCTTGAACGGTACAGCTGTCCTCGAAAAAGCGTTGGGCTTTATCGTTTAGTCGTTCTTTTGAGTTTGACATTATTTTAGTCATATTGTAATCCTCCTTAATTTTGGTTACTCTAATGTGTTGCAAAATTACGATTAATATTTGAAAGTACCAAAGTTTTTTCTCTTTTCTTATGAATAATCCTAAAGAACTTGAGTTTCGTGCATTTACGTATGTTTTTATATGCTTGGTGGATATGTCTCCGTGCCTTTAATGATTCGTCTTTTGGGGTGAAAGTATTTTTGCGAGCCTTGTGAGATGACCTTGGAAAGTAACTTCCATATCGCTTAAATGCGAACCTTTACAATCTTAAGAAAAGCGGAGCATCCCTCTTCTACTTTTTTTCTGTTAGCCATTCTTTCCTCTCTGGTCATGTTTTCAACACGCTGCATTTCTTCTTCAAATTGACGTGCAGCTTTGCCATAGAGAATTGGCGTTTCTTTGATTGGTCTTGACATATTTCTATCCTCCTATTATTAATGATTATAATTCTGTTGCAAAAGTACGATTAAAAACTGAACTCCCAAAGTTTTGCAACTATTTTTCTCCAATTTTATGCATATTCTTGCAGAAAGGTAAGCAAAAAAGATAAAATTGCAGCAAAAAGCAATAATTTTTGGGATTTTATGCTTGATATTGTAGAAAAAGTCTTAACTTTGCAGCGGATTTGAGAGGATAAGCAGTTTTTGGCTGACAAAACGGTGAAAGATCATCGGGCTGGAAAGGAGCATCCCTTCTTTTCCATAAGATTCACTTATAACAACTTTATAAATTAAAAGATTCGATTATGAAAGTAGCAATTGTTGGTGCAAGTGGCGCAGTAGGACAGGAATTCCTGCGTATCCTTGCTGAGAGAAATTTCCCTATGGATGATTTGGTGTTGTTTGGTTCTGAGCGTTCTGCCGGACGAAAATACAACTTCAAGGGAAAGGACTATGAGGTCAAACTTTTGCAGCATAACGATGACTTTAAAGATGTCGATATCGCCTTTACATCTGCTGGTGGCGGCACTTCTGAAGAGTTTGCTGAGACTATCACCAAGTATGGTGCCGTGATGATTGATAACTCTAGCGCATTCCGTATGTGCGACGACGTGCCTCTGGTTGTGCCTGAGGTAAATGCTGAGGATGCCTTGAACCGCCCTCGCAACATCATCGCCAACCCTAACTGTACCACCATCATGATGGTAGTAGTGTTGAAGCCTATCGATGACTTAAGCCATATCAAGAAGATCCATATCTCTTCTTATCAGAGTGCTTCGGGTGCTGGTGCTGCAGCCATGGCTGAACTTGAGCAGCAGTATAAGGATATCATCGAGACCGGTAAGACTGAGCATATCAATAAGTTCCCTCATCAGTTGGCATACAATGTCATCCCACAGATTGACAAGATGACTCCTAACGATTACACCAAGGAGGAGATGAAGATGTATAACGAGACCCGCAAGATCATGCACTCTGATGTTCGCACCAGTGCTACCTGCGTTCGCGTTTCTTCACTTCGTTCTCACTCAGAGAGTGTTTGGTTCGAGACAGAGAAGCCATTGGCAGTAGAGGACATCCGCAAGGCTTTGGAGGCAGCTCCAGGCGTAACTGTAAAGGATGATGCACAGAACTACGTTTATCCAATGCCATTGGAGAGCGCCGGTAAGGACGATGTTTATGTAGGTCGTATCCGCAAGGATTTGGCAGATGACAATGGTAACACATTGTGGTTGACCGGCGACCAGATTCGTAAGGGTGCTGCCTTGAACGCTGTTCAGATTGCTGAGTATTTGATTAAGGTTGGCAACGTAAAGTAATTACATGCTGGAAAGATTCAAACTTTTGCTCCAGGAGATGAACCGGGGCATTTATGAAAAAAATACTGAAATTTCGCTCTCGCTTCTTGCCGCTCTGGCAGGCGAGAGCGTTATTCTTTTAGGACCTCCGGGTGTGGCGAAGAGTATGGTGGCCAGACAGTTGAAGACGGCTTTCAGGGATGCTCAGAGTTTTGAGTATCTGATGTCTCGATTCTCTACGCCTGATGAAATCTTCGGTCCGGTGAGCATTCAGAAACTGAAGACTTCGGATACTTACGAGCGTGCGGTGGAGGGTTATCTGCCTACTGCCGACGTGGTTTTCCTGGATGAAATCTGGAAGGCGGGACCTGCTATCCAGAACACGCTCCTCACGGTGATTAATGAGAAAATCTTCAGAAACGGCAATCGCGAAATGCATCTTCCGCTGAAACTTCTCGTGGCGGCAAGTAATGAGCTGCCGGCTAAGGGAGAAGGACTGGAGGCGCTTTGGGACCGATTCGTGATTAGAATAGAGAGCCGACCGATTAAGCTGGAGAAGAATTTCAGGGCGATGCTGCTGGAGGCTAATGAGTCTCACACGGATCTCACTGATTCCTCGGATGAGGGGAATGCTATGTCCGTGTGCGATATAAGAATATCCCCTAAGGAGTATGCTGAATGGGCGGAGAAAATCTGTAAGATAGGTGTGAAAGAGGAGGTGCTCGATGCGATTTCCGCCATCCGTAAATCTCTGAGAGCGGTGAATGTGGATGAGGCTGCCGAGCGCCGAAACATCTACGTGAGCGACCGAAGATGGAAGAATATTGTCCGATTGCTCCGTACTTCTGCCTTTATGCAGGATAGGGAAGAGGTGGATATCTGCGATCTGCTTCCTATCTACCATTGTCTGTGGCAGGAACCGGAAGAGCGCGATGCTATCAGAAGCATCGTAATCCGTGCGCTCTTCTCACCTTTTGCAGAAAAACTCGTGGAGATGAAGAATGCTCTTGCCGAGGATATCAAGTATCATCGTGTTCGCAGGAATCCTGAGGATGGTAGAGATTATGAGGGTGAAATCGAAACTCTTTCGGATGGCTTGACTTCGCTGGAAAGGCAGTTGGGCGAGAATCTCTTCGTGTCTTTGGACGACAAGGCTGAAATTTCGGCTTATCTCCGTGACTTCTATACGGAGTTGGCGTTTACCCGACAGGATACGATGAAGCTTTATGAGGTATAATACGATGAAACTCTACGAGTTTTAATAGCCTCCTATTACTTATACATTATTATATATAGAAGACTCAAAACATTATGAACGAACAGATAACTTTGACTCCTGAATTGGAGATGCGTGTTCACCAGGCGGTGGAGAACTTTATGCAGGGCTATGGCTGCTGCCAGTCGGTAGTGGCTGCCTTTGCCGATTTGTATGGTCTTGATGATGAGATGGCAAAGCGCATTGGTGCCGGCTTCGGTGGTGGAGTAGGCAGAATGAGAATGATGTGCGGAGCTGTTTCGGGCATCGTGGTACTTGTTGGTTTGGATTGCGGACAGACCGAGGGGGATGACCGTGAGGGCAAGTCGGCTTGCTACAAGGTGGTGCAGGATTTGTTAGCCAAATCGAAGGAGCAGAATGGCAGCATCATCTGTGCCGAGATTCTGGGCTTGAAGGGCCATGAGAAGGCGCAATCCAGCTATGTGGCTTCGGCAAGAACGGCAGAATACTACAAGTCTCGCCCTTGCGCTGCCAAAGTAGAGAGTGCTGCCAGAATCTTCGCAGAATATCTGGTGGAGAAAGAGAAGGCTTAATCTTCCTATAATATATAAAGAAGCTTTTTACCAGTTTGGTAAAAAATATCGAATAAAATGAAATACCAGAATAACAAGGACTTGGCGGAAGCGCAGTATTACTTGAAGATGCTTGACGATTTCTGCAAGTCGGGGCAGGTGAAGATTCCTGATCCGACAGGCACCGCCATGCCTTGGGATTTGAAGGAAGACCCGCTGAAGGATTATCTGATTCATCTCTTTACCCTGAAAGTGACGATTCCGGAAACTGGTGAAGAGGTGCAGAAATTCATGCGCCAGGTGGTGAACAGCAAAATCAAGAGCAAGGTATTTTATGATTGTGTGGGAAAGTTCATCGTGGAATGCGTTCATCACATGCGATTCCAGCGCCAGCGTGCCTGGACCGAAAGTCATCGGGCAGATGATGTGCTCGACTGGACTCCCTTCAAGAGAATGGATGAGCAGGTGTGGCGTCCGCTCATCGACCAGTTGGAAACGGAACACCAGGAGGATGGGTTCGATAAAGCCTTCTTCCTGAAACTGATGGCTGGCGATGGAGCTTCGAAACCCGAAAACTGGGAGCGACTGGTTAGAGACTGGAAGGTGTGCATCGACCATCAGGTACTGAACAAACTGAAGGATTTTATTTCTCTCCGTCAGAATAACTTCGAAACGGGATTGGTTCGTATGATGGACCAGATAACCCGCAATATGAAGACGAAGGGCGTTTCGGAGCAACGAGCCGTGCAAGCCTGGGAACTGATGACGAACGGATGGACGGAAACGGAGTTTGAACGCCGCCTGAACCAGGTGAAGGTTCAGGATAAATATCCGGAAATCAAGGAGATCGTGGCGAAGATGGGCCGTGTGGCAGATGCCAACGGCAAAGATAGGCTCACCATCGCTTCGGGGGTGGAGATGAAGATGGAGCATTCCGCAGGAAGCGACATCGAGGGCATTACCGTGGGCGATGATCTCAACTCGCTTCTTCCGCTGGAGTTGGCGCAATACAGCGATGAGGATATGGAGGGGCTTTTTATCTATAAGTATCGAACCCGCAGGCTCCAGACTTTCCGTTATAAGAGCGAAATGTCGAAGCCATCCCGCAAACTCGGCTTTACCCATGCCTCCCGAAAGGGTCCGATGATCGTCTGTCTGGATACTTCGGCGAGTATGTATGGAACGCCAGAAAGGATTTCCTCTACGCTGATTTCTCTGTTGGAAGAAACGGCAGAGGATTTGGAGCGGGATTGCTTTCTGATTGATTTCTCCGTGAGCACCCGTGCCATCGATTTGATGGCGAAGCGGAAGGCGGAAAGATTGAAGAGGATAGGAATCACGGTTATGGCTCCTACAGAATCTCCAGAATCTTCGGCGGATTTATCTTCTGAAGGGCAGGCTCATACAGGCCGTGGCGTTCGGCGCCAGCCAACTACAACCCATCTACCATTTATAGGTGGTGGAACTTCGGCAAAGAAGATGATGAACCAGATGTTTGATTTGCTGGATAATGACGGTCTGCATTATGTGAATGCCGATGTGCTTTGGATTACGGATTTCCTGATTCCGAATCCACCGCAGCAGATGTTGGCGAGGGTCAAGGAGTATAAGGAAACGGGCACCAGGTTTTATGGCATCCGGATAGTTCGGGATGATGACAAGGAGCCGAATGAATGGAAGGATTATTTCAATCAGATTTATACCATTAGGTATAGACCAGTGAGGAGGTATTAGAAATATAAACAGTTCGCCCTGTAAAGGCAAAAACTTTGTACTTTCCAGGTACTTAAAAGCTTTTGCTCTTACAGGGCGACATTCTTGCTTATGCGTAAACCCAGGGCGGTGCCCTGGGCTAGGAGCTTCTGCCCTTTACCTTTCCCTTCGGCCGGTGACCGTTGGTTCAGGGCGTATTACTGCGTTTTGTGTTTTTAAGCTTCCTTTTTCTGCGGAATCACCACAGAAGCTCCGATGCTGACGAGCAAGACGAGGATGATGAATACCAGCGAACTTACTGCATCAATCTCGAAGAAATCGTGGATGAGCATCTTTACACCGATGAACACCAGCAGCACGCTCACGCCCACCTTCAAGTAGCGGAACTTATCGGCTATTGCTGCCAACAGGAAGAAGAGGGCACGCAAGCCCAGGATGGCGAAGATATTCGAGAAGAACACCACGAATGGGTCGAGTGAAACCGAGAATACGGCAGGAATACTGTCGAAAGCGAAGATCAGATCGCAGAACTCAATGAACACCACCGTCATCACCAGCGGCCCCAGATGCAGTCGTCGCTGCATAAACTTCACCACCGGATGATCCAGGGCATTGATCTCTTCCTTCTTGTTCCTGTTCAAGAACATCTTGGCGCCGCTGTAAACCAGGAATCCTCCAAATACGAGCAATATCCAGGCGAATCGGCTGATGAGGGCTGCACCCGCAAAGATGAAGACGAAGCGAAGCACAATGGCTCCCAGAATACCCCAGTTCAATACGTGCTGGTAATCTTTCTTATCCACTCCAAACGAACTGAAGATCATCATCATCACGAAGAGATTATCTACCGAGAGCGTCTTCTCTATCAGATAACCCGAAATGTAAGAGATGGTCATGTAGTGGCGATATTGCTGCAGACTCCCTTCATAATCGTTCGGATCCAGTTTGAGATGAGAAGCATAGCGCGAGGCTATCAGCTTCAGGTCGTCGAAGTTCTCTATGCCGTGTACCATGTCGCCATGAAAGTAGATGAACACGGCGAAGGCGAGAGCGAGAATAATCCATACTGCCGTCCAGGAGCCAGCTTCCTTGATAGAAACCACATGCGCCTTTCGGTCAATAACCAGCATGTCTAATACGAGTATGGCGGCAATGAATATCACGAAGCCCACCAAAAACATCGATTCAGTAAAAACATGTTCCATTTTTCTTTTTTCCTTACCTATTTATATATAATTCATTTTTTATAGTTGAATCTTAACAATCATTTCATCCGTTAGAAACGTGGACGCAAAATTAGGAAAAATATCTGGAATAGCGGTAGTTCCGGCAGAAAACTTAATTGAATTTAACGTGAAAGATAGGAATGTAATAGGTTTGTAATACCTGTCGTATTGAATGTAACTCTTAAATTCTCGAAATGTTCTCCTGATTTCCCGAATAATGCCCTTTGTTCTTGTCGCTTTTTTGTATTTTTGCATCATCTTCAGTAATCATCAGGTATCATTGATCTGTAATCATCAGCATCATTGATTCTGTGATTATAAGAGAAACTGACAATTATTGGAAATTAATAACAAAACAATCAATATGAATGTAAAACAGAAAATGGGAATAGCGTTCGGAGTGATGGCGATGGCTTTAGTTCCATCTGCCCTGATGGCTCAGAACGAATGGAAACTGGTATGGAGCGATGAGTTCAATACAGATGGACTTCTAGATTCCAAGGTATGGAACTACGAGGAGGGATTCAAGCGCAACCAAGAGGCGCAATGGTATCAGAAAGCCAATGCCTATTGCAAGGATGGCAATCTCGTGATCGAGGCACGCAAGGAGAAGAAGTCTCGCAGGAATCCCGGTTTCCGGAAGGGCAGCAGCCGATGGCCAGAGAACATCGAAAAGATACAATATACATCTGCCTCGGTGAATACGGCAGAGAAGAAGGAGTTTCTCTATGGCAGGGTAGAGGTCAGGGCGAAGATTCCTACGGCTGGCGGATCCTGGCCTGCCATCTGGCTTCTGGGACGTGGCATGGACTGGCCGTCGAATGGAGAAATCGACATGATGGAGTATTATCGCAAGCAGGGAGTGCCTCATATCCTTGCCAACGCCTGCTGGGGTACCGACAAGCCTTGGACGGCGAAATGGAACAGCAAGGCTATCCCTTTCACCCATTTCACGGATCGGGATGCGCAATGGGCTGATAAGTTCCACGTCTGGCGCATGGATTGGGATGAGCAGAGCATCCGTCTTTACCTGGATGATGAACTTCTGAATGTGATTCGCCAGGATGAGGCGGTGAATGGCAAGCTGGGCAATGGCGAGCAGCCTTTCAAGAAGCCGCAGTATCTCCTGCTCAATCTTGCCCTGGGTGGTGATAATGGTGGAGCTATAGATGATTCCGCCCTCCCGATGAAGTATTTCATCGATTATGTAAGGGTGTATCAGAAGAAATAATTCCGCCAACTGCCACAACGAAAAAGCGCCAACTGCCACAACGAAATTGGGTCAACTGCCACAACGCAAAGCACCCATCTCGTATTCTGGAAGCAGAAAAGATGCTTTCTTGATATGAGATGGGTGCTCTTTTTAGATGTGAATAGCTTACTTCTTCTTGGTCAGCACATAGTGCTTAGCCATGGCGCCTTCTGGCTCAGTACCGAGCGAGTCGGTCATGATGAGACTGTTGGCATCCTTCATCTTGAAGTAAGTAGTCTCGCCGCTGGATGGTCGGATGATTTCTACTACGTTGTTAGCCAATACCTTGAAGATACCGCTTGCTTCGTCGTGACCATCCTTGCGCTCCAGATAGTCGGCTGAATACTGATAGGTACTGTCGGCATTGAGCGTCAATACAGTCTTGATTCCAGGACAATCGGCAGCAGGGAGAGTTCCCTCATAGGTGCCGGCGATGGAATCGAGCACGATATCATTGGAATTGAGCGAATCATTTTCTGCATAGCTGAGGCTATCCTGATCTGCTCCCTGGCTATTTGTCTTCTTGCCATTGCAAGAGACAACTGACAATGCAGCGATAACGGCTGCTGTCAAAACTAATTTCTTTTTCATATCTATACTGCTTTTTAAGTGAATTCTTTTCGCAAAAGTACGCTTTTATCTGTTTCGAGCAAACTTTTTGCATAGAATTTATAGAATATTATACTATTTTTTCAATTGATGATGATGGGCACAATCTCCTCCTCGTTAGGCCAATGAGGCAGATAGAGCAGCAGGCGAGGGGTGCCCCCCAAGCCCGTCCAGTCTATCCGTGTAACAAAGTCGAAATCGGGAGGACCGAAGTCGAAACTTCTTCCATAGAGCACGATGGCGCCCCTGCCTTCATCTATTTTCCACAATCCGCCGCCGTAGGTGCATTGCTCGCCTGGAGCCAGCATATCGCGATGCAGATAGACGTGGCCGAACTTCAGCACTCCGTCTCTATTGATGATGAATTTCTGAAACATCTCTATTTCTCTCCCCAAAACATCTTGTCGATGAAATCATAGCGCTTCTCCATCTGGGCATCAGACTTCACAACGGTATTTACATCTATCTGAAGCACAGGAGCTACTGCCTTGCTATTGGTAGATGGCCACTCTGGCAGACCCAGACCATTTGGATTGCCGGTCTTCACGAAGTTGACATAATACTGGCTGAAGATGTCGCTAATCATATAGTCCTCAGGCTGCCAGTCGAATACCCGGTTGGTTGGCAATGTGCCCATCGCATACTCGATGTCGGCAGAGTGAACGGCTCCCTTATCTCGTGGAGCAGGAGCTGCACCTTCCTTGGCATCTACCACGCCGCCAGCCAAAGCTGCCACCTTGCCCTTGATGGCCATTGCAGGACGAGGATGACAATAGCGGTAGCGGTAAACAGGCTGTCCGCCGGTCAACTTGTGCATGTTGCCCCACTTCCAGGTAGAATAATCCAGGAAGATATCCGAAGCCAGATTTACACCCGGCTGCTCCAGTACATCCTTGTCGCTGTTGATTCCGTAAAGGCGGAAGAGTTCATCGATGTTCTCTTCTCCGAAAGTAGCCTTGGCGCCAGCTTTCAGGTTCTCAACGGTTGGCTGTTTACCCATCAGTACTGCAGCAGGAGTCATCTCCTGGTTGTTACCGCCTATAAGCAGAGGCACCTTGGTCTGTTCGCCCTTGGCAAAGACTTCTACAGGCTGTTCTTTCATGAAATAACCATCGATATTATAGACTGGAACCGCTCTTACGCCCGCCAGCTTCATCAGTTTCTCGGCAGGGAGGGCACGAAGTTCGTTGAGATTCTTCATTCCAACGTTCTTTTTCACCTTCTTGCCCGTTTCCTTACCCATCTTCTCTGCTATTTTCTGGGCAAGCTGCACGCCTTTCTCTTCAGCTTCCTTCTGGGTGGCAATCTTCTTGAATCCCATCACCGAACCGCTGGAACCCATCGCCTGCGCAAAGAGTCCCTGGCAGAGAGGGGAAGCCATCAGGGCGCTGACCGACATGGAACCGGCTGATTCGCCTACGATGGTGATGCGGTTAGGGTCGCCGCCGAAAGCCTCGATGTTATCCTTTACCCACTGGATGGCAGCCACCTGATCCATGAATCCATAGTTGCCGGAACCCTTATAGGATGTTTCCTTGGAGAGCTGCGGATGAGCAAAGAAACCGAAGATGCCCTCACGATAGTTGGCTGTGATGGAGATGATGCCCTTGCGCGCCATCGCATCGCCCGCATATCTAGGTTCGCTTCCGCTTCCAGCCATCAGTCCTCCGCCGTTGAAATAGATCAAAACCGGCAGATGTTCCTTCATGGTCTTGGCGGGAGTCCATATATTAAGGTATAGGCAATCTTCGCTGTTTGCCTTTGTGCCGAAGTTCATATCGCCGAAGATAGGTTCCTGCATCGGGTTCGGTCCGAATTCCTTTGCTTCGCGAACGCCCTGCCATTTCTGGGCTGGCTGAGGAGCCTTCCAGCGGAGATTGCCCACAGGAGGGGCTGCAAATGGAATACCCTTGAAAACTGTGATGCCTGAGAGGTCTTTTCCTTCGAGAATACCTTCAGCTGTCTTTACCTGAGTCTGCGCCATCATTCCCATAGCAGGGAGCAGAAAGGCGATGGATAAAAGTAGTTTCTTCATATCGTAAATCTTTAGTTTCTTTTAATCCTATAGAGTAGTTTTGTAAATCATAACCTGCATTTCTGCAACGATAATGCAAAAGTAACTAAAATATCGGTAACTTGTCTTGCTTACCTCAATTTTTTTTCATATTTTTGCAGAAAATAATAAAATGTTGAATCTTTTAAAACCCTAATGATTATGATGAAAGGTTATGAACAGAAGAAGTATCCGGTAGCCACCAAGCGCTATGTGCAGTGGCTGGAGTTGGAATCTGATGAAGAGGCAATCCGCGAGTATCGCCGCCTGCATTCAGAAGGTGTGCAATGGAAGGAGATTCGTGATGGAATCCGTCAAGTAGGTATCCTGGAGATGGAGATTTACATCTTCGGCAACCGACTGGTGATGGTTGTGGATGCTCCCGTAGATTTCGATTGGGACAAGAAAATGGCAGAGCTCGCCACCCTTCCAAGACAGGCAGAGTGGGAGGAAGTGGTAGGCAAGTTCCAGAAGTGCGGCAAGGGTGCTACGAGCGATGAGAAGTGGCACATGATGGAGCGCATTTTTTATCTCTACGATTAAAAGACGTATCTTTAAATTAAAACAGTAAATATGAAGAAAAACCTAAATGATTTCAAGCGTCTCTTGCTGACGGCTTGCTGCACTTTGGTGCTTTCGTGTGGCTGGGCAACAGTCAACGAAAAACCTTTTGTAATCCCTGAACTCAAGCAATGGAGCGGGGCTGAGGGAATGTTTACCCCATCGGGCAAATATGTGGTGAAGGGCGGAAAAAACGCCCAGGATGTGGCGAAACTCTTTGCTGCCGATTATCATGACCTGGTGGGAAAACCGCTCACGCCTAAGACGGGAAAACCTTCTGCCGGCGACATCGTGCTGGTGCTCCAATCTGATAAGAAATTAGCCAGGCAGCTCGGCAAGGAGGGCTATCGCCTCACCATCGGCGACGTAACCACCATCACGGCTTCTTCGGTAGAAGGACTGGTATGGGGAACCCGCACCGTGTTGCAGCTTTCAGAGCAGCAGCGTTCGGCTGGCTTCGTGCTGCCAAAGGGTTCTACCCAGGATACGCCTGCCTATGGGTTGCGAGGCTTCATGATGGATTGCGGCAGAAAGTTCATCCCGATGTCTTATCTGCGTTCGCTGGTCAAGATGATGTCTTATTACAAGATGAACACCCTGCAGATTCATCTCAACGATAACGGATTCCGGCAGTTCTTCGGTAATGATTGGGCGAAGACCCCGGCAGCCTTCCGTCTGGAATGCGACACCTATCCGGGACTCACGGCGAAGGATGGCAGCTATTCCAAGGCTGAGTTTATCGAACTCCAGAAGCTGGCAGAGCAGTATGGTGTCAACATCATCCCCGAGATAGATGTGCCTGCCCATTCGCTCGCCTTCACCCATTACAAGCCGGAAATAGGTTCCAAAGAGTATGGAATGGATCATCTTGACCTATTCAATCCCGAGACCTACAAGTTTGTGGATGGTCTCTTCAAGGAGTATCTGGAGGGCAAGAACCCTGTGTTCCGTGGTAAGGTTGTGCACATCGGTACCGATGAGTATTCCAACGCCAAGAAGGAAGTGGTGGAGAAATTCCGTTACTTCACCGACCATTATATTAAATATGTAGAGTCGTTTGGCAAGCAGGCTGCCGTTTGGGGCGCACTTACCCATGCCAAGGGCGACACCAAGGTGAAGTCGGAGAACGTGATGATGCATTGCTGGTACAATGGTTATGCTGACCCGAAGGAGATGAAGCGCCAGGGTTACAAACTGGTGAGCATTCCTGACGGATTGGTTTACATCGTTCCGGCAGCAGGCTATTATTACGATTATCTGAATTGCCAGTATCTTTACGATTCATGGACTCCGGCACAGATAGGCAACGAGACGTTCGAGGAGAACGACCCTGCCATTCTCGGCGGAATGTTTGCCGTATGGAACGATCATGCAGGCAACGGCATTACGGTGAAGGATATTCACGACCGACTGTTCCCTGCTCTGCAGACCCTGTCGGCAAAGTGCTGGACGGGTGCAGCCACATCATTCTCCTTTGAAGATTTCAATCGTCTTCGCCTTGCGCTCAGCGAGGCTCCTGCGGTTAACGAGGCTGCACGCTGGCAGAAGGGCAAGCAGCTCAGAATAGAGACTTTGAACCCTGGTCAGACCACTGGCGAGAAGGAAGTGGGTTATGGCTATCGGGTGGAGTTCACTATCGAGGGAGCTGATGAAGCAAAGGGCACGGCGTTGTTCTCATCCGATAACGCCACCTTCTATCTTTCTGACCCAGAAAGCGGCCTGCTTGGTTTTGCCCACGAGGGTTATCTCAACAAATTCAACTACAGGGTAGAGAAGGGCAAGAAGGTAACTCTGGCGATTACGGGCGACAACAAGAAGACCTGTCTTTATGTGGATGGCAAGTTGCGCGAGGAGCTTGGTCCGATCACCCTTTATGCGATGCAGCAGAAAGACCTGGCTACATTCCAGAAAAGTGATGCTACAGCCACTCAGCCTATCGTGTATAATCCTTCTGCCAAGATGCACTATCAGCGCACGCTGGTGTTCCCACTCCAGAAGGCTGGCGATTTCAAGAGCCGCATTACGGGAGTGAAGGTGGAGCAGGAGTAGTCTGTAAGTGCCCATAAAAGCCCCCTATTTGTTTAATCAGGTGAAAACTTCGTTAAGATAGTTAAAAATAGGGGGCTAAAGAGTACAGCGTATTCAATTTTTTTGTAATTTCGCACCATTACTACTACAGAAAAACAGCTAGCTGTATCAACTAGATGGTAATAGCAGACAATACCAGAATATTTCTGGCGTATTTCTTCAAATTTTAAAACCTATGAAGAAGAAATATTTAACTAAAAGCCTATGGCTTATTATTGCAGCCTTACTAGTAGTAAGTTGTAGTAAAGAGGATGGCGTGATGGATTCTTCATCACGAAGTGACAAACTGGAAGTTAGCTTCAACTTCTTCGAGAAATCAATCTCAGAAATTGAATCCAGAGCAGGTACTGCTGACGTAGCTCAGGCAGCATCTCCTTGGATTACCCGTGCAGACACTGATGGGAAGAAGAATCTGAGTGAGTGCAAGCAGATTACTGAGTTGGAGGTTGCCCTGTTTCCGGAAGATAAAGATACGATGTATTTGGTAACCCAATTCTCTACCGACAAGAACTTCGGACAGGTAAAACTGTATGTGCCTAGAGGTAATTACAAGATGGTGGCTATTGCCGCTGCCACCGATAACCCTTCAAAAGACAACAAGGTCAGCATCAAATCAAAGACTGAGGTCGTCTTTCCGAAAAATGAGGTCAAAGATATGTTTTATACCTATCAGGATATTGCCGTAAAAGATAGAGAAAAAAGCCAGAACTACGACTGCATCCTGAAACGTGGAGTCACCGTATTGCAGCTCAACTGCCGTGAGGAACCTTGCCCGGACTACATGAAGTCGTTCAAATATACGATTACCGGCAACTGCGGTAATGTCTTCAATCCATCTACGGGCCATTGCCTCAAGCAGGCAACCCTAACCAAGACATACGATATTTCGGACGATCGGTTCACGGCAAAAAGATTCAGTTTCACTATCTATTTCTTCCTGGGTGCGGATGATGTTTCAGATATCACGCTGACTACCCAGTCTACTGATACTGAAGATAAAGTGGTAAAATCCCTGTCGTTCGAAAACGTCCATATGGTGAAGGGAAAGATGACCATCTATAAAGGTCCGTTCCTCTCCACCCATTCTGCCGCATCATTCATTATCGATTCTCCAACCATTCCAGATTCCGGTTTCGGTACCGAATTTGAATAAAAAAGCAAAAAAGAAGGAACAGAGGGTGTGTCATAAGTTCATAACACACCCTCTTTTCGTTTTTACATAGATTTCCTTCATTGACATTTGACACACCCTCTGAATAAAATGAATGCTTTCACTCATCTTTCATCTGTTTGTAATGCGATGGTAACATCCTTTAAATACCTTTGCAGCGGTAAAAAGTATTACAGTATTTTATAAGAAAAAAGAATTTTATAAGAAAGAATAGGAAAGAAATGAATAAGGTATTAAGTTTTATTGCGTTGGCATTTCTGGGATGCGGCTCTGCTGCTGCCCAGCAGGTGAATGCTTCTAACGTTCAGCGCCCCAAACTGGTAGTGGGTATTGTGGTTGACCAGATGCGATGGGATTATCTCTATCGCTATCAGAAACGCTATGGAGAAGGTGGATTCAAGCGATTGCTCAACGAGGGCTTCTCTTGCGAAAACACCAGAATTCCCTATGTTCCATCGGTTACAGCCATCGGTCATACTTGTCTCTATACCGGTAGTGTGCCATCTATCCACGGAATCGCCGGAAACAATTTTGTGAAGAATGGCAAGAAAGTGTATTGTACGGATGATGAAACCGTGAAACCGGTGGGTTCCAACAGCAAGGCGGGCTTGATGTCGCCTAGAAATCTATGGGTTACTACCCTCGGCGATGAGATGAAGATTGCATCCAACGGCAGAGCCAAGGTGGTGGGTGTGGCCTTGAAAGACCGTGCTTCCATCCTTCCTGCTGGTCATAATCCGAACGGCGCCTACTGGTTTGATGATGAGAGCGGCAAGTTCATCACCAGCTCTTATTATATGAACCGGTTGCCCAAGTGGGTGGATGCTTTCAACAGCCAGCATCTGCCTGATCGTTATCTTTCGGAAAAATGGAGCACGCTCTATCCTAAGAATACTTACATCGAGAGTACGGAAGATGAGAACGAGTATGAGGATGGAATCCGCAAGGGTGTGAAGGCTACGCTGCCGCTCAATCTCCCAGCCCTTTATAAGAAATATGGTTATAGTATTATCCGCAAGACTCCTTTCGGCAATTCGCTGACGATAGATTTGGCGAAGGCGGCGATAGACGGAGAGCAGTTGGGTGCAGATGATGAAACCGACTTGCTGGCAGTAAGTTGCTCCAGCACCGATTATATCGGTCATCAGGTGGGAACTCATGCGGTAGAAACCGAGGATACGTATCTGCGACTTGACAAGGCGATTGCCGATTTCCTTTCTTATCTTGATGAGAAGGTGGGCAAGGGCAACTATCTGGTTTTCTTGAGTGCCGATCATGGAGCGATGAACAACGCCCGTTTCCTGCAAGACCGCCGCATTCCTGCGGGCAGTTGGGATGGTGATGCGGTGGCTAAGAAGCTGAACCAGACCCTGGCTCAGGAGTATCCTAACGTGGGTAATCTGGTGAAGACCGTGATGAACTATCAGGTGTTCTTCAACCGCAACATCATCAAGGAAAACAAGTTGGATTTCGCCAAAATCAAGCAGAGTGTGGTGGATGTATTGAAGGAAGACAGTTGCGTGCAGTACGCCTGCGATATGGAGAAGACGATGACCGAGAGCATTCCTGAGGATGTGAAGACGCGTATCGTGAATGGTTACAACCGTGAGCGTAGCGGTGATGTGGCCATCGTATTGAAGCCGAATTTCTATGCCCACAGCATGAAGGGAACCGACCATGGCGAGTGGAATCCATACGACACCCACATTCCATTGGTTTTCATGGGTTGGGGCATTCAGCACGGTGCAACCACCAGGCAGACTTTCATGACGGATATTGTGCCAACCATCGCCGCCCTGCTTCATGTACAGGCACCGAATGGCTGTGTAGGTCAGCCGATATTCTAGCATTTTATTTAGAGCCTTATTCTTGAACCCGATTCAGGAATAGGGCTCTAATCGTATTCTGATTTTTTAACCCTATCTTCATTTTTCTCTAACATCTTTGAAATATGAAACTTATACCTTTGCACTCGGAAAGGGGCGATGAACTGTTTCGTGTAACATGCATCTGCCGCTTCGCCAGCAAAATTAGATGTTTAAAGATGTATAAAGAAAAATGAAGGTAATTTTTGTAATTCAAGGAGAGGGTAGAGGTCATCTCACCCAGGCGTTGGCGCTTAAGCAGATGCTTCTGCACGAGGGCCATGAAGTAGTGAAGGTTTTAGTAGGCAAGAGCAAGAACAGGGTGATTCCCGAGTTCTTCATGAATCAGATAGATTCTTCTGTCGAGCTTTTCGACAGTCCTAATTTCTTGCCGTCTAAGGACAATCGCAAGTTCAATCTCCTGCGCTCCCTGACTTACAACATGCTTCTTACTCCGAGCTATCTTTCAAGTATCCATTTGATACGAAAGAATATTCAGGAGAGTGGAGCCGACATCATCATCAATTTCTACGAGGTGTTGTGCGGCATTACCTGTTCCCTTTTCCGTTTCGGAATCCCGGAGGTTTGCATCGGTCATCAGTACCTCTTCCTCCATCCCTCTTTCCAGATGCCTGGAAAGTATCCGGTACCTGAATCCTTATTGAAAATCTTTACCCGAATCACTTGCGTGGGAGCCACAGCCAAGTTGGCGCTCTCCATCCGTGACTATGAGGATGAGCCGGTGTATGGCATCAAGGTGGTTCCACCGTTGCTCCGCCAGGAAGCCAAGACCATTATCCGCCACCATGGCGACTACATCATGGGCTATATGCTCAATGCCGGTTTTGCAGAGGATGTGAAGGCGTGGCACGAGAAGCATCCCCATACCCAGCTCCATTTCTTCTGGGATCAGCCGGATGCGCCCGAAGAACTCAAAGTGGATGATACGCTCAGTTTTCATCGCATCAACGATGAGAAGTTCCTCAAGATGATGGCTGGCTGCAAGGCATTCGCCACTACCGCCGGATTCGAGAGTGTCTGCGAGGCGCTTTATATGGGCAAGCCCTGCATGCTGATTCCGGCTCATGTAGAACAGGAATGCAATGCGATGGATGCGGAAAGAGAGATGGCAGGCGTGGTGAGCAAGGATTTCGACATTGATAAACTGAAGGCTTTCGCTCGTGATTACGAGGAGGATGTGGAGTTCAGAATGTGGGAGAACCATGCTGACACCCGAATCATCGCCGCCATAGAAAACGCTTACGATACTTATTATCATAGAAAGGAGAACCAGGCTTATGAAGAAGAAAATGACAGACAGCAAAATAGATTGGCCATTTAGCCGTTATTATACTATATAATAAGGTATAGTTTTATTTTGAGAGTAATATAAAAAAATGGCATTTATGGTTGGCGGCTTCCATCGGCTTGGTGGTCATCGCCGGAATGATGATCCGTGAATTTGATGTGGATGCTTTAAGTAAGATAGACCTATCTCCGAGTTTTTTTCTGGGGGTAGGTTTGGCTGTATTGCTCTTTGCCGTCCAGAATCTGATGCTCACCCTTCGCTTCCGACATCTCTGCCAGCGCAAGTTGTCGATAGCGCAGGGTTTTCGCATCAATGTACTTTGTGAGTTTACTTCTGCCGTCACTCCTTCGGCGGTAGGTGGAAGCGGTTTGGCTTTTGTCTATCTGAACCGCGAGGGAGTTTCTATGGGCAGAAGCATTTTCACCATGTTTGCAGCCTTGCTTGCCGATGAGGCTTTTCTTGCCATCAGCTGTATGTTGCTCTATTTCTGTGTTCCATCGCATCTCTTGTTTAGTTTGGCAGATGGAGTGGGGATTTCTGCGGATGCAACCAGCGAATGGATTAAGGGTGGAGTGCAGGTTATCTTCATCATCAGCACCCTTATCGTTGTCGTATGGACCGCCATTCTCTACCTCTTGTTATTGCATCGCCCTCAGATTCTGGGCTGGGTGTTGAAGGGATGCTGCAAGATTCCTTTCCTTCGCAGGTTCCTGCCCAAGGTAGAGAAGTTTTCCGAGGAGATGACGATGGCTTCGAAGGAAGCGAAACAGGAAGGCGGAAGATTCTGGCTGCAGCTGATGGGTTATACTTCCCTGGCCTGGTTGTCGAGATTCGCTATCGTTGTAGCCATTCTCATCGCCTTTCATTGTCAGGGCAACATGCTGGTGGCTTGGTGTCGCCAATGGGTGATGTGGATGATTTCCATCCTGAGTCCTACGCCTGGCGGAAGCGGCGTGGCGGAGTTGATGTTCCGCCTTTATTATGCCGATTTTCTGCCCGATGCCTCAGTAGCCATTCTTGCTGCCATGCTCTGGCGCGCCATCTTCTATTACCCATTCCTGGTAATGGGCACCCTGGTTTTGCCGAAATGGATTGCTAAGAAATAAGAATGAGACAATCTTTCTATGCACCAAGATTTTCGTCTATGGACGAAAAAAATGCTGTTTTTAACTTGGTTGTTTAATTTTTCAGAACTTTCGCAAGTAAGCTCCACACGCCCTTTCAAGGCGTGCTGCTTCTAGAGCTTTTGGGCCTTCAGCCCGTACTTAAAACACATACGATAGTTCAGTAATTCTCTCTTTCCTTTAGAAATTCACATAGAGTCTGGCACTAAGTGTCGTGAAGTCTCCATTGTCGTTTTTGATGTATTGGAACGATGGCTGAAGGGAGATGGATTCCGTCAGCTGTCTTTTCCATGTTACTTCCAGCGAATACTCAGAACCCTGCTGGAAACGGGCGTACTGGCCCGACAAGCCGCACTCATTCTTCTCGTCCTGATAGGCGCCACCCAGTTCTGCATATCGGTAGCAGACATTCTGATGACTGGTGTTCTCTGAATATTGCACCATGCACGAAATATTCTTGTCGCCAGACTTCCAAACGCTCTGCTCTCCGTAAACCCACCAGGCACCGGTAACCTTGCCCTTGGATTCATCGGCAGAAACCATTTCTCCATCCTCATTGATCGGATATTGACGGGTATGAACGGCAACACCCGCAAAATATTTTCCCCCTTTATCATTGTACTCCAACTGCGACATGTTGAAGATTCCATCCTTCTTGGGGCGAACCAGGAAAGGATTGTCGTGGGCTTTCCAGCCATTATATCCCGTACCATTATACAGACTGTTTCTGAAAGTCCATTTCCCCTTGGTTACATCAAAGTAAAGGGTCAAACCCGAATACGGATAGTTGGCTATCGGATAGCAGGATGCAACGGTAGGAAAGATTCCCTCAGAACTGTTCTGGAAAAGTGCCGTAACGTCAGAGGTAAAGAAATCCTCGTTCACATTCCTCACACCCACAAACAGATGGCCCGAATTCCACTCGTGCATGTAGCCCAGTACGGCAAGCATGGCGAAATTATTATCTGCATCTATATTGGAAAATCCCTGCCAGTCGTCGATAATGCCATCGTTGGTCTTTGCCACATGCAGCGTTGCCGCTTCAAACGAATCCTTTCCTTTTCCAATAGGAACACTCAGTTCCAACCTCAGCTGATTCACCAGGTTGGTGTTCCTATTCATATCCCATTGCCATTCAGAAATATATTGTCCGTTAAAGCTCTGTGCATAAGCAAGGCAAATATTAATGCAGCCTAAAATAATTAAAATAATTCTCTTCATTTCTTAATGTTTTGTATAATTCTTAATGTTTTTGTATCATTTCTTGTTCGCTTGCCCGCCGCCTGCGGGCACCTCTTTAATTCATGCTGCAAAGGTAGTGGGTATTTCAAAATCCTGCAATACTTAATAATCGGTATTTTTATTTCTTCTAAATAGCGAGGGCTTTATCTTTATCCCCATTTCTAGGTATTTTTATTCCTTCTAAATAGTTGAGGCTCCGTCTAACCCCTATTTTTAGGTAATCAGAGGGAATTAATAATAATAATTTTTAAAAACTTTGCCTTCTCAGATATTATTCGTATCTTTGCGTGGTCTTTTAAACAGTTTTATCAGTTAGAAATCAGTTTAATCAGTTAGAAAATGAAGAAGATATTAAATCCATATTTGAACAAGGAGGGTTACAACTGCGTTTGCTGTGCCCCCAACAATCCTGTAGGATTGCATCTTGAGTTTTGGGAAGAGGGTGAGGATGTGCTTACCATCTGGAATCCCGGCGAGAATTACCAGGGCTGGATCAATACCCTGCATGGCGGAATCATCAGTATGCTGATGGATGAAGTGGCAGGCTGGGTCATCAACCGCAAACTGCAGACTACGGGTGTGACGATGCAGCTCAACGTGAAATACAAGAAGCCCGTAATGACCACCGATTCTCAGATTACGGTGCGTGGTCACATCGCCAGTCAGCGCCGTAACATAGTCACCATCCACTTGACTCTGGAGAACTCCCAAGGCGAGGTTTGTGATGAGGGCGAAGCTATCTACTTCACCTTCGGTCCTGATAAAGCCAAGGAGATGGGGTTCGACTGCTGCAAGGTAGAGGGGGAGGAATAACTCTCCCCCTTATGCTGCGACTGCCTTCTTGTTGAAGAGCCAAATCGACAGAATGACGACTGCGATGCTTACAAGGCTGAGGCCTCCTTCCATCAACGGAGTTCTGGCGATGTAAGTATCGTAGCATTCTTCTGGAATCAGGCAGAGCGTATTGTTGGTGATGTGGATGATGATGCCCGGAATCAAACTCCTGGTTCTGTAACACATCCACGCCATGACGATTCCCAGAATGATGGCTCCTGGAATCTGAGCCGGGTTGAGATGGATGAGGCCGAACATGATGCTTGAGCCGATGATAGCGTACCAGGGGCTGATGTTCCATCTCAGCATCTTTCGCATCATCAATCCGCGGAAGAGGTATTCTTCGGCTATAGGAGCAATGATGCAGAGTACCAGGATTCCAATCGGATTATGTGCCATGTCAACAAAATCCTGCCCCATGTAATCAGGCAAATCCATGAAACTTTCTAATGCAGATATCGGAATGGCCTGGAACAATCCCACTATAAAGGCCAGCAAGAAGATGATGGTCTTAGGCATCTGCTGAATCTTTTCCAGGCGAACACGCAGATGGAATTTCTTCCGGCATTTATGAATCATATATAGCTCTGCAGCCAGCATATAAATTGCCGGAATCCATGCACTATTGATGGTTGTCTTCGTCAGGAATTCGATAAATTCGCAGCTCAAAGCTGCTGCAATGCCAACCGGAAAGGCTGCAAGCATGGACATCAGGTAGACGTAGATGGCACTTCTGGTGCTAGGCCATGCACGATACAGAAACCATCCCTTGGTTCCGTTTCTTCCCTTTGACAGGATTGCTGAAAGTTTCTCTTTTTCCATAAAGCTGTAGTTTTTGTTTGTTATTTAAATCTTTTGCAAAGATATAATAAAATCCTGGCTTCTTGGGTTTAGTGCATGTTATCTTTATGTTAAAATATCGCCACCCTCGAAGAAGTTAAGTTTTGTTTGTCATGCTCTGTCTGTGTTTTAGAGTTCCTTGAATCACAATTCCCCAGAAAGCTGTTTCCTGCCCATTTTGTGGTCTTCATTGATGACCGGCGCCTGCCATCTATTAAGACCAGCCTCGGTCTTCATAGATGACCGACTTTTGGCACAAGAAGACTGTTCTTTCGATTGCCGGTGCAAAGATACAAAAAATCATCCGAGGATGCAATGGTTTTCCTGCCACTTGATTTCATTTTTCCCGTGTGTCGTGAAAACGGGATGGTAGTGAATCATTGCCATCTGGTCATTAATGACCGGTCATTTTCGGTCATTAAGAAAAAACAGTTCCGGTCATTTAGTCCTATAGTATAATATTAAATTAATTTAATATTATACTATAGATCATTTTCGCCGCCCACGAAAAAGCTTAATGACCGATAATGACCGGGCATTAATGACCGGATTCTTGCCTGGTGCGGTCATTAAGGTCATGGTCATTTTCGGTCATTAAGGTTTTTCGTTTTTTTTGAAATTTCTAAACATTCTTCTGTGAAAATTGCCTATACTAAAAAGGGTGGTTTATGGGGACAAAATCTATATTTTGTTAAGGAAAAATCCAGTTTTTTCGAAAAAGTGTAGTTTTCAACCCCTATTTTCGTAGGAAAAGTGTAGTTTTTAACTATTGATTTTATAGGAAAAGTGTGTTTTTTATTTGGTTATTTCGTAGAAAAAGTGTATATTTGCACCGTTGAACTCATAGGAAAAGTGTAATTATAAGGTGGTCTAGGACGGCTTAGCTTATCTGCCAATCTATTTATATTAAATATGTATAAAGCTAAAAGAGGCGGAAGATGAAGTGCTGCTGTAATAGTTGAGGATAGGTATTTCCATTACAGCATCACAGTTTAGTATGAATATAAAAAGTAATCGTTTTATGGATGATATAAAGAAGATAACTCCTCCTATTTTTGAGGATAAGGATTTAGGACAGTTGGCTGATAGTATTGCTCACTTGGTGGGTGATGCTAAGGTGCATTTGGTACAAACGGTTAATACTACAATTGTCCAGACGAATTGGAATATTGGAAGATATATTGTTGAGTTTGAACAGAAAGGCAATGCTAAAGCTAAGTATGGAACGGGTTTGTTGACTTCTTTGGCTAAGCTTTTGCGGGTTAAGCTTGGTAAAGGTTATAGTCGTCCAAATCTTTATAATATGAGACGTTTCTATTTGCTTTATCCAAATTTCCAGACGGTGTCTAGAAAATTAAGCTGGTCTCATGTCTGTGAACTTCTCGCTATTGATGACGACCTGGAAAGAAGTTTCTATGAATAAGGAATGTATTGTTGAAAATTGGGGGGTAAGATCTTTGCGTCGTCAAATAAATAGTGCTTTGTATTTACGTTTAGCTGCTAGCAAGGATAAAGACGGTATCATGGAGTTGGCGAAAAAGGGGATTGTTGTACAGCAACCAGAAGATATTGTAAAACAAACTTATACGTTGGAATTCTTAGGAATCCCAGAACGCAAACGCTATAGTGAGAAAGATTTGGAGCAACGTTTAATAGATAATCTTCAAACATTTCTCTTGGAATTGGGAAAAGGATTTGCTTTTATTGGTCGCCAATATCCATTGACTATCAATAATCATCATTATCGCATAGATTTGGTTTTTTATCATAGAATATTGAAATGCTTCGTTTTAATTGATTTGAAAAAAAATGCCGTAAAACACCAAGATATAGGACAAATGAATATGTATATGGGGTATTTTGCTAAAGAGGAAAATGCGTCTGATGATAATCCGCCCATCGGTATTGTTTTAGGACATACCAAAGATGAATTGATGGTTGAATATGCAACGTATGGAATGGATTCAAATTTATTTGTATCCAAGTATGAACTATATTTGCCAAATAAGGAAGATTTAAGAAGATTGGTGGATAGTATATTGCAAGATGAATAAGAAAATGGCAGGTTCCAAATTAATGCATCAGGAACCTGCCATTTTCTATCATTTTACGCCATTCTCAACCTCAGCGAATTAAGCACTACGCTCACACTTGAGAAGGCCATCAGGGCACTTGCCCACATCGGGGTTATCTGGAAATCAATGCCGAAGATATGAAGGGCTCCGGCTGCCAATGGGATGCAGATGATGTTGTAGATGAACGCCCAGAAGAGATTCTGCCAAATCATGTGAACCGTCTTCTGGCTCAGTTTTACGGCTTCCGGAAGCGCCAGCAGGTCGTCGCTCATCAGCGTAATCTGCGCCACATCCATCGCCACATCCGTTCCCTTTCCTATCGCCATACTCACGTTGGCAAGGGCCAGCGCCTGGGTGTCGTTGATTCCGTCGCCCACCATTGCTACCTGCTTGCCTTCGTCCTGAAGTTTCTTTACCAAAGTCTGCTTGTCGCCAGGCAGCACCTTGCTCTGGTAATGCTTGATGCCGGCTTTCTCAGCCCAGTAATCTCGCCAATTTGCTTGGCTCTCATGCGGAGCTTTCCCTGACTCGGAATGGTGCCAGCCAGCACGTTATCGCCTGCCTTTTTCATCGCCGGAGTCGGTTCGCCGCTAATCATCGCTTCATCTACATAGGCTGCATCGGGAGTCATGAAACTCTCTGCCTGGGTAACCACGCCATCCACCGGAATCTTCTCGCCGGCTCTTACTTCTATCATGTCGCCTATCTGAATGGTAGAAATCGGAACTTCCTCCATCTTGTAGTCGTTGGTGCCTTCTATCTTCTCGTAAGTTACCAGTCGGGCGGTCTTCGGCTGCATTCCCATCAGTTGTCGGATGCTGCTCGCCGTACTGTCCTTCGCCTTTTCTTCCAGGCATCTGCCGGTCAGCACGAAGGTGATAATCATCACGGAAGCATCGAAATAAGTATGCTATTCTATGCCTCTCGCTCTCCATACCATTTCTCCGAAAAAGGTGTTGAAGGTGCTGAAAATGAAGGCGATGAGGGTGCTGAGTGCCACGAGCGAATCCATGTTTGCCGTATGATGAAGGAGCTGCTTCCAGGCGGAAACATAAAACTGCTTGCCGCAGTAGAGCAGGTTGGCGAGTGGCAGAAGCAGACAGATCTGGTTGGCGAAGGAACTGGTATGGGAAATCCATCCCATGGAGAAACTCATGGTCAGGATGGCGAAGAGCCAGGATGCGAGGGTTCGGCGGCGTAGGAGGGTGAACTCACGGCGGTTGATTTCCTCTACGCTTCTGTCGCTTTCGATAACGAGGTCGTAGCCGGCGTTGCTGATTTCCCGTTTCATATCTTCCAGAGAGATGATGTCGGGGTTATAATCTACCAGGGCAGTTCGGCTCGCCAGGGAAACCGAGGCGGAGTTGATGCCTTCTAGCGATTGCAGCTTCTTCTCTACATTGGCAGAGCATACGCTGCAAGCCATGCCTATTACTGGAATTGTTTTCTTCATCTGTTTCTTATATAAATGTTCTGAAATCTATACGCAGAAGCTTTGATATCTGCTTTTCTGCCTGCAAAATTACATATTAATTATGCCCCCCGCAAGATTTATGGAAGAAATATCCCGATGGATGGATGAAAATCATGATAATAAGGTAGATGAAAAATGCGATGGTTCAGGTAAGGGCACAAAAAAAGGCAGGTTCCAAATTGCCTTGGAATCTGCCTCAATCATTTATGGGAGATGATTATTTGACTTCGATATTCTTGGTTGCCTTAGCCTCCTCCTTAGGGGCAAGCTTTGGAATCTCAACCTCAAGAACACCATCAGCTACCTTTGCTGAAATCTTCTCACGGTCAGCGTCCTCAGGGAGTGTGTAGCTCTGCTGATAGTTGCTGTAAGAGAACTCGCGGCGCAGATAGTGCTCGTGCTTATCTTCATCCTTGTGTTCCATCTTGTTCTCGATAGCCACATTCAGGTTGCCATCGTTATCGATGTTGATGCGAACCCATTCCTTCTTCAGTCCAGGGGCTGCAATCTCCATCTGGTAAGCCTTCTCTGTCTCCTTTACGTTAATGGCAGGAGCGGTAGCATTCATGCGTGGCATCAACTCTGTGTTGAAGAATGCATCATCAAAGAAGTTACTCAACCAATCTGAATTATTATTTCTACGTGCTAACAACATAATTAAAACCTCCAATTTTATTTTACTCATCCTCTCGGTTCCTTGCGGCCCCGTCGGGATTTCTGCTTGTTATTTATTAATGTTCTTTATCTGTTACTTTTTTGATTGCCTCCGCCTCGAAACTCCGTTGTTCTTTCGAACTCCTTCATCTTTTGACTTCAGCTTTCACTATTATGCTGAGCAACTTGTGTGCCAGCGTCGGATTGATGACAATATTGGCAGCAAAGTATAAATATTTTAAACTTTGCTGCCAAAATGGGAGGCTTTTCTTAAGCAGGATGCTCTCGTTTTATTTCCCGAATCTGGAAGTATCTACTTCTTCATGCTGCTTGGCCTTGTAGCCGCCGAAACGATAGGTGAGGGAGAGACCGATGATTCTGCCAAAGTACATTTTGTTGATGACGTGCTGACCTCGGTAGGTGTCGTGCAGATGGTTGTCGCCAGTCTCGAAGATGTCGTTGCAGTAGGCTTTCAGCTGGAGCTTGTCGTCCTTGAGAGGCTTCCAGGTGAGGGCTGCGTTGAGATAGCCCGAGGCTGGGATGTCGATGATTCCCTGGATGGCGTCGGTATGGACGGAAGCATTAAGGTTGAGAAGCACATGCTTGCCACAGAGAAAAGTGCCGTTCCACTGGGCTTGACAGAACCATTTGCTGCGGTCGAATGGGAGATCATAGAAGTGGGAATTCTTGTCGTTCTGATAAACGCCAGTGAAAGTAAGGCGATTCTGCCACCAGTTACCTATGTTGATTGGGGCTGTAAGCATCAAACCTACCTGGTTTACATGGTCGAAGTTGACATGCTTGTATTCCATTTCCTTCTTCGTGTCGCTCTGGTAAGGAAGCTGACGAAATTCATCTTTCGAGTTGTTGAAGAAGAGACTTGCCACGTATCTGCTGTGCAGAATGTAGGTAAGCGAGAGGCTGAGCTCTCGTGAAGGCTTCAACGTCGGGTTTCCTACAATCTTTCCATAACCGCCCGCATTATAGGTGGTGAAGTTCTTCACCGACCAATAAGTAGGGTAGTCTCTGTCGCAATCCAAGTCGAATTGGATGACGTGTCCTGCCTTTGGTAGATAGGTGATGGAGAGTGTAGGGAAGAGATTCCACTCATTCCAGATTGGGGTGTGGTAATATTCTTCCATGAGCGATGCTTCCATCGTGAGTTTTTGTCCGAATGACTTGCTGGCTCCGATGTAGAAACTCATTTGGTCTTCGTTTTGAATGGTGTTGTCACCAGAAGACTTGTTGTTGTTCTCCTGCGAACTCTTGTCTCTTGATGTGGTGTAATTGATGCCGTAGTTCAAACCCCAGTCTTTTCCTAAGTCGTGCTCCTGCTTGAGGTAAGCGTGCCATTTGTCGATTCGCTGCTGGCTTGTGATGTCGTAAATCTCATCGTAGAGACTGCTTTTCAGCCATTGTTCATCCGGTGAATTATAATAGGTGTATTCTGCTCCTGCCGAGAAGCCGAATGGTGTGGAGTAATCCAGACGGAAATTGTGAAACTGACTCTTGGCATGGATTCTGAGAAGGGATGTGAAATCGCCATCATCCTCTGAAGTTCCTCTCGTGTTATTGAGTTGTGAGGTGTAGGCAAAGCTGAGCTGATGATTCTTCGCCAGATGATAGTTGATTCCCAGTCGGATGTTATGATTGAGATGGCGTTTGTTGTTGTCGCTATGTGTAGAGAAGGCATAGGAAGTGCCGTCAGTCAAGGTGTGGGCAAACTCATTTTCATAATAATAATATCTCTTGCCATGACCGAAGGAATAGAGCAAGTCTATTTCCCATTTCTTGTTGGTGAAGAGCAGTGAGGCGCGCTCTGTGTAACTGTTGCGGTTCTGGTGGGTGTAGCCCCCGAAGAACTCGCCTTGCAGGGAGTGAAAGCCTGTGTTGTGCTTCAGCAGGAGGTTGATGACCTGTCCCTTTACCTGATAGCGGGCTGGGGCAGAATAGATGACTTCGGCGTTGGCGATACGGCTGGTAGGAATCGTTTTCAGAAGCGAATAGAGCTGTTCGATGGTCATGGTGGAAGTTTTGCCGTCTATCATCACGGTTACGGATTGGGCGTTGAGGGTCAAGGCGTCATCTTGTTCGCTCACACCAGGCAGTTGCTTGATGGCTTCATAGGCATTATCCACCGGATGGTTTTTGATGAGTTGAGGCAGGTCATAGGTCAATGCCGCTTCTTTCACCTTTACGATAGGTCGGTTGCCTTTTACCATCACATCGGGGAGGGAATGGATGATGCTGTCCATTCTCAGGGAGTCATTTATGTTATCTTGTGCCCAGCCGGCAAGACTGATGGCCAGGCAAGCGTTTAATATAACCAATCTTTTCATAATCTTCTTATCTTTTTTTATCGTTCTATCTTTTTATCGTTCTTTCGGAAGATCCTCTTCCGATTTCGGTTGCAAAAGTACTGCAAAAATCTCGTGTCAGCAAGGAATTTTGATTATCAAGTCTTATCAGAAGTGTTATTTAGTCTTATCAAAATGAAAATATTTCTCCTTAAAGAATCAATATATCTTCTTTTTTATTACTTTTGCAAGCATGAAAGAGAAACGAAGATTATTCATAATGGCAGTTGTGGCTTGCTTTTGTCCTTTGGTAATGCAAGCACAGGAAGTGAAGAGTGTTTCCTTGGATTCCATTCCGAAAGCATCTTTGCCTAAGGAAGGTATGTCGTTGGAATATTCTCGTCCTTCGCTTGGTGGATTTCCTGTACTTCAAAGCAAATCTTATTACTCTGAATCGAATGCACCTTGGATGTCGGAAGAAGGAAAACCTTTGGAGATTGCGCCGAATGCAATACCTCATTTTTCTCTTCCTTCTCCGAATTTGGGTACGATGGTGGTATATTCTTCGGGTATTGAAGTCCCAGGACTGATGAACAAGCAGACTGCAGGGGTCGTTTATCAACAAAATTTCGGGCGTTTTGTTTTTTCTCCTTATGTCGGGATAGAAAAGATAAACACGGGAGTATATGGATTCGGCAATCTCACCAAAGCTTCTTTTGGTGGAAGAATGGCTTATCAGGTAAACGACTGGCTCACTGTTGGATTCTATGGACAATATGTTCCAACGAAAACTTCTGATCCTAGAAGCGTCATCATGTCTCCTTTCAATCCCAAGAGCAGCTATGGTGGCTTCATGGAAGTGATGTTCAATCAACATTGGGGGGTAGGAGCCAAGATGGGACGAGAGTTTGCGCCACAAAAGAATGGTAAATGGGGATGGAAGAATACCACGGAGTTTTATCCGATTTTCAGAAAATGAGTATTGAATTCATCTGGAAAAATCTTTAATAAAGGGAAGAATGAAGTTACATCTTAAATACATTGTTACGCTCGTCATTACGGCTCTGGTCTGCATCTTCGCTTATCAGACCTATTGGCTCGTGGGGCTTTATCAGTCTCAGGAAAAGGAGGTTGAAGCAAAAATCAAGGGTGGAATGGAGTACGCTCACTTCATGGAGATGAGGAAGCGAATCGAACGATTGCGCAATGATGATAAAGGACCTCATAGGCAGTTGACGGGTTCTGTTGCTTTTTCTATGGATGAAGACGATGATATTGATCAAAAGGTAAAGGTTAAAAAGGTTCGTGGAGGAAAGGTAGTTCAGTCTGTTCAAACAACTTTTACCAAGCACGAGAAGCGTAGTGAAGATGACAAAGACCAGGAATTGATGATGATGATGTCGGGCAAGTTGGCAACTATGGTGCAACAAGCACTGTTTGGCAAATTGAATGAAATCGCCAAACCAGACATCAATGACTATGATAGCGCATGGGTTGCCAAGATGCTTTCAGACAGTTTGTTGGTGAGTGACAATGCTCATCCGCTCCCGCATCAGATTCAACTTTTTGCAGGAAAGAAGGTTTTGGCGAAAGTGACGACGAAGGGATATGAGCCTTCCGCCAATGCCAAGCAATACCAATGTGTGGTTTGCAATGAGGGGGAGGCGAATGAGGAGAAATATGTCCTCACCCTAGAGCCGCTTACGATGACTGTGCTCAGCCAGATGGCAGGTATTCTTGCCACCTCGCTCTTCATCATGCTCATCCTGGCTTTCGTCTTCTGGTTCCTGGTTCATACGATGCTCAAGCAGAAGACGCTTGATGAGATGAAGAGCGATTTCACCAATAATATCACCCACGAATTGAAGACTCCGATAGCCGTAGCCTATGCTGCCACCGATTCCCTGCTGAACTACGGAATGCTCCAGCATCCTGATAAGGCGCGCAAGTATCTCACCATCGCCCAGGAGCAGTTGCAGACGCTCAGCGGATTGGTGGAACAGATTCTGTCGATGAGTATGGAACGACGGAAATCGATGCTGCTCAATATCGTGGAAGTTCCTGTAAAGGAGGTGATAGAACCATTAATCTCCCAGCATCAGCTGAAAGTGAAATCTGGAGAAAGAAAGGATAAAAAGGTGAATATTTCGCTGTCCGTAGAACCGGAAAATCTGGTGGTCCCTGCCGACCGGATGCATTTCTCAAACATCGTGAGCAATCTCATAGACAATGCCATCAAGTATTCTGAAGATAGCGTGAAGATAGAAATCAAGGCTTTCCTGAAAGCCGAGGATGAAGTGTTGGTTTCCGTATCAGATAATGGAATCGGCATTGCCCATGATAGATTGCCTTATATTTTCGACAAGTTCTATCGGGTGACGGATGGCAATAAATATACGGTCAAGGGCTATGGTCTCGGGCTTTTCTATGTCAAGAGCCTGATGGAGAAAATGGGCGGTTCTGTTTCCGTAGAAAGCGAACTCGGGAAGGGAAGCAGCTTCATCCTGCATTTTTCCCAGCGATTCCATCGCTGGTCCCCTAAGTCTTAATCTTAAAAGTAAAAAAGAAGCAATGAATAAGATAAAAGTATTACTAGTAGAAGACGAAGCATCCTTGGCGATGATTCTGAGCGACACCTTGGAGGCGCAGGGCTTCGAGATGCGCACGGCGCATGATGGCGAAGAGGGGTTTCGTATGTTTGCAGAACAGAAGCCTGATGTGCTGGTAGCGGATGTAATGATGCCCAAAATGGACGGTTTCGAGATGGTGCGCCGTATCCGCAAGACGGATTCCCGTACTCCTGTGCTTTTCCTCACGGCTCGTTCGGCGGTGAATGATGTGGTAGAGGGATTTGAATTGGGTGGCAATGATTATCTGAAGAAGCCGTTTGCCATCCAGGAACTCATCGTCCGTATCAAGTCGCTTTGTCATCGGGCTTCTGTAGGAAATATTTCTTCTGAAGAACAGGAAGGAGGGAATGTTTCTCTAGATAATCCGGATGCTGCTGACCAATGGCTCTCCATCGGTCGTTATAGCCTGAATGTTACTAGTCAGATTCTGCAGTTGGAAGGTAAGGATACAGAACTGTCACATCGTGAATCCGAAATCCTTCGCATGCTTGTGGAGAGCAAGAATCAAGTGGTAGAGAGCAAGGATATTCTCCTGAAACTCTGGGGCGATGACAGCTTCTTCAATTCCCGCAGTCTCCATGTTTTCATCACCAAGCTCCGCCACAAGTTATCTGCCGATGAAAATATCAGAATCATCAATGTGAGGGGAATTGGGTATAAAATGATTTATTAGAGAAAAATGAAAACTGTTAAAAAGAAGATAATAATAGCTTGCGACTCTTATAAGGGTTGCCTTTCGAGCAGGGAGGTGAACGAGGCGATTGCTTCGGGAGTGAAGGAATGGAATGCGGACGATGATGCTGCTTCCGAAATCATTACCCTGGCAATGAGTGATGGGGGAGAAGGAATGCTCGATGCTTTTCTCTCGGCGATGAAGGGAGAACGAGTGAGGATTCATGCCCATGATGCGCTGATGCGATGGATTGAGGCGGAATACGGAATCGTGGATGATACGGCGATTATCGAGATTGCGCAGACCGCCGGACTGGCTCTGATTGAGCCTGAACAGCGCAACCCGATGAAGGCTACTTCCTGGGGCGTGGGCGAGATGATTATGAATGCTTATCGCCGGGGCGTGCGCCATTTCATCGTGGGCTTGGGCGGCAGCGCTACATCTGATTGCGGCATCGGAATGCTCAAGGCGATGGGCGACGACTGGAAGAAAATCCGACAGGACTGCAGTTTTGTACTGGCTTCGGATGTTACCAATCCGCTTTGCGGTGAAAACGGGGCGGCTTATGTCTTTGCGCCTCAGAAGGGAGCCGATGCTAAGATGGTGCTGATGCTGGATGATAGGGCAAGGAAGTTTGCCGAGGTAAGCGCCAAGCATTTCGGATATGATAGGAGTGAGGCTCCTGGAGCTGGTGCTGCCGGAGGTTTGGGCTATGCTTTCCTGCAATTTTTCAATGCCGAGGCTCGTCCTGGGGCAGAGCTTCTTTTAGATGAGATAGGTTTTGATGCGCTCATTCAGAATGCTGATTTCGTGATTACGGGCGAGGGACATAGCGACCGTCAGACTTTGATGGGGAAATTGCCGCAGCGCATATTGGAGCATGTTCTGAAGTGTAAGGAATCGGATAAAAGCCATGTTGCTTGCTCGCAGCTTGCCCGGGATTGCAAATCCCCGGAATCTTCATTCCCCCTTGTGTGGCTCGTGTCGGGCGGCGTGAGCGATAGGCAGGCGATGCTGGATGCAGGGTTCGATAGAGTTATTCAGGTTACTCCGGATAGCATGCTTTTGGAAGAGGCGATGAAACCAGAAGTGGCTTGTCATAATCTCGTAAGGGCGATTCGTGAGCAATTTGCTTTGTAGTTTCAGTAATTATCCGTACCTTTGTGCTCGTTTTCAAATAAGATAAGAATAATGAAGTATATAATTTTTGATTTTGATGGAACCATCGGCGATTCGCAGAGTCTCATTGTGAAGACCCTGCAGGATACGATGCGTGCAAGAAAACTGGAAGTGAAATCGGAGGAGGCTTGTGCCAAGACCATCGGTTTAAGACTGGATGAGGCCTTCGTTTCGCTCTTCGGAATGAGTGTTGAGGAAGGTATGGAATGTGCGGCAACCTATCGCGAAATTTTCCTGGATAACAAGAAGACGATGATCGTGCAGCCTTTTCCTCATGTAATAGATACCCTTCGGGAGTTGCACCGTCGGGGCTATATTCTGGGTGTGGCTAGCAGCCGCAACCATTGTTCGCTCGACGGATACGTGAAGCAGATGCAGCTGGAAGATATCTTCTCTTCCATTGTGGCTGGCGATGATGTGGAGTATGTGAAGCCGGCACCCGATATGGTCTTCAAGGCTTTGGGAGAGATGAAGGGAATGAAGAATCCCGGAGCTTCAGTAGAAGATGTTCTGAATCCCGTAACTTCAGCAGAAGCAGAAGATATCAAGGATGTTCTTGCCGAAACCCTCGTAGTAGGAGATATGAACTTCGATGTGGATATGGCTCACCATGCTGGTTGCAAGGCCTGTGCCGTAACCTATGGAAACGGAACCCGAGAGCAGTTGGCTTCTGCCGAATTCATCATTGATGATTTTGCAGAACTCCTGGAACTGGTCTGAAATTTATTCAGAACTATCGTATGTGGGTTAACTTCGCTTAATTCTCTTACTTTTGAGACAATTAGTTTACAAAGCAATCAAGATATTAAAAGCCCTTAAAGAAAAATTTTCCTATCCTTAAGGAAAAATAAATTTTCCCTTAAGGATAAATAAAAAAATCCTTAAGGGAAAATATACAACCTCTATATCTCCTGATTTTTCGGGCGTTAACTCCGAAAAATCAGGAGATAGAATTATATTTACATGCAGAAGTTTCGAATGTGGCTCTAGCACGCCCTGAAAGCTCAAAAGCTTCTGCCCTTTCTGGGCATGAGAGCTTACTTCCGAAATTTGAGTTTCATAGAATAGACGACTATTCCTCCATCAACTTGCGATAACGACCCTTTTTGATTTCTGTATCGCCCAGGCGGCGAGCCTTGTTGATTTCATACTCAGAATAGCTGCCCTCGAAGAAGAAGACCTCACCATTGCCCTCGAAGGCAAGAATGTGGGTACAGATTCGGTCGAGGAACCAGCGGTCGTGGCTGATTACCACCGCACAACCTGCAAATGCTTCCAAACCTTCCTCCAAAGCACGCAGCGTGTTCACGTCGATATCGTTGGTAGGCTCATCGAGGAGCAGTACATTTCCCTCCTGCTTCAATGCCAAAGCCAACTGCAGACGGTTGCGCTCACCACCCGAGAGAACGCTGCAGAGCTTGCTCTGGTCGGTGCCCGAGAAGTTGAAGCGGCTGATGTAAGCACGCGCATTCACGTCTCTGCCACCCAGACGCAAGGTCTCGTTGCCCTGCGAAATCACCTCGTAAACAGTCTTCTGAGGGTCGATGTCCTTGTGCTGTTGGTCAACATAAGCCAGCTTCACGGTCTCACCCACCTCGAATGTGCCGCCATCAGCCTGCTCCAATCCCATGATGAGGCGGAAGAGGGTAGTCTTGCCGGCTCCGTTAGGACCAATCACACCTACGATGCCGTTAGGAGGAAGCATGAAGTTGAGGTCGTTGAAGAGAACCTTCTCGCCGAACGCCTTCTTCACATGCTGAGCCTCAATCACCTTGTTGCCCAGACGAGGACCGTTAGGGATGAAGATTTCCAGCTTCTCCTCGCGCTCCTTCTGCTCCTGGTTGAGCATCTGCTCGTAAGAGTTCAGACGAGCCTTACCCTTAGCCTGACGGGCCTTAGGCGCCATGCGAACCCATTCCAACTCGCGCTCCAATGTCTTGCGGCGCTTAGAGGCAGTCTTCTCCTCCTGAATCATTCGCTTGGTCTTCTGGTCGAGCCATGAAGAGTAGTTGCCCTTCCATGGAATACCCTCGCCACGGTCCAACTCCAGAATCCACTCGCTCACGTCGTCGAGGAAGTAGCGGTCGTGGGTTACGGCGATGACGGTTCCCTCATACTGCTGCAGGTGCTGCTCCAGCCAGTCGATGCTCTCAGCATCCAGGTGGTTGGTAGGCTCATCGAGCAGGAGTACATCCGGCTTCTGCAGGAGCAGGCGGCAGAGAGCCACGCGGCGGCGCTCACCACCCGAGAGATTGGTAACAGGCCAATCGCCAGGAGGACAGTGCAGGGCTGCCATCGCACGCTCCAGCTTGGAGTCGATGTTCCAGGCATCGGTAGCATCAATGATATCCTGCACCTCAGCCTGACGCTGCATCAGCTTGTCCATCTTATCAGGGTCTCCGTAATATTCTTCGAGACCGAACTTATTGTTGATGTCCTCGTATTCTGCGAGTGCATCATAGATTTTCTGCACACCCTCCATCACGTTTTCCTTCACGGTCTTGTTCTCGTCGAGTGGAGGATCCTGAGGCAAGTAGCCCACAGAGTAGCCTGGGCTCCAAACCACCTCACCCTGGGTAGGTTGCTCAAGTCCTGCGATGATTTTCATCAACGTAGATTTACCGGCACCGTTCAAACCGATGATACCGATTTTTGCTCCGTAGAAGAACGATAGGTAGATGTTCTTCAGAATCTGTTTCTGGTTTTGTGGGATAATCTTGGATACGCCCACCATTGAGAAGATGATCTTCTTGTCGTCAACTGTTGCCATATATATATTAATGTGTATTTATGATTTCGAAAAGGGTTGATATTATAATTTTTTGCAAATATAGGAAGAAAATCGCATATTACCAAATAAAATCGGCATGAAGTTGTCCGAAAATTCATTTTTTTGTCGTAACTTTGCACCCGCAATTGGTTCACTGCCACGTCGCACCGCCGTAGGAGCGATGAAGTCTTGGGGTAGAAAACACCCATCGGGATGTGTGCGTAGTGATTAAAAGGGAATCGGGTGAGAAGCCCGGACAGTCCCGCTGCTGTAAGCGTCTTATTGCGGCAAGCACGATGGTCACTGACATTTTTTCGGGAAGACCGCTTGCCATGAGTTTTGCATCTTTTTATGGTAACATAGAGTGAGATGCTGGGAGGATGCGAGTCAGAAGACCTGCCGTTGCCATCGGAAATAATATGATGAAAGAGTGTCTTTAGGATAAGAGATTCCGATGATTCTATCCAACCCCGTGGGATGGGTTCGGGATGGAGACATAGATACATAATATAAAAGATAGAAAGAATGAAGGCATTGAGGAAAATTTGTCTCGGTGGCTTGCTACTGTTGTACGCACAGGTGGGTATGGGGCAAGATTCCATTCGTACTGAGCACTTGCAGGAAGTAAAAGTGAATGCCCGGCAGCACCGGATACTTACGAGCACATCGCCTCTCCAGCTTTTGGACAAAGGGGATATGTTGAAGCTCGGCGTTACGGATATGGCCGATGCCTTGCACCGAATGCCAGGCATCAATCTGCGCGACTATGGCGGGGCTGGAGGAATGAAGACGGTAGCTGTACGTGGATTCGGAGCGGGACATACGGGAGTGAGTTACGATGGTGTGCTGCTCAGCGAATGTCAGGGCGGAGAAATTGATGTGTCCCGTTATTCGCTCGACCAAGTGCAGACTTTGCGACTCACCATTGGCGACAACGACGACATCTTCATCTCGGCCCGGCAAGCCTCGGTGGCTGCTTTGCTCGCCATCGAAACGATGAGCGAGATTCCCATCGACAGTCAGCCTCACCTCTCTACTCAGTTGCAGATGGGGTCCTTCGGATACGTCTCGCCTTATCTGCGCTATGTGCAGAGATTGTCAGATAGGTTCACCCTCCAGGCGATGGGTGAATATACCTATGCCGACAACGACTATCCCTTCATCTTGTGCAACGGTAAATATACCACCCATGAGCGGCGAACCAACAGTAGGATGAACTCGGGACATGGCGAACTGAATATGCACTGGATGATGGGCAGGCGAGCCGACGGCATGAGCCGGAGCCAATTGTGGGCAAAGCTCTATTATTATGACAACGACCGGCAGTTGCCAGGCATCGTGAGATATTACACCAATGTAACTGCCGAGCAGTTGCACGACCGCAACGCCTTTGCCCAGGCAAGATGGCAAGCCAGAAGCCTCGATGACCATTGGATGCTGAAGGTGCAAGCCAAGATGAACTGGGCGAGCTCTGCCTATCAGGACACGCTCGTGGCAAATCGACGCAATGATGCCACCTACTGGCAGAGGGAATATTATACTTCGGCAGCACTGATGTGGATGCCGGGGGATGGCTGGGCGGTGGATTACTCCGCCGACTGGATGATGAACTCGCTCAACAGCACCCTCTCCACCGACCTGCGACCTCATCGACATGGCATTCTGCAGTCGCTCTCTGCCCGATATGCGAAGGGAAGATGGGTGGCTCTTGCCAGAATGCTGGCTTCGGTTTACCTCAACAGCGTGGGGCGCAAGATAGAGACTCAGCCAGGCAGTACCAATCCTACCCAAGCAGGACAGGCAGCTAAGGATGCACGCCGGCTTTCGCCATCGCTTTCGCTTTCTTATCGGCTCCTGGGGAATGGTACTGCCAGCGATGAGCTCTATCTCAGGGCTTCGTACAAGGATATCTTCCGGGTTCCTACTTTCAACGAGAACTATTTCTTCCATTATGGAAGTTCTGATCTGAAGCCTGAGAAAACCAGACAGTTGAATGTCGGGCTTACGTGGAAAAAGACTTCTTCGGGAGATGGGGGAAACGGCGAATCCCTGCGTTACAAGGGATGGGATGTTCAAGCTACGCTGGACGGCTATTGCAATCGGGTGACCGACAAGATTGTGGGCGTTCCTTACAATATGTTCGTTTGGCGTACTGTGAACTTGGCACGGGTCGATGTCGTTGGCGTGGATGCCTCCTTGCGTGGCAACTGGCAGATGGCTCCGGGGCAGCAGCTCTCGCTGCTGGGATCGTATAGCTACCAGCACGTGGTGAATCATACCGACCGCTCGTCCAAATATTATGGCAATCAAGTAGCCTATATCCCCCTACACTCGGGCAGTATGGCTTTGGGATGGGAGAATCCCTGGGTGAATGTCTCGCTCCATGGACAGGGAATGAGCAAGCGATGGGCCAATAACGAGCACTATGACGGCACCGAAGTGGATGGCTACTGGGACATGGGGCTGACGCTCTATCGCCAGCTGGATGATCTGAGTCTTTTGGGAAAATCCCTGCGGGGCGTGAAGGTCAGGATGGATGTGAAAAACCTGCTGGCAAAGCAGTATGAACTCGTGGGGCATTATCCGATGCCTCGCCGCAGCTGGATGTTAAGCATCGGATATAACTTCTAGATAATGACAATTAGATAATAACAAATTAGATTCAAATATAAACAGAAGAAGAAAATGAAAAAGTATTTATTAGGTTTGGCGGTGCTCTTGATGGGCACAGCAGTGATGACATCATGTAGCGACGACAACGATGGTCCTGAGACTTATCTCCAGGTGTATAGTACGGGCGCTTACGTCGTGAATTCAGGTAACATGCGTAGCAATATCGAGAGCTCTCTCACTGCCATCGACTATGCTTCAAGCACAGCCACACAGAATGTTTTTAAGGCGGCTAATGGTCGTCCGCTCGGTAATACTGCCAACGACGGCATCGTATATGGCAACAAGATTTATCTTGCCGTAGACCAGAGCAACACCATCGAGGTAATCGACAAGAAAACCAAGCAGAGTATCAAACAAATCAAGACCACAGAGTTACTGGGCAATGCCGAGGGTGTTGAGCCTCGCCATATCATCGCAGATGGTGGCAAGGTATATTTCACTACATACGGTGGCTATGTAGCAGCTGTGGACACCACAGATTTTGCTCTTCAGAAGAAGTGGCAGGTGGGCAGCTATCCTGAGGGCTTGGTCATCGGTAAAGGCAATATTTACGTTGCCAACAGCAACTATGCTGCTGGTGGTGGAAACATCTCTTGCATCAATCTTTCCAACGACAATGTAGAGACTAAAAATATCGAGGGCGTGAACAATCCTACCGGTATCTATTATGCTGCTGGTCTTTTGTATGTTCTCGACAACCAGTATTATGATGCTTCTTGGAATGCTTATGGCGAGAATGCCCTGCGCATCGTGGAATTCGCCCAGGGCACGTCACAGAAGGTGGCAGATGGCAACTATGCTGCATGCGTAACCACAGGTGCTGCAACAACAGCACGTACGAGTGTGGAGGTGGTTCGTCCTTATTTCTTTGTACTCAATGCACCTTATGGCGGAACTCCTAGCGTGAGTGTGTTCGTAGCTGGAAGTACACAACCACAGGCGCTGACACTCTCTGAGATGCCTGTGAGCCCATGCGGAATCTTCGTCGACCCATTGAACGGTCATATCTTCGTGCTCTCTTATAGATTGGGCGATAGTGGCTATGCCGATTATAATGGTAACGGCTATGTAGTGGAGTATGACAGCACTGGTCAGAAGCTGCATGAGTATAAGACTGGCGTAGGTTCTTGCGCGATGTTCTTCGACTCAGCCTGCAAGATTTCATACATTGAATAAGATGTCGCGAGACAGATGATTATATAACTAATTCAATCTATGGGGAAAGTATCGTTTCGGTGCTTCCCTTTTTGTTTGACTAGCATGTGTGTTGTCTAATGGGTGCAAGTCCCTAACGAGCCCT
>OIED01000063.1_pt1 | contig 69626 bp, 82 predicted proteins | sample 1581771 | NCBI WGS metagenome assembly OIED01 (sample SAMEA3882546, study PRJEB24775) | human gut metagenome | biome: human-associated habitat; feature: intestine environment; material: feces | place: Netherlands | collected 2009/2010 | reverse complement strand
CGAGTCAGCCGAGCCAGCCGTCCCAGCCGAGCCAGCCGTCCCAGCCGAGCCAGCCGTCCCAGCCGATCCAGCCTGAAATGAAGTTCGACGATGTGGCAGAGGGCGCCTGGTACTATGACGCCGTGATGTGGGCCGTCAAGAACGGTGTGACTGTCGGTATGACCCCGACGATGTTTGCGCCGCTTGAAGCCTGCAACCGCGCGCAGATGGTCGAGTTCCTGTGGAACGCCGCCGGCAAGCCGGCCGCGACCATCAAGGCTGTTCCGTTCACCGACGTTCCGGGCGCTGCCTGGTACGAGGATGCGCTCCTGTGGGCCTATGAGGCGGGCATCGTTGCCGGCACGACCAGCACGACTTTCAGCCCGGCTAAGGAATGCACCCGTGCCGAGATGGTCTGCTTCCTCGTGCGCCTGCTGTCGGACGGCGCAACGGACAATATGCCGTTTGTTGACGTTCCGGCCAGCGCATGGTACTACAACGAAGTGCAGTGGGCATGGGCCAACGGTCTGACTGTCGGCACCAGCGCTACCACGTTCAGCCCGGACAAGGTCTGCAACCGTGCCGAGGCTGTTGAGTTCCTGTACAACGCGTTCGCGAAGTAAGGAGCTCACTGAAAATTACATGTTTTTCCATCAGGACTTCGGTTGCTAATAGACAAATCATAGACCCCAAAGCACAAAGAAGAGATGGGAAAACCTCATCTCTTCTTTTTTCACACATCGAGCTGACAAATTTAGAGAGGAAACTACAGAAAAGGAGCTGATGTGAGTCGTGAAAGTGACCCGATTCGCGAACAGAGCGTGGGCTTTTGTGTTGGCCGTCCTGATGACGCTGACGCTCATTGCCCCGCAGGCGCTGGCTGCGAACACCGTAGACCCCGTCGAACCTGCCAGCGGTAAGATCCTTGTGAGTCAGACGGATTACACGCTGATCGACGGCGTGACGGAATCTGACATCTTCCTGAATACGAAGGAAGGCAATGCACAGATCGCCGGTTTTATGACGACGATTGCACCGGGTGCGAAGGCGACATTCAAGGCCTCGTACAACGGTTACTATACAGAAGGCAGCACGCCCGCGTCCCGCAAGGACAAGGCGGCCAATCTGGCCTGGAGCATGGAAAAGACCACGATGCAGGCTGCTAACTACACCAAGGCCACCGGCGGCAACGTCATCATGGCCATGAACGGCGACTACTACAACATGCAGACGCTGCAGCCGCTCGGTTACCTCATCATGGAGGGCAACCTCATTCAGAAGAATAACGGTGTTGCCAACGAGCCGTATTTTGCGGTTTTGAAGGACGGTACCTATGCCATCCGTGACGCCGGGGCGGACTGCTCCGACGTTCTGGAAGCGATTTCCGGCCCGTTTTATCTGATCAAGGATGGACAGCCCTGCTACAACGGGAATCCGGACCTCATGCCGCGCAACTGCATCGGCATCAAGGCGGACGGCACGGTCGTGACCTTCTTGGCCGACGGCCGCCAGAGCCCGTACTCGGTCGGCATGACGATCGATGAGGAGATTTCGTTCCTGTATGCGCAGGGCGTGGTGAATGCGATCTTCCTCGACGGCGGCGGCTCCGCCACCTGCGCCACCAAGCGCGAGGGTACCACGGAGCTTCAGGTCCGCAACCGCCCGTCCGACGGTGTGGAGCGCACGGTCGCCAGCGCGCTGCTGCTGGTCTCCACGGCGGAGAGCGACGGCGTGTTCGACCATGCCTCCCTTTCCCCGAACAACACGGTCTACACGCCCAACAGCCAGATCCAGTTCTCGGCCATCGGCGTGGATAAAAACGGCGGCGAGGCAGCGCTCCCGGAGAATGTGACCTGGACGGTCGCGGACGCCAAGAGCGGCACAATCGACGCCAACGGTCTGTTCACGCCCGCGAAGAACTATAAGGGTGATGTGACGGCGCGTCTGCTTGTGGACGGCACCGTCAAGGGCACGACGAGCGTGAAGATCGCGGACATCACGGACCTGTATTTCAGCAGCGCATCCGTGTCGCTCGACTTTGGCGCGACATCCGATCTCGGCCTTGTTGCCAAATGTGACGGTGTGGACATCGCCTATAAGCCCGGTGACTTCAAATGGACGATCAAGTCCAAGACGGCCGGTGTGCCGGATAAGGATGTCGGCCACATGGACGGCAACACGTTCGTGGCCGGTACCGGCAGCGGCACGATGAATGCGACCGTCACGGTTACTTACGCAAACGATCGCTCCAAGTCGGCGGAGGTCAGCGTGGAGATCGGCAAGCTGCCGGTGACGCTCATGGACTTTGAGCCCATCAACGGCCAGCGCCAGACCTGCGCGCACTACCACTGGGGCAAATCCACTTACGTGGATAACGGCATGAATCCCGACCACGGCTACATCGGCAATGTGTCCCCGATCACGGTCACGACCGGCGGCACGTATTCCGACAATCCGAAGACGGCAGAGATCTCTGCGCCTTACCGCTTCACAGGGAACTATGACAGTGCTGTTCCGGCTTCGGACATCTTCCATGCCAATGGCTACACCTATTACCTCTGGCCGAACGGCACCATGGATCAGTATCTCTGCGGTGGCTTGAAGACGGTCACGGCAGAGGAAGGTGGTCAGGTTCGCACTGGTGCGAACGATGGCCAATATTCATTGGAACTGGATTATGACTATGAGTCATACAATAAGACAAAGAATGCAAACTTCTATATCCGTTACAGCGGCAATCCGATTCAGATTGAAGGCTCACCTACAGAAATCGGCGTTTGGGTCTACGCGCCGGAAGGCACACCTCCATACCGGATTTGTGCGGATATTGAAGTTTGGGATAGCGCAAAGGGAGACTACGTTTATAAAAATCTGTTCCTGACAGCAAGGAACGGTTCTGATCGAATTAACTGGGCCGGATGGATGTATTGCTCTGCAAAAACAGATAGCATTTTGGCGTATCAAAATGATGAACATCCATTGAGTATTCTCCCTGGCTTCGGTGTGTTTTGGCTGTGTTATGAGCCGGCAGCGGTCGACAAATTGATGGGTCAGTCCGGTGCCGGACGCCGCAATGGTACGGTTTATTTTGATGACTATCGAGTCGTCTACGGCACAAACCTCGATGACCTGGACAACCCGGTCATCCACGACATAACGATCAACGGCCAGACGCTCGCGGACGACGGCTCCACCGTCATCAACGCCAATGCAATCGAAGCGGTCGCTTCGTATGACGATGTGGACGGGCAGAACCGCTCCGGCATCAACGCACAGGCGACGACCGTCAAGATCGACGGTGAGACGATCCAGTCGGACAATTCCGATACGAATGCGACCGTCCGTCTGACGCTCCAGAACGGCAAGCACACCATGACGGTCTCCGTGTCCGATGCGTTCGGCAACACGGTCGAAAAGACCACGGCCTTTGTCGTTGCCGGCGATATGCAGGACACGGCCACGGTCAGTGTCAGCGGCTCGGACTTCGTCCCGCTCGGCAGCGACTATACGCTGACGGTCGCGGCGGACGGCAAGATCCGCTCCGCGGACATCACGATGCTCAACCTCAACGATGACATCGGTCAGCCGACGGTGACCTATGCCAACGGTGTGACCGGCGAACTGGTGTACACCAAGACCGGCTTTAAGAAAGCCATGCTGACGCTGCACCTTGAGTCGGCGGCCCCGGTCGAGGGCGAGCTGGCCACATTGACCTTCAAGATTGACGCCGGTCTGGACACGACGGTCAACCAGTTCACGTACACGGTTTCCAATATCGCGCTCACCGCGGCGAACGGCGAGGCCTATACGGCGGCCCAGGCGGCGGTGCGTCTGCCGCTGTCGGCATACTACAGCATCCAGCCCGGCCCGCAGGCGGTCGGCATGTCCAGCGTGATCGCGGTCTATGAAAAGGACGGCAGTCCCGCCGCCGGTGTGACCGTGTCGCTCGACGGAGCGGAGATCGGCAAGACCGATGCCAACGGCCTGCTCGAGACCGATGCCATGAAGACCAAGGACGCCGGCACGGTCTGCACGCTCACGGCCATCGGCCCGAAGGGCGTCGCCGAGGCGACGAAGGTCACCGTTCTGGCAGACGCTGCCGGCACGGAGTATACCGCCGTCCATCTCAACGCCGTTCAGGGCAGCAGCACGAACCAGAACATCAGCTGGCTGTCCGGCCTCAGCACGGGCGGCAAGGCGGTCGTGCAGTACCGCGTCAAGGGCACGGATGCCTGGCAGACGGCCGATGGCACCTCTACGCTCACCGGTTTCTCCACCTCCAAGGATGCGGCTTATATCAACACCATTCAGCTTACGGGCCTGACGGCCGGCACGGACTATGAGTTCCAGGTCGGCGACGGCAGCACATGGTCCGAGCTGCACACCTTCCGCACGAACGCGGCGCAGCAGGACACCACGGCTTTCGTCGTCATGGGCGACACGCAGATGTCCGGTGACCGTGAGGCGGATGCCGAGAGCATCGCGATCCTCGACGCGCTCGGCGATCTCGTCAAGCACAAGCAGGTCGATTTCGGCCTCCAGACGGGCGACTATGTCGACAACGGCTCCAACTACGCCATGTGGGCCGAGATGCAGGAGGCGTTTAACCACACGTTCCCGAACGTGGACTTCATCCACACGCTCGGCAACCATGAGTACTACGGCGATTTCAGCGGAAGGACCGCCAGCAGCATCCTCCAGCTCCCGAGCAAGGACTACTACTCCATGGAGTACGGCGATGTCTACGTCGCCGTCATCAACAACGGCGCCGATCTGAGCGCAGCCTGCGAATGGCTCAAGCAGGACGCGGCGCAGAGCACCTGCATGTGGAAGGTCCTGTCCATCCACCAGCCGCCGTATTACACGAACGCCAAGGGCGGCAGCGAGCGGTTCCATGAGCAGATCCCGGCCGCGGCAGAGGCTGCCGGCATCGACGTGGTCTTCTCCGGCCATGACCACTCCTATGCACGCATCATGGCCAAGGACGGCGCGGCCGTTACCGAAAACGGCGTGACCTATTTCATTTGCGGCGATCTGGGCGAGAAGTCCAAAAACGTCAACTATGCGATGACTTCCGATTTCTCGTTTGCCTACAAGGAGCAGGCTTATGATGGCCTGATCCTGTACGTCACGGCCAACGGCGAGGAAATGACGATCACCGCTTACGACAGCAAGGACGGCCGTGTGGTCGATTCCACGACGCTGCAGTCCCGCTGCTCGAAGGGCCACCAGCTGACGACCTACCAGAATGGCAAGTCTGCCTGTGCGGTCTGCGGCAAGCTGATCGACGTCAAGGACGCGCAGTACACCGGCTGGATGACCGTCGAGGGCACCGAAAAGCAGATGTACTTCCTGGCCGGCGACTATGTCACCGGCTGGCAGCAGATCGGCGAGAAGATGTACCACTTCGGCGACGACGGCATCGCCCACGTGACCGAGACGGTCGACACCCGTACCTGCACGCAGTACGGTTGGCTGGAGACCACCTGCAAGACCTGCGGCGCCGTTCATCACAGTGCATCTCTCTGGCCGGAGGGCCATAAGTGGGATGACAACCATGTCTGCACGAAGTGCGGCTTCGTAGGCAGGGATATCTCCAAGGCAACGGTCAAGACATGGCCGGCCACCTATAAGGGCGGCAGCACACCGTGCTATGTGGAGGCCACCTACGAGGGACAGAAGCTGACAGTCAAGACCAGCGACGCGGGTGTTGACGGCTATGTTTCCTATTCCAACAACACCAAGGTCGGCTATGGCGTCGTGACGATCCGCGGCATGGGCGATTACTATGGCATCGTGTCCGCACAGTATGAGATCGTTCCGCCGGTCGTCTCCGGTGTTGCGGTGACGGATGTCGGTCAGAAGCGTCTGACCGTCGGCTGGAATCCGGCTCCCGGTGCTGAGAACTACCGCGTGGAGATCAGCAGCGACGGCGGAAATACCTGGGAGCTCTTGGAAGTGACCTCGCAGACCAGCTGCGTGGCCACGGGCCTGAACCCGTCGACGGCGTACAGCTTCCGCGTATACGGCTGCACGAAGGTCGGCGACACATGGTTCAATTCTCAGCATTATTCCAGTGTTATCAGCGCAACGACACTCAACGCCGACCAGTTCGCGCCGTCCGAACAGTTCAAGGACATCTGTGCGACGGTCGACGGACAGACGATCTCCGGCCTGCAGTCCGGTGCGGATCAGTATCTGTTCCTGCCGGCCAGTGCGAAGCTGAGCAAGCTCGCCCTGACGGTCACGACGCAGAACAGCGACGCACTCAAGATCGAGCTGCAGGGCACGAAGGGCACGCAGACGCTCGACGGTGCTGCCGTGAACGTCACCAAGCTGGCGGATGCGCAGGACGGCCTGTATGATCTTGCGGTTCTCGTCAACGGCCAGAAGGCTGCGGTCGTGCACATTGCACAGTCGGCCAATATCAACGCGCTCTACATCACGAGTGACGATCCGGCCACACAGGGCAGAGACTTTGTCGATGCCAGCAAGTCCAACATCGCGACCGGCAAGCTGCTCGTCGTAGACAAGGACGGCAAGACCGTGTATGACGGTGCGCTCACGCAGCTCAAGGCGCGCGGCAACACCACCTTCACCAACGCCGAGAAGAAGTCCTACCAGATCAAACTCGACGGCAAGTCCGACCTGATCGCCTGCGGCGAGAAGATCAAGACCTGGACCCTGCTCGCCGGCTCCCACGACGCAACGCTCATGCGCGACAAGATGTTCAAGGATCTTGCCAAGTCGCTCGGCATGCCGTACACGGCCAGCACCGACTGGGTGGATCTGTACTACGACGGCGTGTATCGCGGCACATACCTCGTCAGTGAGAAAAACTCCGTCAACAAGACAGGCGTCAATATCACTGACATGGAAAAAGCCTACGAGGCGTGCAACCCCGGCTACGGTGAGAACGCTTCCACGGCACTGGCCGAGAACAAGTACGGCCAGACTTACCAGTACACCATCGGCCTGACCGAGCCGGAGAACATCACCGGCGGCTACCTGCTGGAGCTCAACGGCACGAAGCTCGACGACAGCTACAATCCGAAGTATGACGAGGCCAGCGGCTTCATCACCGGCAAGGGCTCCGCGATGAATGTCAAGAGCCCCGAGTGGTGCGGCAAGGACGCTATGGCCTACATCAGCGAGTACTATCAGGAGTTTGAAGACGCCGTCTACGCGCAGGATGCCGACGGCAACTATACCGGCTACAACGCGCAGACCGGCAAGTACTACTATGAGTACTGCGATCTGAACTCGCTGGTTCAGGCTTACCTGATCCAGTACCTCTCCGGCAACTCCGACGCGTTCTACTCCTCGTTCTTCTTCTATAAGGACGTGGACGGCCTCATGTACGCCGGCCCCGTCTGGGACATGGAGCTGACCGGCGGCGGCGGCTGGTCCGGCGTGATCACGTCGGACAACACCTTCATCAACGGCCGCTATCTTGTCCAGGCACTCACCCAGATCCCCGGCTTCCGCGCTGCGGTGAACAACTACTATCACAACACCTTCCTTGCACAGGCGCAGGCGCTTGTCGGCGACAACGGTAAGGTTCAGGGGTATTACGATCACATCTCGGCCAGCGCCGCGATGAACTACCGCCAGTGGCCGCTGGTCCGCGTCGGCAAGCCGAGCTCGGACAATCACTTCTGGCCCGACGGAACGACCTACGGCGACACCGTCAAGGATCTCAACACGTGGCTGAGCGCGCGCATCGCAAAGATGAGCGCAGAGTTCAACGATACGTGGGACGATGGCGTCGTGACCAAGGAGCCGACCTGCACCGAGAACGGCGTGCGTACCTACACCTGTGAAAACGGCAACATCATGTACGAGAGCATCCCGGCGCTCGGTCACAAGGAAGTGATCGACCCGGCGAAGGATGCGACCTGCACGCAGACCGGCCTGACGGAAGGCAAGCACTGCTCCGTCTGCGGCGAGACGCTCGTTGCGCAGACAGAGGTTCCGATGAAGCCGCATACGCCGAAGGCGACGGAGATCGTTCCGGCGACCTGCACGGAGGATGGCACGGCGGGCGGCATCGTCTGCGCTGTGTGCGGCACGACGCTGGAAGGCTCAAAGCGCATCCCGGCAAGGCATCACTATGTCGGCGGCTACTGCACGGTCTGTGAGCGGCAGGATCCGCTGCGCATCCCGTGCTCCGGCGATCAGCATTGCCCGGGCCACATCTTCAGCGACATGCCGTCGACCGACTACTGGTCACACGGCGCGATCGACTATGTCGTTGCGCACAAGCTCTTCTTCGGCACGAGCGCGACGACCTTTGAGCCCATGACCAAGCTTTCCCGCGCAATGATCGTCAAGATCCTTTATACGCTCGAGGGTGAGCCCGCCGTCACCGGGGAGAATCCGTTCCGTGACGTTGCGGACAACAGATGGTACACCAACGCGGTGATCTGGGCGGCGGAGAACAAGATCGTGGCCGGCATCGGCGACGGCAAGTTTGACCCGGACGGCGATGCAACGCGCGAGCAGGTCGCAAAGATCCTGTATGAGTACGCAGCGTTCAAGGGCTGTGACATGAATGTGTATGGTGATCTGTCGGCCTTTGCAGACATGGGCAAGGTTTCCAATTTCGCGAAAGAGCCCATGACATGGGCGGTCGCCGAGGGCCTGATCTCTGGTGTCGCAGTCGGCCGCGAGGCGCTGCTCGATCCGCAGGGCGCGGCGACGCGCGAGCAGTTTGCGATGATGATGGCGGAGTACATGATGCAGGTGCTCCCGCTGACGCCGGACGAGCCGGATGAGCCGGATGCACCGGATGTACCGAGTGCGCCGAGCGCTCCGGTCGAGCCCAGTGCCTCACCCGAGGAGCCCAGCGCTTCGCCCGAGGAGCCGAGCGCTTCCCCTGCACCCAGCGCGCAGCCGGTTGAAACGGCAAAGCCCGAAACGGTGCAAACGCCCGCAGAAGGCGAAACGCCGTAATCAAGGCGCGGGCGCACAACCTCCAAAGCCCCAAAACGGGACATCCCGGAGCGGCAATGCCGCTCCGGGATTTTTGGTTGGCGCACACACATTTTTTCGCGAAAATTCCGTAAAAAGTGCGGAAATTCCTGTCATATACTTGACAAACCCCGCTGCCGCGTGCTACACCTATTTTATCGTAAAGGGAATGCAATCTATACGGAAAGGCAAAAGCAATGACATTGGATAAACTGAAAATCGGTTCTTCAGGCGTCATCACGGCGGTCGGTGGGGACGGCCCGCTGCGCTGCCGCCTGCTGGACATGGGGCTCACGCCCCGCACACGCGTCACGCTGCAAAAGGTGGCGCCGATGGGCGACCCGATCGAGATCCGCGTGCGCGGGTACGAGCTGACGCTGCGCATCGAAGAGGCGGAGAAGATCGAGGTCGAGGGGGTGTCGGCATGATCTTTGCACTTGTCGGCAACCAGAACTGCGGCAAGACGACGCTGTTCAACGCCCTCACGGGCTCGAACCAGCACGTGGGCAATTTCCCGGGCGTGACCGTCGACCAGAAAATGGGCGAGATGCGCGATGAGAAGGGCTGCTCCGTCGTCGACCTGCCGGGCATTTACTCGCTGCGTCCGTACACGCAGGAGGAGATCGTCTCGCGCGATTTCATCATCAATGAAAAGCCGGACGGCATCATCAACATCGTCGACGCCACGAACATCGAGCGCAACCTCTATCTCACGCTGCAGCTGCTTGAGCTGCGCGTGCCGATGGTGCTGGCGCTGAACATGATGGATGAGGTGCGCGCCAACGGCGGCGCGATCGACGTGCAGAAGATGAGCGATGCGCTGGGCATCCCCGTCGTGCCGATCTCGGCGGCGAAGGGGGAGGGCGTGTCCGAGCTCGTGGATCAGGCGCTGAGCGTCGCGCGCAGCCGCACGCTGCCGAAGGTGACGGATTTCTGCTCGGACGATTCCGCCGTGCACCGCTGCATCCATGCGGTCGTGCACATCATTGCCGACCATGCCGACCGCATCGGCGTGCCGGCGCGCTTTTGCGCGGCCAAGCTCATTGAGGGCGGCGATGATCTGGCGCAGGTGCTCGATCTCGACGAGAACGAGCGCGAGCTGCTCGAGCATTGCATCGTGCAGATGGAAAACGAGACCGGGCTCGACCGCAACGCGGCGCTGGCCGATATGCGCTATACGTTCATCGAGGCCGTTGTGGCCGCTTCCGTGGTCAAGTGCCACGAGAGCAAGGAGCACGCGCGCTCGATGAAGATCGACCGCATCCTCACGGGAAAATATACCGCCATGCCGACGTTTCTGCTCGTCATGCTGCTCACGTTTTATCTCACCTTCAACGTCGTCGGCAAGTGGCTGTCCGACCTGCTGCAGCTCGGCATCGACGCGCTGACCGGCGTCGTGGACGCGGCGCTCACGGCCTACGGCATCAACCCCGTCGTGCACAGCCTCATTATTGACGGCGTGTTTGCCGGTGTCGGCAGCGTGCTCGTGTTCCTGCCGATCATCGTGACGCTGTTTTTCTTCCTGTCCATTCTGGAGGACACCGGCTACATGGCGCGCGTGGCCTTCGTCATGGACAAGCCCCTGCGCAAGATCGGCCTGTCCGGGCGCAGCATCGTGCCGATGCTCATCGGCTTCGGCTGTTCGGTGCCGGCCATCATGGCCACGCGCACCGTCTCGTCCGACCGCGACCGGAAAATGACCATCCTGCTCACGCCGTACATGAGCTGCTCGGCGAAGATCTCGATCTATGCGTTTTTCACCGCGGCGTTTTTCCCGCGCTACCGCGCGCTCGTCATGCTGGGACTGTATGTCCTCGGCATCCTCATCGGCATCCTCGCGGCGCTCATCATGAACAAGACAGCCTTTCGCGGCAAGCCCGTGCCGTTTGTCATGGAGCTGCCGAACTACCGCATGCCCGGACTCAAGAGCGTGGCGCTGCTGCTCTGGGAGAAGGCAAAGGATTTCCTCCAGCGCGCGTTCACGGTCATCTTCCTCGCAACGATCATCATCTGGTTCTTGCAGAGCTTTGACACGCGCCTGAACGTTGTTGCCGACAGCGCCGCGAGCCTGCTCGCGCTCATCGGCCGCTGGATCGCACCGATCTTCCGGCCGCTCGGCTTCGGTGACTGGCGCTGCGCCACGGCGCTCATCTCCGGCTTCATCGCCAAGGAGTCCGTTGTGAGCACACTGCAGGTGCTGCTCGGCGGCGCGGCGATCTCGTCGCTGCTGAGTGCGCGCGCGGCGGTGAGCTTCCTCGTGTTCACGCTGCTGTACACGCCGTGCGTGGCCGCTGTTGCGACCATCCGGCGCGAGCTGGATTCCCGGCTCAAGACGGTCGGCGTCGTCATTTTGCAGTGCACGGTCGCGTGGATCGTGGCGTGCGCGGCGTATGCGATCGCGGGGTTGCTGTGATGCGGGCGCTGGATTATATCCTGCTGGCGATCGTGGCGGTGTGCGCCGTGATCGCGTGGCGCGTCTGGCGGCGCACGATGAAAAAGGGCGGCTGCTGCGGTGGAAACTGCACCGGCAACTGCGCGCAGTGCGGCAGAGCGTGCGCGCACAAGCCGAAAAAGTAGGCGCGGCATAGGAAACAAACCTGAAGCTCCTGCGGCGGGACGCTGCGGGGGTTGACAAGCCGAGCAAGGCTTCCCGGATCCGGGAAGCCTTGCTTTTTTGTGTGCAGCAGGAAAATGCCCAGAAAAATATGGTTTCTGTAGGATCCTGATGGAAATGTGCAGAAAACGGCGGCCGGAGGGCGGCCCCCGACTATTGAAATTGCGCAAAGAATGCGTTAAAATGATGCTGCATTTGTCACGCGTTTGGCAAAGACCAAAACGCATCATTTTCATTTGAAAGGGTTTCGCATTGCGCGCGCCATGCTGCGCAGCGCAGACTACCTCCTGCTCGACGAGGCGACGAGCAACCTCGACGCCACGAGCACCGCGCTCGTCACCGTGGCGATGGACCGGCTCATGAAGGATCGCACGACCGTCATGATCGCGCACAGCTATGAGGCGGCCAAGCGCGCCGACTACGTCATCGTCATGCGCGACGGCACGGTCGAAGCCGCCGGCACGCCGGATGAGCTGCGCGCGAGCAATGCATACTATCAAATGTTCAGCAAATCACTTTGATGTCAGCGAGGGAACCATGATCAGAGAAAATGTGAAGCTTACCGACGCTCAGCCCGGCGATATCTGCTGCGGCTTCGAGCTGGAAAAGAAGCAGTACGTCGCCTCCAAGGCGGCGACGCTGTACACCATGCGGCACAAGAAGTGCGGAGCGGAGCTCCTGTACTTCGACCGCGACGACGAGAACAAGACCTTCTGCATCGGCTTCAAGACCCTGCCGGAGGACGACACCGGCGTGTTCCACATCCTGGAGCACAGCGTGCTCAACGGCTCGAAGCGGTTTCCCGTCAAGGAGCCGTTCGTGTCCCTGCTGCAGGGCTCAATGCAGACCTTCCTCAACGCTATGACCTACAGCGACAAGACCATCTTCCCGGTCTCCAGCCGCAGCGAGCAGGATCTGTTCAACCTCATGCGCGTGTATCTCGACGGCGTGTTCTGCCCGAACATCTACGAAAAGCCGGAGATCTTCATGCAGGAGGGCTGGCACTACGAGTTTGACGGTGAGCAGGCGCAGCCGTACTACAACGGCGTCGTCTTCAGTGAGATGAAGGGCGCCTATGCCGATGTCGAACGCGTCATCGGCGAGGGGACGGACCGGCTGCTGTATCCTGACACCTGCTACGGGTTTTCGAGCGGCGGCAAGCCGGAGCACATCCCCGAGCTGAGCTATGCACAGTTTATTGCCGCGCACAAGCGCTTTTACCACCCGTCAAACGCGCGTATCTTCCTCGACGGCCACATGGACGCTGAGCGCGTGCTTGCCTATATCGACGCGGAGTACCTGTCGCAGTACACATACCGCGCCCCGGATTTTGACTTCACGGTGCAGCAGCCCCGCACGGGCGAGGCCACGGTGTACTATGAGGCGATGCCCGGCGAGGAGACGCTCTGCCATATGAGCCTCTCCAGACTCCTGTGCCGCTATGACGACGTGGAGACGGTCTATGCAGCCAAGATCCTCTCGGACTATCTCACCGGCTCGAATGAGGCACCGCTCAAGCGCGCATTCCTTGAGCGCGGTCTTGCGCAGGACGTGACGCTCGAGATTTCCGACGGCATTTATCAGCCGAGCGCCGCGCTCATCGTGCGCAACACGACCAGGGACGCCTTTGACAAGGTCAAGACCCTTGCGGCGGAGGTCACGCGCGATATGCTCGCAGCCGGGCTCGACCATGCGGCGCTCTCGGCGTCGCTCGAGCGCTTTGCCTTCATCAACCGCGAGATCACCGAGCCCTACGGCGTGGAGCTTGCCTGCCGCGCGTTTGACAGCTGGCTCTACGGCGGTGATCCGCTGGCGTATATCGACAACGCCGCCGTGTTCGACGCGCTGCGCGAAAAGATCCATGCAGGCTATTTTGAGCGCCTGCTGTCCGACCTGCTCGGCTCGAGCGGCGACCTGTGCACCCTCTATGTGCTGCCGTCGCTCACGAAGGGGGAGGATGACGCCCGGCGCGAATCCGAGCGGCTTGCCGCCGCCACCGCCGCGTGGGATGCCGATCAGCGCAGCGAGGCATACGCGGCCTTCCGGCGGATGCAGCAGTGGCAGCGGAGCGAGGACAGCGCGCAGGCACTCATGAGCCTGCCGCACCTGCGCCTCGAGGATGTGCCGCAGACGGTCGCCCCTGTGCAGACGCAGCCGGGCGAGGTCAATGGCGTCCGGACGCTGCACGTCTCGGGCGACACGAACGGCATCGTGTACCTCAACCTGTACTTTGACGTCTCCGACCTCACGGACGAGGAGCTGTGCATGCTCAACGTGCTGAGCACCTGCTTCGGTGAGCTGCGCACGGAGACCTGCCCCGCGGACGTGCTGCAAAACCGCGTCAAGGCGCTGCTGGGCTCACTGTTTTTGCGTGTGGACTGCTTGCAGAAGCAGGGGGACACCGAGCGCGTGCACCCGTACCTGCTCGTGTCGGCAAGCATGCTCGAGGAAAACGCGGCCGAGGCGGTGCAGCTCCTGCGCGAGCTGCTCACGCAGGGGTGCTACGACGAGACGGACCGCATCGGCGAGACCGTCATGCAAAACGACTATTTCATGCGCCAGTCGCTCATCTCGAACGGCCACACCTTCGCCGTCACCAAGTCGCTGTCGGCATTTTCGGCCGGTGCTGCGCTCAAGGAGACGCTCGAGGGCGAGACCTTTGTGCGCTGGTTTGCGGCGCTGGCCGCCGGCTTTGCGCAAAACGGCGCGCAGGTGAGCGCCGCGCTTGCCGCACTCACCGCAAAGGTGTTTGTCACGAGCCGCCTCTTCGCGGGCTATTCCGGCGCGCTCGATGCCGGCGTGCTTGCCCGGCTGATCGCCGCGCTGCCGCAGGGCGCGCCCGGCGCGACGGCTGCACACAAGCGCTATGACGCGGCCGCCTGTGCGGTCGAGATCCCGGCGGATGTGGGCTTCTGCGCGCTGGGACACAACCTCTACGCCCTCGGCAGCAGCTATTCCGGCGCGTGCCCGGTGCTGTCCTCGCTCGTGAGCTATGGCTACCTGTGGAACATGGTGCGCGTGCAGGGCGGGGCTTACGGCACGGGCATGAACGTGCGCCGCAGCGGCGACATCTTCTGCTACTCCTATCGTGACCCGAACCTCGACAATACGCGCGCGGTGTTTTCTGCGGTTGCCGATTTCATCGAGGATTTCGCGGCGCAGGGCATGCCGCTCGACGACATTATCATCGGCGCGGTCAATACGACCGATCCCTTGCTCGATCCCGCCGGCGTGTGCGAGAGTCAGTGCGTGCGCGCGCTCAAGGGCGTGACGCCGGAGGAGCTGGCCAGGACCCGGCATGAGCTTCTGGCGACCAAGCCCGCCGACCTTGCGGCCATGGCCGACGTCCTGCGCAAATACGCGCGCGAGGGAAAGTTCTGCACCTTCTCCGGAACAAACGGCGGCGCGTAAGGCGCAGCAAAAAAAGAAAAACCTGCGGTTTCCTCGGAAACCGCAGGTTTTTTCTGTCTGAAACGGAGGTGCCGTTACGTTTTTGCGAGCGCGTCGGTGACCGTCCGGCTGAAGGCGTCCGACTGCTTGTTCCAGTCGGCGTAGGCCGGGTCATCCTTATGGCTCGGGAGCAGACCGGTATCGGCAAGATACGCACCGAGCACGGTCGTGGCCTTCTGCGCACCGAAATAATTCAGGTGGTCACCCTTGTCGCGGGTGTCCGTGTTCCAGTCGATCGCAACCTGCTCGTGTGCGGTGTTGAGATCGAGGAAGCCGATACCCAGCGCATCGGCAAATGCCTGTGTGCTGTTGTGACGCGCCATGTTCCAGTTAAGTGTGCTGGGCGCACTGACGAGCAGCAGCTGCGCGCCGTTTTCGTCACAGAAGGCCTTGATGCGCTCAACATAGGCGCGGTTTCGCTTCGGGATGGGAGCGCAGGCATCCGATGGCGTCATATAATTGCTGGCGTCCGCCGGAGCGGCGTTGCAGCGCAGCTGATACCCTTTGGCATTTTCGGTGTGGGTGTAATTGACGGTCATGCGCCAGTCATTTGCCTTCAGAGATTTCCACCGGTCGTGGTAGGAAAACACCGGGAAGAGGTCGCCGGCCTCCTGCAGCAGCATACTGCCGTACGAAAAGTCGATGTAGATCACATCGGTCTCCAGGATCACAAGCTTGGGCGACTGCTTCTGGAAAGCTTTGTGCAAGAACGCTTCCGAATAGTACAGCGTCTGTCTGGATGTGCCGCAGCAGTAGGCCGTGTAACCGTATTGCTGCCACAGCTGCATCGGGATGAAGGCGGAATAGCTCTCGCTGTCACCAAGGATGAGCAGGTCGATCGTGTTGTCCGGTTCTCCGAGGATGCCGTTGGCCGCGGGGTCATGGATGCCGTCGCTGCGGGTGTTGTTTTTTGGCCGCACCAGCTGCGACACACCGGTCAGCAAAAGCGCCAGCACGGCGAGAAAAACGACGCATCTGAGCGTATGTTTGAGAAAACGGGACATGCGTGCCTCCTAAAAGTTCGCATACATGGGGTCGACGGGAATGTAACCCTTTCCGTATGCTCCGAAAACGATGATGAACAAAATGAGCGCGTAGAAGACCGTCCAGCGTACCGCAGCAGGGCGCTGTGCCAGCAGCGCGCGCACGGACTTGCCTTTTTCGTTGATCACGCTCACGACGAACACGATCAGCAGCGTCACAGCAACGATCATGAGGTCAAACTTGTCAATACCGAGCGCCTTGAAGAGCGCATCGTCAAAGACGGGGAATGCAAATCCGGTGACCATGGTGCGGAACATCTGCATACCTGCGCGCAGGCCGTTTGCACGGAAAAACAGTTCGCCGATGATGACCAGCACCGTCGTGCGCAGCATCTGCAGCAGACGGTACGGGAAGCTCTCGGCGCGGATGTGCAGCCGCGCGTTGACGGCCCGCACCGGCGGGGCGATGATGTTGCCGCCGAGGATCAGCACGAAGTGGTACATGCCGAAAAAGAGATAGCTCCACGCGGCACCGTGCCAGAGACCGTTGCAGAACCACACGCAAAAGAGCGCGACGGCGCTCGCCAGCAGCGGACCGTAGTGGTTGCCGAGGCGTTTGCGGGCGGCAGAAGTGAGCTTTTCCAGCGGCTTGAGCGTGACGACCGGGTAGAACACATAGTCCTTGAACCAGGTGCCGAGCGTGATGTGCCAGCGCTTCCAGAATTCCGAGATCGTCTTGGAGAAAAACGGTTGTCGGAAGTTTTCCGGCATTGTGACGCCGAGAATCTGCGCCGTGCCGGTGACGGCGTCCATCGAGCCCGAAAAGTCCATGTACAGCTGCACGGTGTAGCACACGGCAGCCAGTGCGATCACGCCACCGTCAAAGTCGGTGTAGTTATTAAAGACATTTCTCACGAGCGGGTTGAGCCGGTCGGCGATGATGATCTTTTTCATCATGCCGTAGGCAATGCGCTGCAGACCGAGCGTCAGGTTCTCGTAGGTGATTGGCTTTGCGTCCCAGAGCTGCTGCGCGGTCTGGTCGTAGCGGCAGATCGGCCCTTCCACGATCTGCGGGAAGAAGCTGATGAACAGCGTCAGGCGCAGCAGATTCGTGTCCGCTTTTGTGACGCCGCGCTGCACGTCCACGATGTAGGACAGCGCCTGCAGCGTGAAAAAGGAGATACCGATCGGCATCACATACTTCGGGATCGCCAGCTGCACAGGAATGTGCAGGTGCGCCAGGAGCGTGTTGACATTCGTCGCGGCAAAGCCGGAATACTTGAGCGCGAACAGGACGCCGATGTGCAGAATGACGGCCAGCAAAAGGATCCGGTGCTGCACGGCCTGCTGCCGCTTGCGCACGGTCTTGCGCTCGGCTTTTTCCGTCTGCGCGAGCAGAAGCTTCGTCTCCGACTGTATTTTGTCCAGCCACAGTCCGAAGTAGTGCATCGAAAGCGCCGTCAGAAGCAGGTACACGAGCAGCTTGCCGCTGATCAGCCAGAAAAAGGCGCAGTCGGCGGCGAGCAGGAAGTATTTTTTCCCGCGCCGCGGCATGAGACTGTACACCACGAGACAAAACGGCAGGAACACGACGAGAAATGCCGTCGAGAAGAAGGAGGTCAGGGCGCTCCCTTTTCCCGCGAGGAACAACGAAGAAAGCTCCATATCAGCAGCCCTCCTGCGCGTATTTACACACCGCGGCAGCTTGTGTCCCAAGCGCACGGGCGCAGAAAAGAGCGCCTGCAGATCCTGCGGCGCCGCTTTCCGGATGGCGTCCGGGGCACTGCGGTCCGGCCGGGAGAAAGGCTCCCTCCGGCAGAGCCGCCGCGCTGCATGTATGCTGTTCGGTCATTGATGGTTCTGTGCTTGCCATTTGCTCTGTTCTCCTAAAGACGCATTGTTGTGTGGAAACATTATAGCAGGGTTGTGCCGAAAAAAATAGCCAATGATACCTGAATTAGTCTTAATTCTTGCCACCGCTCCCAGGTACAGAGTCCTGCACATTCAGACGGAAAATACGCAGCTTGGTTTCGCCTTGCGCGAAAAAGCCCACCGGGCGGTGTGACACCGGATAGGGCAGCGCGAAAATACCGCTGACCATGCAGATCTTCGAGCATAAAAAAGCCAGACGAACCATGCTGGTTCGTCTGGCTCTGCAATGGTGGAGATGGGGGGAGTTGAACCCCCACGATATTGCTATAAAATCATTGAAAACACTTGATTTTATGAAACCAGTTAGCATTTTAGTTAGCATTTTGCGAATAGAATGTACGAATTGCATCTACCTGATTTGCTATATCAGCGTCCGCAAGATGGGTGTAAATCTCGCGCGGGATGCGGTCCGTTTTCCACCCGCCGAGGCGCATGGTGATCAGAATCGGCACGCCCAAATGGTAGCACAAAGACGCGAAGCTATGCCGCAATCCGTGCACGCCAACCAGCGGCAGACCGCGCGTCTCGCACACGCGGTTGACCCGCCGGTAGATCGTATTCGGCGCGACTGTTGCGACCGGTCCGGTATCATCCGCGTGCAGATCCACAAGCTCCTGCAGCCGCGGTATCATAATCGGCACGGTGCGCCGCGACGTTGCGTTCTTGTTCGTCGCTTTGCGCACCTTCTTGCCGTCCTTGTCGTACACCAGTGCCCCCGCTACGGTAATTTCTTGCCCGCGTAGCTGCGCCCAGTCCAGCGCGCATATCTCCGACCGGCGCAGGCCGTGCAGCGCAAGCAACGCAGGAATTTCGCCGTCAGTCCCGCGTATCGCGTCCACAAACGCAGTGATCTGGTCGTATGTCAGATAGACGTGCTCTTTCTTCTGCCTGTCCGGAAGTGATACCTTTGGCCGCCCCTGCCCGGCCTCTTCGATCGCTGCCGCCGCAAGATTCCATGCGTTAAACAGCGTCTTCGCAGAAACCGTCTTCGCCTCTTCGTTTATCATTCTCTGGTACGGTATCTGCCGGATGTCGCGCCCCATGTATGCCTTAAATCGGTTATGCAGGATCACATAATACCCCCGAATCGTCTCCGGGGATTTCACGTTCTCTCGCACCTGTATGTACTGCTCGATCGCGCTGCGCAGCGTGACACACGCGCTTGCCGGTTGCGGCCTCTTCCCGTTGCGATAGTCTGCCTTGATCTTTTCCGCCTGCCGGATGCACTCCGTCCGCGTTGCCGCCGACACCGGCACGCTCGCTCCGCCGAGGCGCATCTGAATAAACCATGTCCCGCTCTTCAGCTTTCGCGGCTCAGGTACTTTCATTTTGCAGCCTCCTCAGCCCGGGCGATCCACGTCTACGCGGCCGTCTTCGATGTCACCGTACAACTCCAGCAGCTCGTCATAGCAGCGATACAGGCTTTCTATTGCGCCTTTCGCATCGTCGTAGGTGTAGACGCCCTCACCCGACAGATAGCTGTCCAGTATTTCCGCATTCACGCCGATGCCACCGCCCGGCCCATCCAAAAGATAGGCCGCGTCCGCTTTATTTGCCGCGTCTACACCAGCGCAAAACCCGTCCTCATAATTTTGCTTGTAATCGTCCTCACTGTACAACTTCTGCCCGCACCCGCACAAAGTAAGCGAGAGCAGCACGGCGGTCAGCGCCGCAGCAATCCCACGTTTCCGCATTTGCATATCCCCCTTTTTGTATATTCATTCCCGCTCGTTCCACCCGCGTTATTTTTCAATGGGTATGGCTTTGTTCCACGGGTACGGATTCGGTTCCGGAACTTTGTGATCGTGCTGGTAGCTTTCAAATGTTCTGCTGAAATTATACCGCTCTGCGTAACGCGCATACGTCGGGTGCTGGATGTAAGTCTCGATGCGGTCGGCGTAGTCATCGACTACGGAATCTGCATAGCGGAGATAGGACGCGGCCTCTATGACCTGGCGCTGCGAGACGGAAAGGCTCTTTTGCGTGCACTGCAGATGATAGCCCATCAGGCAGCAGGAGACGGCCAGCGCGGCAGACAGCACGGAGAGCGCAACGACGGCCGCCTTCCTTGGCACCCGTTTTCGCTGTATTTCCGGCGTGGCATTCTGATAATTCACAACACTTCCCCCTTTTTGCATATTGTTTTCCGCCTGTGTCACAATACCACAAGCGGCTTGCACCATCAAGATAGCACAGCTTTCCGCTTTCTGCAACAAAATCCCCGAAAACGGAAATTTTTTGGCCGGAATACCGACAAAAAACGACACGCAGCCGCAAAAATGTGGTAAGGTAGTGCCAATATGCGGAACAACGTACGTTACTATAGATTATACAAGGGCGTAAGTCAGCGCTGGCTTGCGCAGAAAGTGGGGTGCAGCCATAGCACACTATGGGCAATCGAACACGGAGAAAGCGCGCCCAACGTATACCTTGCGATGCGGATCGCGCGGGCGCTGGACGCGACAGTAGAAGAACTATGGAGGGAGAACCATGACAGATGAGGAATGGAGGGCGTACTTACGGCGCGAGATTGAGCGGCTGCTGCGTCTCGCGGACACACGGACACTGGAACTGATACTGGAGTTTTTACGCGCAGCGTGAATAAGCAAAGAATAAGCAAAGAATAAGCAAAGAATAAGCAAAGAAAGAGGAGCAGGACATCAATCCTGCTCCTCTTTCTTGTTTTCTGCGGTGATTTGCTGCGCGAACGATTCGATATCTGACCACCGTTCCTCCGGCAGCCGCGCCAGCGCCAGCAGAAACCGCCGCCGGAAATTGTCGTCCTCGCCCTGCATGACGTCTCCGACAAAGCGCATGATCTCCTTGTCGCGCGCGATCTGCACGAACATCTCACCCTCGCCGGTGCGCAGCCAGCGCTCAGAGACGTTGAATTCGTGGCAAATTGCTGCAATTAGCATATCGCTTGGGTTTCCGGATTTCACGACTTTGGAAATGTACTGCTGAGAAACGCTGAGCCTCTCAGCAAAAGCTGTCTTTGTCATGCCAGTGCATGAAAGGATTTTGCCGATCCGTTCGTTGATTGTGCTCAAAATGACACCTCCTGTTTGCAGTGTACAACTGGTTTACGCTTATGTCAACAAAAAATCACAACTAAAGCGTGAAAAACGTGTTGACATCACGCCTCATGCGTGATAGTATACAACCAAGGCGTAAGCAAACTAATCTCTGTTGCAAGGGGGGTGAACACATGAAAGAAACCAAAACGATCAGAACGCCGGAAGGAAAGGATGTTATGTGCATCTATATGAACCTGTTCGGCGTGCGCGTGTGGTTTGAAATGGGTGATTTCAAGCGGTTTTGCCGCGTCTGCCTGCTCACGGCGAAAATTGAGCGGCGCGCGAAATCGATGATCCGTCAGCTCCTTCTGATAAAGGAGCTGACGGAATGGTACGAGAAGCCCGAGAACTAACGGCCAAGACCGCCCGAGATCGCGGCAAATGACCGAAGCTGAGCTACCCACTCAGGCCGCATCTCGGCCGGTTCCCCGCAGCCTGGGCACGTAAAGGCCGCCCCGGAAAACTCGACGGGGACGTACATGTCCCCGCCGCAGTTTGGGCACTGGAATCGGCACGTGCGTTCGACGCCGTCGCACATAATCTCACCACCTTTCACTGAAATTACCACTACATTAGCACGAAATTCCAAACATTGCAAGGGAGGTGACACCATGAAACCAACTGAACCCGGCTTTGACCCCGTGGAAGCAAACGAGGACGCGGAACGCGAGTGGTATAGGCGCTGCGTCAACAAAGAGCTCTGGAAGCCGGCGCGCGCAGAATTCCACGACATTCTCATGTCGCACGTAAGCATGACGTATGAACTGCGTGATCGCCTAAACAAGCTCGCCATTGCCTGCGCCGTAGAGGGCGCTGGAATCCTCGCGCTGTTTTACCTGCTTTTCAAAGGATGAGCGCAAGCGCGGAGAGGATCAGCGCGGCAATAGATGCCGTTCTGGTCAGGTACATATCAAAACGGCGGTCGAATTCGGCTTGCGCTTCCGTCTCGCCCATTTGATTCAGGTGCAGTACACCGACCCACGCCGGGGCATCGTCCTCGACGTAGTATAGCTTTCCTAATCTACTGAGCATGATGTTGACATCATCGTCCCGCAAGCCATCCAACGGCTTCAAGTCCTCGCGGCGCATAGGCTTTTTCCGCAAGGCAAGCAAACATTCGTATTCACGTTTTGTGTATTGCATTTCTGTACCTCCGTTTTTGCACAATCTTACCACAAAATGACGAATCTCGCAACGGAAAGGAAGTGATTCCATGCTGACGAAATCCGAACAGAAAATGCTCGAGCAGCTCATGCGAGCCATGCAGAACATGACCAACCTCCAGAAGGCGCAGCTTTGCGCATTCACCGAGGGCTTTGCAATGGCGCTCGAAGCCGGAAAAGCCTCGTAACAGGGGCTTTTTCGACCTCGGAAACCATCTGGCAACCGTTTGGCAACCATCTGGCAACCGAGATAAGTAAAGGTTTAGTCTTAGCCAAGAATTAGGAAAGAGAAGTGTAAGAGGGAGAGAGCGTGCGCGCGAGCGCGACGCCGCCCCCGAAGAAAGGAGAAAACGAGAATGGATAAGAACGCAGCCAACCAGCACGATGCAGACGCAGCGCTGGAGGCAGAGATCGCGCGGCTGCGCGAGGACGAGCACGTAAAGCTTGCCAAGCGCTACAACTACGCCCGCAACCGCCGCAAGCAGTATCTGTACCAGCTCCGCTACTACCAGAAGAAAGGCCGTGAGCTTGCCGCCCTCGGTGTGACGATGGAAAACCTCGACGAGATGCTCTGCGATAACGGAGGTGACACGTAATGCCGAAGCTGAAACGGCGCGTAAGCCGCTACGATCAGCTGCAGGCGCTGCTTTATGGGCAGCTCCGGCTGCACGGAGAGAAGCCGGAGGATCTGCTCGGCTGCTGCCGTGAGACGGCGGCGAAGCGCTTGCGGGACATCGACCGCATGCCGGTCGGCGACCTGCTCGCGCTCGGGCGAGGGCTTGACATTCCGATCGCAGACCTCCGCGCGGCGATCAGGTATCAGTAAACGACGAGGAAGGGGAAACAACATGGAAAATAAGATCATTTCCTACAAGGGCATGAACAGCAAGATGCAGTGCCGCGGGATGCAGTATGCCGTCGGCAAGGAATTTTCCGTTAACGGCGACATCGAATGCTGCGGCAACGGGCTGCACGCCTGCGAGCGTCCGCTGGATGTGTTCGGCTACTATGCGCCGGGAACGGGCGCGCGCTACTTCCGCGTGGAGCAGTCCGGCGACATGGCGCGCGATGGCTGCGACAGCAAAGTCGCGTCCCGCAAGATGCGCGTGGATGCAGAGATCGGCATTCCCGGCCTTGTCAAAGCGCACATCGAGTACGTCAAAGCGTACACAACGACGGAGCACATCGACCTGAAACGTGCTACCGCCGGAGACAGTGGCGCAGCTACCGCCGGAAACTTTGGCGCAGCTACCGCCGGAAACCGTGGCGCAGCTACGTCACGCGGGCGCGCATCCGTTGGCGCAAATGGCATTGCGTGTGCGCGCAGTGACGCGCCTATGGCAAGAGGCGGCATCGGCGCTGTGCTGGTGCTCGTCGAAGAACCATCGAGCAGCTATAACATCGCGCACTGGAAAGCAGTCGAAGTAGATGGCAAAACGGTGAAGGCAGATACGTGGTATCGGCTGGTAGATGGCGAACTGGTGGAAGCAGGTGACGACGAATGAAGTTATTCGGCGACCCGCGCGCGCGAGCAAAGGCGCGCCGCTACATCGTGTGGTGCGCGGAGGACGTGCTGTTCTGCACGGGGCTGTTCGGCGGCATTGCGCTGGCCGGGTTGGTGTTCCATGTGATCTTCACGGCGTTGGGGGTGGCATGATGCAGCACCTGACGATCGAACCGCCGGTTGATCCCCCGGCCTACACCTGCCCGCGCTGCCCGGTGTGCGATGCGGAGACGGACAAGCTGCTGCGTGACCGATGGGGCAACGTCGTCGGCTGCCCGGAATGCGTGAAGGAGGTAGACGCATGGACATTGTAAGCGACACCTACATTCGCGGCGGCATCCCGCAAAGTCGATATTGCAGCACCTGCGCGCATTATCAAGCGCTTTCCGGCAGCAGCATCGGCGGCAACTGCGGCGGCAGCGCGCGCGTCTGTCTGTACATACTCGATACTGGACACCGCCGCGGATGCGAGCCGGGCCCCGGCTGCGACAAGCACATCACGCTTGCGGACTGGGCACGTTCTGCGCTCGGTGCTGCCGTGCTCAAGGACAGGCGCAGCCGCGCGAGATCGAGAAAGAAGGCGAACCCATGAAAGCGGATCGTGCAACGCTGCATTACACCCTCTCACGGGCACGCATCTACTTTGCCGACGAGCACATTGCCTGTGATTACTGCCCGTGTCTGGAAACATACAGCCGCAAGCAGTGCCGCCTTACCGGCGAGTATCTGCTCGACACACGCACCATCGGGTACAACTGCCCGCTGGAGTTTGAGCCGGAAGGAGGCGAAACACCATGAACAAATTCCGTTGCCTGCGCGCGGACGAGATCGAGTGCCGCGTGCAGCAGGTCAAGGATAACGGCCTTGTCCTCCTGCTCTACAAAGACGCTCGCTGCGACATGATCATTCTGGACGAGACGGTCGGCGCAATGAACTGGCAGCGTGAGCACCTGCGCGATAACGCAAACTGCGTTGTCTCCATCTGGGACGACGAGAAAGGGCAGTGGATCAGCAAAGAGGACACCGGTACGGAATCGAACACGGAGGCGGAAAAGGGCCTTGCGTCCGACAGCTTCAAGCGCGCGTGCGTCAACTGGGGCATCGGCCGCGAACTGTACACTGCACCGTTTATCTGGATTCCGGCAGGGAACTACACTGCAAACGGCCGCAAGTGCTATGACAAATTTGCGGTCGAGAAGATCGAGTACACGAAGAACGACGACGGCTCCGACCGTCACGAAATCCTAAACCTCTCCATCCGCAACACGACCATGAACAAGCGCGTGTTTGTCCACATCGGCAGCACCGCAAAGAAAGGAAGTAAATAACCATGATTATTCGCACAAGAACCGGCGACTGCATCGTCGCCGGGCGGCTCTCCAGAGATGCCGAATTCTCCAACGTCGGCTCGAAAAACACGCCGCTGACGAAGTTTTCTGTCCCCGCCCGCGACACCGTGCAGCCGGACGGCGGCAAGCAGACCGAATGGATCAACTGCGAGGTCTGGTATGAGGCCGCCATGAATGCCGCGCAGCTCAAAAAGGGCGATGCTGTCATCGTCTGCGGTCAGCTCTCCACGCGCAGCTATACCACCCGCGACGGGGAGGAGCGCAGCGAGGAGCGCCTGCGTGCAGACGCCTTTGTCAAAGCATCCGTCCCGGTCTCTTCTTCCAGCGTGGAGCAGCTTGCCACCGCCTATCCCGGCGTCGTGCGCGGCGTCGGAGTTGTCGCGGACGACTTCTCAAATGAGCCGAAGTTTGAGGAACTGCCGGACGACGAATCCGACCTGCCGTTCTAACAGGGGCGCGACATGGCAGAAAAGCGAATGTTTGCGCGCTCGCTCATTGACAGCGACGCGTTTCTGGATATGCCGCTCTCTGCGCAGGCGCTCTATTTCCACCTGAATATGCGCGCGGACGACGATGGGTTTGTCAACAATCCAAAGCGCATCACGGACTATGTCGGTGCGGCCTCGGACGATCTCAAGCTCCTGCTCGCCAAGCGCTTTATCATCGTCTTTGACGATTCCGGCGTCATCGTCATCCGGCATTGGCGGCTGCACAACACCCTGCGCTCCGACAGATACCATCCCACAAACTATCAGGCGGAGCTGTCGCGCCTGTGCATCGCTGAGAACAAAGCCTATACGGAGCAAAAGAGCGGAGAGCAAGAGGCGATCCATGCAGCCGCACCAGCTCGGACGGCAGACAAGCAGAAAAAGCCGTATGGGGAGTGCAGCAACGTGTGGCTCACGGATGAAGAGCTTGAAAAGCTGCGCCGCGATTATCCTGCACACTTTGCGGAGTACATACAGCGATTGTCGCTGCACATTGATGCAAAGGGCGCGCGCTACAATTCCCATTATTCCGTCATCCGCAAGTGGCTGATCGCCGACGGCGTGAAGTCCGAACAGGAGAAAACGGCTCCGGTGTCAGACCGTGACGATCTGGAGAAGGTCGAGCATATGCTCGCTGCCATGAAGGGGGGTACGCCGGATGCCGACAATGTTAGCCCTTGATCCCGGCAACCGTGAAACCGGCTGGTGCATCGTCGATACGATCACCCGCGCACCGGTGCAGGGGGGAAAGGGCGAGAACACGTTCGTTTCCGGCATTGTGTCCGGCGGCGCGTTTACTGTTGCCGCGATCGAGATCATCGAATCTTACGGCATGGCGGTCGGGCGCGACGTGTTCGAGACGTGCGAGTGGATCGGGCGCTTCAAGCAACTGCTCGACGACCGCGGCGTACCGTACCACATTATCACCCGCAAAGAGGAAAAGCTCACCATCTGCGGCAGCCCTCGCGCGAACGATACCACGATCCGCCACGCGCTGATTGACCGCTTCGCGTCGCACGACTTCCGCAGCGGTAAGGGCACGAAAGCAAACCCGGACTTTTTCTACGGCTTCCGCGCCGACCAATGGAGCGCGTATGCCGTTGCCACCACCGCCCTCGACCGGGCAGAATACGAAAAGGAGAGTGTAACCAATGGTATTGGCTGAGGACATCATCTTTGCCGTGCGCGATCTGCTCAATAACGACAAAGGCAACTTAAATTTCTCACCGGCTTCGCGCTATGCGGTGCAGAAGCTGATCGACTACGCGCGTGAAGAGCACTGTGCGCGTACCGTGCTCGCAACGCAGCTGGACGTGCTGCGCGAAAACAACGCATTTATCAGGCATCAGTCAGAGCGCAAGGACAAGACCATCGATGACCTGCGGCAGCAGTTGAGTTTCCTGCGGCAGGCGATGCAGGATGCGGGGGCGTGAGCATGGATGCGGTGAAATTTATCGAAGAACGGAACCGGATGTGTGAACGGTATTGGCAGGCAGACGGTGACTGCGACGGCTGCCCGATGCTTAATGTAGACGAATGCAACGAACTGCGCAGTATGGTTGACGATGCCGGTAAAGCCGTGGGAAAGGTCGTGGAAATCGTCGAGAAGTGGTCAAAGGAGCACCCGCGCAAGACACGGCAGGACGTGTTTTTGGAGCAGTGGCCGAACTGCATGATGGGCGATGACGACGTTGTCGGAATGTGCCCAAGAAATGTTGACAAGATGTACGCCTGCAATGGGCTGGCCTTTGCTGGATGCCCCGACTGCCGCCGCGAGTTCTGGACGCAGGAGGTGGAGTGATGGAGAGACTTACGTTTGACGGCAATTTCTGCGACATTGCTCAGTGCCGTGAGCTGCCGTGTCCGTATAACAACGCCTGCACGCAACGACAGGTGTGGGAACGCCTGAAACAGTACGAAGATAGCGGTCTGTCCCCTATCGCTTGTGAGGAGGCGAGAAAAATTGAGGATGGACTGTCTAAGCATGATTACTCCATCGCGCGCATGGTGGAATTGATGCAGGCCGATAAAGACGGTCGCTTGATGGCGCTGCCGTGCAAGGTGGGTGAAAAACTATGGGTAATCGGGCGAGACAATGTGCCGCGAGAAATGGAGCTCGAAGCCCCAGACATCAGGGCTGTTTGCACGGATGAGGATAATCTGTGTATGGCAACGTGCAATCGCAAGCCGGACGGGTACTGCGCGTATCGTCTACGTAATGATGGCGCAAGCATCGGCAAGACCGTATTCCTGACCCGCGAGGAGGCGGAAAAAGCATTGGAGGCGGTGAAATGAACCAGCTGTGGAATTACTGCTCGTTCTGCGGAAAGCGCATCGAAATTGGCGAAAAGTGCTACGGTTTGCCAAATGGAGAGAGCGTCTGCACGGATTGCTGCGTTGCGGAAAACGAGGGAGCGGCGGATGCTGAAAAAGAAAAGCTGGAGGTGTACGATGATGACAAACACCGAGCTGGCGGCTGCCCTGCGCAGGATCGCGCTGGAGACTGGGTCGCTCGTGTGCCTCGCCTGCGGCCACGAGCACAACTGCGGCATCCGCGGATGTGCCCTGCTGCGCGAGGCGGCGGAGCGCATCAAGCGCATGGACAAGCAGCTGCGCGAGTATGGAGACTGCCATACATGTGTGCACGATAAGCCCTGCGGCTATGATGATATCACGTGCGTCGCGTGTGAGCGCTCCGAAAATTGGGAGTGGGGTGTGAGCGATGGCTGACCTGACCTACATGGACTGCTGGGACTACATCGCGCCGCGGATACCGATCACGAGCGATAGAATGACGACGGAGGTCTACGTGATGGTGTTTCAGGCGCTGAAGGAAGCGGAGGAGAGGAGGAAGGACAATGGCTGAATACATCGAGCGCGAAGCGTTTTTGAAAGACATCGAAGAGCAGCATTGTTCACCGTGCAAAGAGGCAGGGGAATACCACAACGGCTTTATGTGCGCAGGTTGCTGGGTAGGCGATTTGCGCAGTGAGGTAATAGGCGCGCCCACTGCTGACGTTGCGCCGGTGGTGCATGGGGTATGGATACCCGTGCATGAAAGTGAAATATCTGGATGGAATCCCGAAGTTGCAGGAATCGATCCGATTGGCGGGTATATCTGCTCTGCGTGCAAAAATGAAGCCATTTATGACTGCAACGATAAATTTGTTCTGTCGGACTACTGCCCCAACTGCGGCGCGAGAATGGACGGTGACGCAGAATGAAAGGGATTACATACTGCGGTGCTTGTGCCGATTACGACATCAAAAAGCACCGCTGCAAGCGTGGAGCACAGCTGGAAAGCAATCCGCAGGACAAGTTTTTTGATGATTGCCCGTTGCCAGATGCGGTGCCGGTGGTGCGGTGCGAAGACTGCCTGTTTTGGAAATCGGGCGAGAACGAATGCGAAAGCTGGGAGTGGTGCACGTTGCTGAATCGAGATATGCCGCCGCACGCTTTCTGCAATCTCGGCGAGCGAAAGGACGACGATGTCAAAGAGAGTTAACCCACGCCGGAAACCAGCGACGATGGCAGACGTGCAGCGCGCAAAGGACACGGCGACGGCGGATGCCTGCCGCGTGACGCTGGCGATCTTTTTTACCGCCCTGCTGGACAAAGAAGGCATGGACGCGGAGCAGCTCCAGCGCATCTGGCGCGAGGTGGAGGCGCTGTCGGAGAGCGTGCGCGACGGCTACGTTTCCGCGCCCGATCTGATTCGCGTGCTGCGCGAGGAGTACGAGATCGACATCATAGGAGGATAAAGCCATGCGCAGGAAACCGCTCGCGCCGCTCACGCCGGAGCAACAGCAGCTCGCAGCGGACAACGAGCGTCTGATCTCTCTTGCGATCCGACGCTACGCGCCGGACGAGGACGCCGATGAGCTGTATGGGCACGCTGCCGAGGGCTTGCTCAGAGCCGCAAGTACATACGATCCAACGCGCGGAAAGTTTTCCACGCACGCGATGTGGTGCATGCGCGGCGAGATCGCGCACCGCAAGAAGTACGCGCAGCAGCGCAAGCGGTCTGGTATGCTCGTTTTGTACACAGACGATAATGACATAGCGTTTGACAGCGCCGGTAAGTACGATCACACGCAGCGCGGTGCAGTCAAGCCAAAGGATCGCCCGCACAAAGATTTCGACGATTCCGCGGCGGATATCAGCCGTTTTCTGGACGGTCTCACGCCGGTGCAGCGTCAGACCGTGTGTCTGCGCATGGCTGGGTATACATACGCAGACATTGCCGCTATCCGCGGCGTAAAACCGCAGGCAGCTTGTCAGGCTGTGCAGTTTGCCGCAAATCGATGGCTGGAATATAACGACACCGGCGATGCCGGAACATCTGAAAGCAGGAGGAAATAACAATGGAAGCAAACGCAATGTGGGAAGGCGTGCGTAACGACGCGCGCAACGAGCTCCGCCTCAGCATCCTGACGGATGCGATCTTCAACGCCGCCCGACTGAACTACAGCGGCGAAAAGCTTGCCTTTGACGATGACGAGCTTTGTACCGTGCTTCGGGCAATGTACCCGGATGACTACGACGGCGTTCTTGCGAATCTGCAAGCGCTCAAGGCGGGCGATGCAAAGGACGGCGATGCGTTTTGACCCGCGCTGAAATTCTGAAAGCCGCAGAGCGCTGCGTCTGCGCCGACCGCAATCAGCAGTACGGAGAGCCGGAGGACAATTTCCGCATTATCGCCGCACTCTGGAACGTGTATCTGTTCGGGCGCGGAGCGAAATCGCGGCTCAACCCCGCAGACGTCGGCGCAATGATGGCGCTGTTTAAGCTCGGCCGCATCGCAACCGGAGGCGATAAAGCGGATAACTTCATCGACCTCGCCGGATATGCCGCCTGCGCAGGCGAAATCTCGACGGAGAGCGGGCGCGACCGTAAAGACGTGAAATGTAGCGCGGAGAATAAAAGCCGGACAGAGACGCAAAAAACAGGCTCAGAAGAAAAAGCGCCGCACAAGACCACGTTCGCAGAAAACAAAAATGTGCGCATGGCGCGCGGCCTCGACGGGACGTATATCGTCACGACCGGCTGCACGGTGATGGAAGCCCCAAGCCTCGCGGAAGCGATGCGCATCATCTCAGAGTATGAGCACACCGGATCGTAAATGAAATACGGAAAGCAAAAGCAGCACGCAGGATATGCGTGCTGCTTTCTTGTTGTGTGTTTGTCACGGGAAGAGCTTCCAGAGCTGGTTGAACTGTTTCGTGGTATAACCGTTTCGCATCGCCCACGCATACAGATCTTCTTTCTTGTACTTCCGCTGGCTGGTTCCCGGCTTCTTCGCGTATTTTTTCTGATAGAAGTCCACGATCTGCTTCAGCTCGTACCCGCCGTTGTATGCGGTCTCCACCTTTGCCTGCGTGCCCTCTTCGAGCTGCTGTGCCATGACATTGAGCGCAAGCTGGTCACTGCCGCCGCGTTTGCCGACGACCGTCTTGATGATTGCCTGCATCACGTCGCCGTTGCGGTCTCGCGCATTGGCCGGAAGTGTGTCTTTTGCGGTGCCGAGCTTGGCGCGGTATACGGCGTTGTCTGCCACGCTGCCGTCGCTTTTCGTCGTCCACGACGGGGTGTCGCTTCCGTCGAGCTTCGCCTTCTTCTTGCCTGCCGCCGTTGCGACTTCCAGCAAATTTTGAATCGCGGCCGCTTTCTCCGCGTCGCTTGCCTGCTTGTAGACCGCGCTGCTGATGACCTTCTGGATGTCCGCGTGCGCGGTCTTTCCGTATGCAGCCTGATACTTGCGGCGTTCTGCTTCCGTGAGCGTGACGGATTTTCCGCCCCGGTTCGCGCTCGTCGGTGCTCTGCGACCCGGGTATTTGATCTCCGTCTCCTCGCCGAGCCGGTAAAGCTCCTGATTGACTGCATCCGTGCGGTATTTTGTGATGCTTCCGGGGTTGAGCGTTGCGTTCAGGAAATTCAGAGCAGCAGAGTCTCCGTAGGTTTTCTCGTTTCCCCAGTTGTCGAGTGCGACGGGGTTCGTTTGCCGCAGAAAAATGGTCTTGTTCTTGACCGCGCGCCATGCGTTTTCCTCGGTCGTGTCTCCGTTGTAGGTGTCGCGTACCTTTCCGTCAACACCCTGCCCGATGCCGGACACGATGTTCGGGATAAAGCTCGTCGCCTGAGACGCGCCGTAGCGGAACGTCGCGTCCGCAAGCTTGCCGCCCGTGGTGTCCGCTTTGGAATACTTGAAGCTGTTTTCGATCTCCTGAATCTGTGACATTGCGGGCAGATCCATCACGCTCTGATAGATGGACGACAGGTTCTCGCGCGTCACGTCTCCGAAGCTGATCTTGCCGTCCTCCTCGTAGCAATCTGCAAGCAGCGCGCCGTAGGTCATCTGCGCATTGATCGGGTCAAGGAAGCCAATCGACACGAGCGTGTCGCCGTCCTGCCACTTTGCGCTCTCTCCGGAGATCAGCCGCACAAGCGCGGACGTATTGAGCTGCGTGCCGCTCACGCCCTCGGACTTTTCGAGCGCTTCCTTGTCCTTGTCGTCGTCTCCGGCCACCTTCATGATTCCTGCCCCGGCAAGCACGGCGAAAAACGCGATGCCCATCGTGCCGTTAAACGCGCGCCCGAAGTCCGTCACGGCCTTCGCCTGTTCCGGAGCGGTCAGCGCGCCAGCCTTTGCCTTTGCCAGCAGGTTTGCCATCTCGGAAACTGCCGCCTCGCACTGCGCCTTTGCGCCGTTTTGCGCATGGGTCAGGTACTGGTCGACCGCCTTTTTCAGGCTGTCGCGCTGCTTCGGCATCAGCTCCACGCCGCTGGACTTCCGGATCACGCTCGCAACGTCGCGCCATAGCGCCGCGTGCTCCTCCTTCGTCAGCTCCCCACTCTCCGCGCGCTTGTAGGCGCGCTCCAGCTTGCTCTGCACGCTCTCACGCTCCGCGGCCGTGAGCTGCGCGCCCTTGATCCTGCCGACTACTTTGGCGACTTCAGCGCCTGCACGGATAAATCCAAACGGGGAATACTGGATCGCCGTGTCTGCAATGTTGCCGGGCACGTTGGTAAACGGCAGGATGAGATCGCCCACGCCGAAGCTACCGCCGCGTTTGTCTTTAATACTGAATATATTAAATGCTCTCCGCACGCCGCTCGTCGCCTGCGCGATCTTGCTGTCGTTCTGGAATGTGCGCTCCTTCGCAAGCTCCTGCGGTCTGCTGTCCAGCGCGCCCTTGTTTACTTTCCCCGCGCGCTCCAGCTCCCGGATTCCGCGCTGCGCCTCCGCCTCGATGCCGCCCTTTTGCCGCTGGTCTGTGGCTACCATGGCGTAATTGCTGTACTTTTCGAACGTCGACACAAGCCGTTCAATGAAGTTTCCGGTCATCTTGTTCGTTCTGCCGGTCTTGGTCTCCATCTTGCTGCGGCTGCCGGACGTGTCCGCATCAAGGCCGACCTCGATGAACGACTTGATACCCGCATCGTCAGCGCCTTTTTTTCTGTCTTTTCCGGCCAAGCCCTTGTCGAGCGCAACGGAGCGCACGCCGGTGTATCTGGAGAGCAGCATGTCCAGCGGCACGCCGCAGTTTTGCGACGTGGCGTCCACAACGTTCATGACGTTGTTTCCGGCGTAGTTTCTCGCAGCCGTCGCCGGTTTTGACAGCATGCTCAGATATCGCCACGTTTTTGCTCTCTCGATGTGAGACGGCAGAGCGTAGTCCCTCGCGATGTTGACGATCTGCGTCGCTGCGATCTCGCGCAAAAACGCCTCGCCGCCTTCCATGCCAGCGGCGTAATCCAGCGCGCCATTCATGGCCTTGCTCATGCGCCGCTCCAGATTGCCGAACCACATTCCGTTCGTCTTGCGGATCGAGCTCAGGTCTTTGATGAGCGATACCACCTCCGCAGTGTCGTCCTCCGGAATGTCTTTGAGCCGGTTCGCGTTTTCCGTCACGGCGTCGAGCAGCTCCTTGCGCGTCTCCGCAGTCATCTTTCGCGTGCGCTTCTCGTCCATCAGCAGCTCGATCGCCGCCGCCTCCATCAACTTCGGGCTTTTGGAGAGCGCCTGCCGCTGCTGCATCACCTGTCCGACGTCCGTGCCCTGCTCGTGCCAGCGCTTTACCAGCCGCGCGACCTCAGCATAGTCGTCCATGCTGCCGCTCTTGTGCGCCTTGTCCAGCTCTGCCTCCATGATCTTGTACGCAAGCGCCGTGTCCGTCTTGTCCCAGTCGCGCTTTTCGCCGAATAGGTCGGCTTTTTCGGCGAGGTAGTCGGAGTCGAACCGCTCCTGTGCTTTCGCTTCTGCCTCCGCGTCATGCTCGACCTTGTGTGAAAGATCCTGCTCCGTCAGACCGAGCTTTTTTCGGTCTCCCTTCTCGAACAGGTTCTTGAGCGAGCGCGCCTGCGTCTTTGCCTCTTCATAGCCAAACTCCGCAGACTTTGCGCCCTGCCCTTCCGGCAGCGTGCCGTGCTGTCCGGCATCCGGTTCGGTCTCTCGCTGCTGCACGTCTGCAAAATTGTCACTGTTTTGTGCCTCAACCGCGTTTTCAGCGCTTTCATTCACAATTTCACCCGTTTTTTGTGACTGTGCTTCGCTCTTCGCGGTCTCACCGGTGATGTTCTGCGTCAGCGCCACGCGCTTGATCTGCGCGCGCTGGTCGGCCTTCGTTCCGGCCAGCGTTTCGCCGGTCTGGCGCTCAAACTCCGTGCGCAGACCCGCATCTTTGATGATGCGCTCCGCCTCGCTGTTCGAGATAATACCCTTTTTCAGCAGTGCGCGCACAGCCGACTGACTGCCTTCGTCCTGTGCGGTCTCGACCGGTGCGGCCTCTGCCCGTGCTTCTGCGGCGATATTTTCCGCCTCTGCCGGTTTCGCGCTCGCTTCCGTGTTCACGCTTGCGGTCACGCTTGCAGCCGGTTCTCCGGCGCGCAGAGCGGCATTTTTCTGCGCGTCTACGCCCTTCATGATTCCTGCGGTCGTCCCGAATGTGGACAGAGCCGCGCCGATGAGCGCGTCGTAACCCGCCTGCGCAAGCATCTCCTTTGCGCCCTCAGCGGTCGTGTAGCTCGCTTTTGCCGCTGCGCCCTTGTCGTAGATCGCGCGGATCGCCGGGTTCAGGATGTCGGCCACGGCTTCCTCTGCGCCCTCGCCGACAGCGTTTGTCAGCGCGCGCACAACACTGCGCCCGGCATCCGTTTTTGCCAGCTTTCCGACGAGCTTCTCCGCCACGTCGTCCGCAGCACCGCCGCCGAACAGCTTGCCCACATCGAAGATCTTCTCCGTCAGAACGTCAACGGCAGCGGCCGCAGCGCCGTATGCCACCTGTTCGCCCTCGCTCGCGCCGTCAAGACGTGCCTCACGCGACCCGCTTCCGTAAGAGCGCAGCCCCATGTTCGCCAGACCCGCGCCGGGGAGCAGCGCATTGAGCGCCATGTCCGCGCCGAGCTGCAGACCGCCGCTTGCAATGTCCACAAACGCGCCTGCGGCTTTGCTTCCGCCGAGGTTCTCTTTCGCCTTTTCGGACGCTTCTGCCGCTGCTTCCGCCGCTTTGTCTGCTTTGGCGTAGACGTTTGCCTGGTTGCGCTGCCGCGCGGCTTCTGCCTTGTCCTTGTCGGCTTGCGGCACGGCGTCGTCTGCCACGGTCACACCCATGATCTGCGTTCCGCTGCGCTTGTTGAGCAGCGTGCCGAAGGCGTTCACATAAGAGCTTTCCGCGCTCTTAGCGGCAGATTTTATAATATTTCCGTCCGGCCCATCCGGTTTGTTCTCCTGCATACTGCTCGAGTATACATCATCCCCAAAAGCCCTTGCGAGCTTCTCCCAGAAGCTGATGTTCTCTTTCTTCTTCTGCGGCACGGGCTCAGAAATTGGCTCGGTGACAGGTTTCTGCGCGTCAGCGGTATCCTGCTGTGCTCTCGGCCGTTCGGTCGCGCCGGTGCTTTTGAGCCAGTCGTCAATCGAGACTGTCGCTTTTTTGAACGCCATCTGATTTCCTCACTTTCTGGAGTAGTTCATGTATTTCATCCGTCTGCGGCTGTCGTCGGAAATCAGGCCGTTGTCGGAGGCGCTCTGAATGTACTGGTTCACTTCAGAAACCGGTACGCCCTGCGAGATCATTTCCTTCACCCGCTCGTAAACGGTTGCGGCATCTGCAACAGCATTTGTATCCGTGAAGTCAATGTCGTTGTGAGTGACACGGCCGCTGTCCGTTTTATCCCCGACCGGCGTGATCGTATCATCATCTGAACCGCCGCCGCCACCGCCCGTCCTGCGGTTTGATGCCGTGTAGCTCGCCGGGTATGTGCCTGTGCGCTCGTAGTAGAGCTTCGGGTTCTGCGCACCCCACACTTTCTGCATCGCGTCGATCTGATCCTGCGAATAACCGAGCGCCGCATAACCGCTGAAATCGCCGTACTTGGCGAGCGTCGCGGCCTGCTGTTCGAGTCGGCTGCGATCGTTTTCCGCAAGCGTCGTGTCCACGCTAAGCTGCTTGACCGCCGTGTTGACGATGGAGTTATCCACACGCTGCGCCTCGGCATAGAGTGCCTTCGCGCGTGCCGCGTCGTTCTCGCTGATCGCCTGCGCGACCGCGTTCTGATACGCCGCCTTTACCTTCTGCCGCTGTGCCTCGAGAGCGGACATCGCGTCTGCCTCTGCGGACGATACTTTGCCCATGGCTGCGTTCCTGCTGTTCTGCTGCGAGAGCTCGAGCTGACTGCCCGCCCCGATATTGATGCCGCTGCCCGCCATCTGCTCGTTCAGGTTCGCGCGTGAAATGTCCGCCTGCGTCGATACCTGCCGCCGTGCCTCGTTGTACGTCTGCGGGATCTTCGCGGCCTGCGCGTCATAGTCCGCCATGTTCTGGTCGTAGGCCGCTTTCAGCGCGTCGGTCTTTGCCTTCTGCTGTGCGTCGTAGATCTTGTTGATGCTCTCGCTCTGGTCTTTTGCCTCCGGCAGGACGGTGTTGTTTCCGACGATCTTGAAGCCGCTGCCGTCACCGCCGCCGCTGTAGCCGTACTTCTTGCGGATAAGCTCTGCCTGTTCGTGCGCCTCGTTCATGCCGCCCTGATTTCCGGCCTTCTGCGCGGCTTGCCACTGCTCACCGAGCGCGGCAATTTTCTGTTTGTCGGCGCTGTTCATGATTGCGTCGTTGTATGCCATCTTGTCACCTCATCACTTGATAATCGCTGGATAGGGGATAGGGGACACCGCCGCGCCCGGCAGCGTCCCCCGTGTCGATTCTTATTTGCGCTCCAGCAGCTGTAGCCGCGTCTCGTGGTCGTTGATCGCGTCCTCGCTATGCTCGATCTTGTCCCACATCTCGTTGTGCTCCTTGGCGTTCCCGGCGTCCATGCGGTCAATGCGCGCCGTCAGCGCCACGACCGCGTCCGTGTTCCGCTGGATGATTGTGCTCATGCGCCAGCACGCGCCGATCAGCGTCAGCACAAACGCCGCCGCCGAGATGATGTTCGCAAGAGAAATCGCCATCCTCAGCCCTCTTTTCTCGGCTCGTCATAGCTCATAGCCCGCGCGCTGTCGCTGACGCCGGCAGTTGTCGGGTCAACCACGATACCAAACAGACACAGGATGTTGATGACCATGCTGACGATCGTCGTCACCTGATCCTGCGCCACACGCGGCACGACGCCGCACACGCCGAGCACCTGATACACCAGCGCCACCAGCGCCATGACGAGCGCGGTCAACGTCGCCTTGTTCTGCAATCTGAGTTTCCAGTTAATGTTCATATGTAGTCCCTCCATCATTTGTTTTCGTCGACCATCATCTGCGTGACAAGCAGCGTGCGGATCATGTCCAGCGACAAGTCCAGCTTGCCGTTTCCGACACCGCTAAGTACACCCCGGTTGATCAGCCGCTGCACGCCCGGCCGCGCCCAGCTCGGCACGTCGTCGATCGTGGCGTATCTAGGGCTGCGCGCGTCCGCGTACCGCTTGCCGATCACCATGCCGCGGATCATATCCAGCGACAGATCCAGCCGCCCCTGGTCGTCACCCTGCAGCGCACCCGCATCCACCAGCGAGCGCACCGTGCCCTGCGCCCAGCTCGGGACTTCTTCGAGATTGTTGTACCTAATCACGTTTTCCTCATCCTCCTCGTCTGTATTTTTTGCTGCCATCGCCTCGGCGACGTCGCGCCGAAAGCCGTCCATCGTGTAGCCCATGCCGAGCTGCCGCCACAGGTGCTCCGGGTCGACGTGATCCGTGCCAATGCCCAGTTTACCGGCCTCCGCGTGCGAGATGATGTCGCTGCGCGGATCAAGCCCAAACTGCGTGCAGAGCTGCGCGAACAGTTCAACCGCCGTGTTGTACGTGCCGGTCACCTGCGCGAGCGCCCGCGCCCGGTCGGAGCATACAAATGTCGCGCCGCCGGTGTAGCGGATGCAGTCCGGCTCGGTCATCTCCACACCGATGCTATACGCGTTCGCCGCGCCGACGTGCATCAGTCGGCAATCCCACGGCGCGACCTGATACACCGTGCCGTCCGCTTGCAGCACGGCGTGCGCAAAATACCGAGCCGTCTGCCACTGCCGCGCAAACACGACGGCGCTCGGCTGCGGGCATCCCACGCTGTGTAGCACCAGCTTGCGCACCTGGATTCTTGTATACTGCTGATACAATGGGTTTTGCGTCACAAACGCCTGAATGATCTGCATTTTATCGCCTCCTTTACGCGCCGCAAATAAGGTGGCCGCCGATCAGCTCGCCGAACTGTCTACGTCCAAAATCGTTAAGGTGTGTGCCGTCCGACAAGTATGCGCTGGAATTGATGGAATTTACCCCAAGCCGCTTATACCCGTCAATCGTAGGCAGATTATGATCTTCTGCAACAGTTTTCATAGCGGAATCATACTCCGGCAGCGTTTTTTCAAGCGTGTTATTATAGGTTTCAGCGCCCTCTCCACCCCATGTCCTATACAGGGGCAGAGACACAAAGATTTTGACTTTGGGGAAGGCGGTCAAAAGCTTTTTAATGGAATATCGCAGTGCGCCGCAGACCGTGTCTGTGCTAAAAAGATTCGCCGAATCATCAAGTGGCACGTTGGCCGCAAAGTCGTTTGTGCCGTAATGAATTACGATTGCGTCAACGGTTGTGAAGTCGATGGATTTCAGCACATCCAGTTGATTTGCAAAATAATCCTGTCCGCTCGGTGCTTGTGCGTCTTGCGCGGCATAGTTCCCAGTCGCTACCGCATCGGCCAACTCCCACATAGAAAATGCTGCGTATCCGTTGGACGGGTGCTTTGCCATGCGACACCCGCCGAAGCCGACATTGTACACCTTTGCACCGGTATACGCCGCTGCATAAGCTGTGACAGATGTTTGATCGCGTGTCATTCCTATCAAACTGTCGCCAAAAACAACGATTTTTCTTCCTGACAACAACGGCTCGTTAACGGCAAAGTTCAGGCTGTCCTTCGAAACTTTTACCGTTGGCTTCAGGGTCATCACCGTTTGAGTTGATTCCTTAATTTCTTCATTAATTGTAACAATTGAATCTGCGGAAGAAGTCATAACCCGCAAATATTTGAAATCTTGCCAAGCATAGTACGAAATCGAAGAAGTGTCCCACGTTAAAACATCCCCGGATATGGTAACGCCTCCGTATGCAGCATTGCTTTGCATGCCTCGGATATATTTGCTTATACCGGTGCTTATCGCCTTGTCCGCCTTGTAAAGCGCTACTGCGTTGTCGAGCGAAAAGCTCGTGGCGCTGGGGTCTTTAATACGCACTACATCGCCCTTTTTTATGGGAATAAAGCCGCTGGTGAAACTGCTTGCCGAAGCCACAGAGCCGTCTGAATGAAGTGCTCCGGCCTCATACCCGACGCCATTCAGAACAGCGCCGGATGCGTCCGTGCTGATCGGTATCAGATTTGTGTAAGCGGGCAGCACTTGCGTGGTTTCCGTTACGATCTTTTCCACGGAAGGAATATCGATGCTCTTATCCGCACTCCCGTCGTATGTGACGCTGTTGCTTCCGCTGGTGACGGTCAGCGCGTTCGGGCTCGGCAGCACGGTTGGGATCTGCGAAATGATTTGCTGCGACGCAATTTGAAAAGCCGCATACTGCACCAGATCAGTATCATGATCCGGGTTGTATACCTTGTCTGCCGTCACCTGCCCGGTGATGCCATCGAGCACGCCCTTGTTCGCGTGTGAGTGGCGGGCGGCGGTGTTGGCGGAGATCTCCGCAGTCGGGACTACCGGGATATCGCTCGGCGCGGCGGGCTTGTACCCCAGCGCGCCTGTGATGCTTGCCGCAGTCACGGTCGCGTCACTGCCATCTTTGCCGGGTACGCCGGGTACGCCGGGGTCGCCCTTTGGGCCTTTGATTGCCGGAATGCCGACGTATTTGCCTTGCTCGGCATCCCACACTTTGCAAATTGGTGTGCTCATGCTGCTGCCTCCCATCCGTACACGCCCGGCGCGTAGACGTTTGCGTCGGCCGTGCAAATGTAGCGCTTGCCGTGGTAGCTGACTTTATCGCCCCGGTTATACGCATCGTGCGCACCGGCCGGCTGCACCCACTCTGGCCATTCGTCCACGCTAACAGCGACCCACAGCGCTGGGGTCGCGTCCGGTGTCCAGTCCGCCTGACTGGTGTGCGCCTGCACGCATTTGTACAGCGCGCCGTTGTACCGAACCCTGTCGCCGACAGCGTATGCTTTGCCGGCTGTCCACGCGGGGAATAGCTCAACAGCGGTCAATGCTACCTCGTCAGTCATGGTACTTGCTGCCGCTTCGATTTTGTTGCGGTAGGTTATCGCTTCGGCTCTTGTCATGGTGTGCCTCCCGTGATGATTTGTAGTGCCTCCGTGTCGCTGATCTCCTCGCCGGGCGCGTCGATCTCCGTCCAGCCGGTGACGCTGTCCACGTCCACGCAGGTGTATACCGTCTCACCGCCGTCGCTAGTCAGCAGCTTGCCGTCACCGGCCAGCAGATTGATGCGGCGGCGCTTTGTGCCGTCGCCGTATGTGTAGATGATAGGCCGCTGTGTCATGTGCTCGCCTCCGGTGTCGATGTCAGGATGGTGTCGCCAGCCGCACAGGCAGCACCGTTGTAGGTCGTATCCGCGGCCGCCCTGATGATGATAGTGGCCCTCGTCGCGCTGTTGCGGATATTGGCCATGGCGGTGTCAACATAGTCGCCACTTGTATAGATGGTAATCGCCAATTCAATTTGTGTGTCATTCAAAAATGCCTGATTGTCGATCGCTGTGACCGCGTAGCCAATACTGCCTACCTCAACGGTTTTCAAGGCTTGACAATGGTTGATGGATTTGGTGCCTATAACCGTTTTTCTCGGGGCGTATAGACTAGTAAGTCTTGTGCAATTGGAGCAAAACCACTGCTTTATTTCGCCTTCGGCAAGCGGTATGTTAATCGTCCGCAATTGACTGCATCCCTCAAACTCGTTCCCATATGAATCCACCAGCAGCGGCAAATATGCGTTTTCGATCAGCGAATTTGTAAAAGACCCGTCGCCGTCTTTCGTTATCGTTGGGAAAATCTTCTCGACTTGGGATGCCGGGCTCCTGTTGCCGCGGAAAGCGCCATTGTCCACACTGATTACTGGAACCTTAAAATTGATGGTCTGCGCTTTTTGCGCCATTATCGTAAACTTTCCTGCGCTGCTGCCTGTGTAAGTAAAGCCAAAAATGCCTATCGGGATGTGGCTAAAATACACATCCGCAGCCGCGACGAGCCCGTCCGCGTCCCGCGCCGTAACGACAAACCCGTCCGTGATGGTGGCGCCAGTGGGAATCGCCTGCACCGCGGCTGCAAAACCGTCCGGAAACGTAAGCTGCGCATCCGTGCCGCCTTTGGCGCGGATAGCGTCTGCGACTGCGGTCAGGTCTTCGGATTTTGCAAGATATTCCGCCATTAGAAACTCACCCCATTCGCGTCGTTGATTGCAGCCGCTGCCCATACACCATTAACCACGCGCAGGAATTTGCCGTTGTCAGCAGCCGTTACTTCGGGAAGCAGGCCACCGTCATCATGGTCGCCGCCCGGGTCAATCCACACCGGGTGTGTGTCGCCGGTCGGCTGCGTCGTGCCGTAGTAGATGCCGGGTGCACCGTCCGCTCCCTTTTCTCCGCGTGACGGCTTGCCGGTGTCGGTCTGGCCGAGATACCAGTTGCCATTGTCGCCGATGTGCGGCGTAACGCCGCCACTTGCAACCTTAGCCTTAACGTATTCGACGGTCGCGGCTGCAGTGGTGTCCGCGTCGGTAGGAGTTTTCACGCCGGTAAGCTTAGTCGGGGTGCCCTCGTTTACGTCAGAAATATCAAGTGCAAAATTATTGCCGTCTTTGGACGGGGACAAGCCTACACCGATGCCTTCAGGTTCAGACGCGGGCGTCAGCGTTACATACCCCTTAAACTGCGGACTGTCTGTGCCAGCCGCGTCGATGTTCTTGCGTGCTTGAAATTTCTGCGGGTCAGTCAGCGTCTGCGCAGTATACTGGACGGCATCGGCAGTGCCGCCACCCGCTGATACACCGGTATCTGTATCGCCGAGATACCAGTTGCCGTTGCTGCCAATGTGCGGCGTGATGCCGTCCGCACCAGCAGCTCCCGGTTTGCCGTCCGCGCCATCTTTACCGTTCGTTCCGTCCTTGCCATTCGAGCCGTCAGCGCCCTTCGCTCCGTCTTTTACTACAAACTCATGCGAACCTTTTGCGTCCGTAATGGTCACTTTCGTGCCACCGGTTGTGGCAGCGGTCGATACTGTAGGCGATACGCCGTCCTTGCCGGGATCACCCTTTGGGCCTTCGATCACGACAAGCGGCGTGTCAACCGCTGCGGCTACCTCTTCTCCAAACACATCGAGGATCTCGGCTTCGATTCTGTCGCTCATTCCATCAGCTCCTCGTCCGTGCAGTCCAGCACTTTGATTTTCGGGTTTTTCTTCGGCTTCAGGATGTTGCCCGCGCCCTTGAAGTTGCAGGTGATCTCCAGCTCCGCCTGCCCCGCGTCGAGGGACAGCGTGTCTTCCTGCGTCAGCGTCAGCAGGAACCGGTCGTTTGCGTTGTCGTACCGCACCGCGTCCGGCCACGTCTTGCGCACACTGTCGCCGAGCTTGAACGCGATCTCATCCACATTACCAAGTGGAAACACGTTCATGTCGTTGAATTTCACGCGCACGGGGATTACCTTTGCCTCACCGCGTTTGATGTATGCCATTGCTTTTCACCTCACGCCATGTACCAGCCGGACACGTAGATCTTGCAGTTGCCGGACGCCCGCACACCTTCAGGGATCGGCACCACAAGCTGCCCGCCGGAGTTAAAGCGGACGCTCGGGCTGTCCACCCACATGTCCCAGCCCTGTACGTCTTTGTATACGATCCGCGCCGTCAGCACAGACGCCGCAGGATCTCGCAGCATTCCGTCCGCCCCTGCATCCGTTCCCGGCCGCTGATAGGCTTCACCGCCGGAGAACCCGACCACGATGTCGTGCCCGACGTCTGCTTCCGCAAGCCCGGTCATGTAAAGCGAGCAGAACATCATTCCGATCGCACGCATATGCCGGAACACAGCGGTACTCACGCTGCACACCTTGCCGCTGGAGATCACTTCGGTCGAGATGTCCACGTTCGTTACCAGTGCCTTGTAAGACACCTTCTCGCCGGTCACAGCTCCGGCCGCGATTTTTTCCGTCGTGACTGCCTTGTCGGCCAGCGCGCTCGTCACAATCGCGCGTTCCCCGATTTTGCTGCTTCCGATCGTATTGTTTGCGATCTTGTCCCCGGTCACGGCGTAGTTTTTGATGTGGCGCTCTTCGACCGCGTAGTAGCCGATCTTGCTGTTCGTCACGGCCCCATTCGAAAGTTTTGCCTCCGTGACGGCCGCGTCTTTCAGGCGGTACTCATCTACAGCGCCCCACTTGATCGCGTCGGTTTCGACCGCGCTCGTTGCCAGCTTGTCCGCCGTGATCGCGTCGTCCGCGATTGCGGCCGTGCCGACTGCGCCGCCTGCAATCTTTGCCGCCGTGATTGTGCCGTCCGCAATGCCGCCCTGCGACACATCGGCGATCTGGCTCTGCACGTCCTCGATCGCGTCCTGCACGTTCGTCTTGTTGACGGCGGTTGTCGGAGTAAAGCCGATGTTCTTTGCGGCGGCGTTCTCGCCGAGCGCAGCGACCAGATCGTTGAGCGCCTTTTTCAGCAGGTTTCCGGCAAGGTCAAATTTTGCTTTCAGAGCCGCAGCGGACAGGCCGCCAACATCGTTCGGCTCGTCGTCCAGTTTGGAGATGATGTTCATGTCCTCGTTGCACGTCGGAAGTGCCATATGTAACCCTCCTATCGCACATATCCTGTGAACCGCACGCGGATGTCGGCGCTTGTGACAGTTGCCGTCGTGTCTGCGTCATCGTTCGTCAGGATGAGCTTGTAGTATGTAAATTTCTTTGCTTTCAGTTTCAGCCGCGTCATATACGGGCGCTTGTTCGTGTTAAACGACCAGTGCGCAAAATTCGCGTGGTCAAACGCTGCGCTGTTGCGGAAAACCAGCTTCTTCGAGAAGTCCGCTTTCCGGTCTGTCATGACCGTCACGGTCATTGACCCGGCGTGCGTCGGAACGAGACCGATCCACAGCATTGCGGAGTATTTGCGCATGAAATCCGCGCCGAAGTGCATGTTGCCGCTCTCCCATCGCGCGTCGATCGCTTCGCCGCAGTCGCTGCGGAACGCATCCGAAATCTCGACGAGCACATTTTCACGTGCGCCGAGCAGCCTCCCGTATGAGCGGTAAAAGTGCTTGACATGGAAGTTCGTGTACAGATACCACACATTGAGACCGTAGTTGTGCACAACGGCCATGTCCCCAGACACGCAGTACCATTCCTTGCGGTCGTTGTCGTCCCAGCAGTACGCCTGCCGGAGATCGAAACTCTGCAGCGTTTTCCACACTCGGTCGGAAATGCGCTTTGCCTGCCGCTCGTCGATCGTCAGGTTACTGGAATAGCTGCTGTTGTTTTTCCATGTGTAGACGCTTTCCCCGAACAGGGTATAGGGGCTGTTGTCCACAAGCCGCACCTGACCGGGAACAATGTTGCCAATGGCCTTATTTACCTGCGTCCAGTAAAACGCGGGGAGGATTTTGCCATCTGCGTTCGTCACCGTGCCATACTGCACGGAGTATGCGCTGTCCTCTTTGAACGCCAGCAGTCGGGAGTAGTGGCGGATCATCGCCGTGATCGGCGTATTCGCGTCGCCGATGTCCAGCACATTCATGTCCGGGAAGTATTCGGCGGTCGGATTGCCGCCGATGTCCAGCCCGGAGTACAGCGCCTTGTTGCTTCCGTCGCCGTAGAGGAACACGCGGTTGTCCGTCGCGCCGTTGTAAAGCTCCGCAAACTTCATTGCCATGACCGCACCGGAATCATCAGATGCCACGGTGTATTCAACCTCATACACATCTGCACCGGCAGGTGGCGCGCTCGTGAATGTGATCTTGCCTTCTGCAAACGTATAGTCCGTACCGGCCGCCAGCGCTGCGCCTGTTGCCCTGTTTTTCACGCTCACAGACAGCGTTCCGCTTTCAGGGCACATATACACCGTGGACTTTCCGTCCGCAGCAATGCGGTATTTTCGCTTGCTGGATAGCTTGTTGATCTGCTCCAGTTCCGTGCCGCTGCCGTCCGCGCCCACGCCCACAAGCACAGTCGGGACGTACCCGGTCACATCCGCGAGCGTATGGCCGTCAAACACCTTGTACTGCGTTCCGTTGAGGATATAGAGCTTTTCCCGGAACCCGAAAAACTCCGTGTGTGCGTCGGCGAGCGCGCCCAGCTCTGAGACCGCTGTAGTGGCTGGAAATCCGATTTTCCACAGCTTCCCGGCAGCAGCCGCTACCTGCACATATTCTCCGCCGACGTAGCCGCACCACGTTCCCTGAATTTCTCCGGGGAACATATGCACGGCTTTCATACCGGGGCGCTTTCGCAGCGCGCCGTCCTGCGTCACACGCCAGTTGCGCATATCCGAAGCCTCTCCGAGCTTCAGGCTTGTGTCGTCTGTGCCCGCCTGATTGACGCCGAGCCATTTCTGGATTCCGACGATCTTTTCATTCATACGCGTCACCAGCTCCCGAACTCGCTATACTCAATGCCGCCGTACACATCCTCGATCGTGCCCATGCTGCACTGCGCGTTTGCCTTGTGCATCGTCACGATCTCGTTGTAGCGCCGCTTGAACCGGTCGGATGCCTCCGGGTTCTCATCCGTCAAAAGAGCGGAAGCAAGGCCGTATGGCATCGCACCGAGCGCAAGCGTGTTGTCGATCTCCGAGATCGTGTCGTCGAATTCCTCAACAGGCCGCCAGCCGGAAGCGGTTTTCCCAGCCTTCTTCGTCTCCGAAAACGGGTACAGCTCCGCGATCATGGTGTTGATGATCGACACGGTGCGGTATTTGTATTCGTCCGTGTCCGTCGTCTGCGGTTTCCCGCTGTCGCTCAGCTCGTCCATGATGGACATAGCCGCGTCAAACACGTCGCTGACTTCTGCCATGAAATCACCTCGTTATCTGAAAATAGGCGGCGGGAAATCCCGCCGCCTTATCCGTTGCCTCAGGCGGTAGCCGTCATAATGCCGGAATCGAGCGCGCCGGTCTTGCTGGCGTAAGCCTTGACCTCCGTGCCTGCGGCAATGCCGGCCGGCTTCGCGCTGGCGCTGTAGGTCTGCGCCGTGGAGGAAGTCTTCGGGTTGCTGCCGTCGGTGGTGTACTTGATGGTCTCACCGTCACCGGCAGTCAGCGTCAGCGTGCCGCTGGAAACGGTCATCGTCGGGGTCGTGCTGCCCGCGGTCGTGTGCACGCCGATGGCGTATGCCTTCTTGTCCAGCACGAAGCTGTCGAACATCACGCGGTACTCCGCCACATCGCCGTCGATGCCGAGCGGGTTCTTCTGGATGCGCATGGTCTGGTTCTTCACCGGGTCAACGCTCGCGCCCTTGCGGAAGATCACGAAGTTGACGCCCGCGGGCAGATAGCTGTCCGGGATGGCGTACACGTCGTTGCCGTCGAGCTTGCCCAGAGAGCCGTTTGCGACGGCATCCTTGCCCAGCACGTCAATGCCGACGATGTAGTCCGACAGTTTGCACTTGGCAAACAGCGTGTGGCCGATGAAGATCGCGCGGTTATCGGTCGGCACAAGATGGTTGGACATCTCTGCGCCCATGTTGACAATGGCGTCGATCGCCGTCTTGCCGGTCAGCGCGGTAGCATTGACGGTCACAACACCGGCGCCACCGACCCACTTCTGCAGGCGGTACTTGTCGATGCTCGGAGTGACCTTGCCGTCCCACGTCGCCTTCATGCGCGCGTTGCACTGCTTGACGTTAAACTGCTCGGCAGCGTTGCCCGCGTCGATCGAGAACGTGCCGCCCTTGTCCTGCGTCATGCGCATGGTCTGCACGGTGTCGCCCAGCTCTTTGATCGTGCCGAATCGGCTGGAGCCGCTGCGGGTGTAGTCGCCGAAGTCGCCCTCGTCGGAGCTGTACACGTTGATCGCGTTCACGCCGACAAAGTCGTAATCCTTACCGGCGAATGCGTCGGTCACGCTCTTCTGGTGGAAACGTTCGTCGAGCTTGGTGCTGTATTTGTTCGCAACATTGATTGCCATAAGTAATTACCTCACTTAAAAATTTGGAATTTCAGGCGGAGGTAAGCCCTCGGTTCACGCGGTCAGTTGCCGTCGTACCACAGCGCGTCAAACGCTTCGTCGCTGCCGGTCTTCCCGGCGCTGCTCTGGCTGCCGGTGCTCCTCGCGGCGTTCGCCGCGTTCCGGTCGCGCGTTTCCTGTTCGGATTTCATGCGCGCGATCTCTGCCTCCAGCGCCTTGTTGCGTTCTCTTGCGTAGGCCGAAACCAGCGTTTCACCGCGGTTAAAGGCTTCCCACACGCCGTTCGGAATGGAGGCAGGGTCAACGTCGGGATAGGCTTTTGCAAATGCGTCAAAGCACTCGCCGCGCCACTTCTCGTTCGCTGCCTGCTGCTCCTGCTCCTGCTTCTGGGGTGCCAGTGCTGCCCGTTCCTGATCGAGCGCGCGGCGCTCTCTGTCGAGCTTTACACGCTCGAGCGCCATGCCGTCGTCATCGATGCCGTATTTACTCTTGGTAACGGCAATGAGCATGTTTTCCACAAGCTCCTCGACGGTTGTGCCGCTCTGCTTTGCCAGCTCCTGCAGCGCATTCTCGTGTTCCGTGAGCTGCGCTAGCTGCTGTTTCTGTTCGGACACCTGGGTTTCCAGCTGCGTGTTTTTCTCGGTCACGCGGTCGTAGTCCATGCCCTTCTGGGCGAGCGTTACGACCTCGTCCCGGTTCACATTTTTCGTCTCGCCGAGGTGCTTGAGCTCAAACAGTTGGCCGTCTGTCTGCGCCTGCTGCTCCTCGTTCTCGCCCGGCTGCGCGGCATCTGCATCCTGCCCGCCGTCGTTCTGTTCGACCTCCGGCGCGGCGTCGTTGCTCTGCGTCTCCGTGTCCGGCGCGCCCTGCGCGTCGTCCTCGACGTCGGCAAAGCTGTCCGCTGTGATGTCGCTCCAATCGTCTGCGTCCGCCGTAAAGGCGGTGTTCATGTCGTCTGCCATGTCAAATCCCTTCTCCCGCTATGGTCGGCGGGTGCGGCGCTATGGTCGGCGCCACGTGTTGAAATTTTTCTGGTAATGTATTTGCAAGGCGGATTGTCCGCCGAGCGTTCGTTATTCGGCCGTTCCGGTCTGCATGACCTTGCGCTGCAGATCGCCGAAGCCGCCGCCGCCGCGAATGGGCGTCTTCTGGCCGAGATCGACCAGAGCGCCGGTCTCCGGCGCGCCGCCTGCGCTCTGCCCCTCCGGCTGCATCATCTGCTGCTGTGCCGCCTGCTTGCGCGAGGCAATCAATTCCTGCCGCTTCGGGATGTAGCCGTCCGGGATGCGCTCGAGGTATTCCTCAATCGTGATCTTGTCCTGCATCAGCAGGTTATCCAGTGTCTGCACCGACGCCATCTCCGACCAGTACGAGCTTGCGCCAACGTCCAGTTTCAGTGCCATCGGCATATCGTTCAGAATGCCGTAGTCGAACAGCACGGTTTCCAGCTCCTCCGGGTCTTTCCCGGCGAATGCGAGGATGTCCGAGCCCACGTCCGGCATAGACACCTGCACTTTGCGCTTCCCGTAGTACGCCGCCATGAAGTCCAGATAGATGCGCCCCAGATCTTCGATGGATTTGTAGAGGTTCTGCTTCGTGATCTCCGACGGGATGCTGGCAGCGCGCTGCAGTGCGATAATGGCCGACGTGTTGTCCGGCCGCGTCTCGCCAAGCGCTGCACTCGTCGCGCCGAGAAACTGCCGCGTATAGTCCACGCTCGTCTGGATAAACTGCGCGATCTGCGGGCTGATCTGCGCCGGGTCGATGATCTTTGCCACGCCGGACACGTCACCGCCGTTGACGCCGATCGCAGCGCCGACTGCGTTATTCCACTTCGGGATGCGCGTCTTGTCGTAGACCGTGCGCGGAAACGCGCTCGTCATCAGCGAGATCATGGACATTGCAAACAACTTGTTGACAAAAATCTGGTTCGGGATCAGCCCGGTCACGAGCGCCTGCCCGTGATAGCTGTCGGGAATGTAGTCCCAGTTGATCCACGTCACCGGGTAGAGCCGCAGCCCCATGTCCCACGGCTCGCGCAGCATGACGCGCCCGGAGACTTCGCACGCCCACACCGTGCCGGTCTTGCGTTCCTTCCACATCCGCAGCAGCACCGTGCTGCGCTCTGTGCTGTTTTTGTAGCTGTCAGTGTTGTGGTTCTCGGTATCCGGCTGAATGTCGTTCCAGCGCGGATTTCCGGCCTCCTGTGCTGCTCTGCGCAGCTCCTTCGTCATTTCTCGCCGCTCGATGAGAATGTAGGGTTGCTTCTGCGGGTCGCGGCACGCTGTGTTGCCGAAGCCGACGCGCATATTGTCCACGATCTCCGTGCGGATGCCGCCGCGCAGCCCGAATCCGGCGTCAACCGTGTCGTCCCAGAACGTGAACAGGCAGCTATCACCGTCCACCGCGGCGTTTCGCATATACTCGCGCACGAGGTTCGGCACGCGGTTGAACTCGAAAAGCCGGTCAAATTCCTTGTTGACGATCTCCGCGACACGTTCCACGTCCTCCGGTGTTCGCTCGCACGCAAGCGGAGTAGCCTGCATCTTGATGTTGTCGGTCGTGATGTTCGCAACGGAAAACAAAACGACCTGTTTCAGGAAGTTGTATACCGGCGTCGGCAGACCCTTCGCGTCCACGCCCTCCCATTGCTTGCCGATGAAAAAGTTCTCGTTGGCGCGCACCGTCTCGTCGAGGTTGACAGCGGTGTTGTAGCCGAGCATTTTCTGGTACTCTGCCTGTACCTGCTCCGGCGTGATCTTCTTGTCAAACTCGTCAGGCATCGCTGTTCACATCCTTCTTTCCGGCCATCAGGTAGCTGTAGTTCATAAGATTGGACACGCCGTTGGAGAAGTCCTGCGCCATCTGCAGTGCCTGCTCCACCTGTTCAGCGTGCTCCTCGTCGAGCTTGTCCGCTCGCTCACACAGTGCTGCCGCCGTCTCTTCCAGTGCTTCTACGCGCTTTTGCAGCCGGGACACGTCGAGCGACGTATCTGCCAGCATATCCATCGTTGCATCCTGAAATGCCCGAAGCTCGTCGTCCCAGCGCCGCAGGCTTACCATCGTCAGCACAAAGCACGCCACGATCACCAGCAGGCCGATCAAACCGATAGTGTTCATGTCTTCCCCTCCTAATAGCTGATATATCCGGCAGACGGTGCGTCTCCGGTCATGAATTCCTCGTAGTCCTCCTGCGCGTCCTCGTCCTCGTAGATGATCTCCGACGGGTTCACGTCTCTTGCGTCCGCGCGCATTGTTCTCGATACGCAGTAGTAGCGCACGGAATCGACCGTGTGTGTGATCTCGTGCGGCTCTTTTGCGCAGTCGTTCGGGTTGCGCTCGTCCGCCTGAATGTCCTCGAGGTCTCCGATCGTCCGTTCACAGGTCTGGAAAATTACAAGCCCCGGCTTTCCGTCCGGCATATTTGCGAGCGCTTCCTTCACTTGCAGGAAACCCTGCACGCGGTTGTTGCTCGCCCGCACGATGGGCACGCCGCACTGCATGAATACCTCTGCCATCGTCTTGCCGGTGTCCTTCTGGCGCGACCAGATGTCCGGCGGGGCAAAGGTGATCTCGATGTGCTCGTCCGGCATCGTCATGTCGAGGATCTGCTTTGCCGCATCCTGCACGATCAACCCCGGCTGCACAAGCTCGCGGTACATATACGAGCGCCCGTTTTCGTCCACTGCGTACCAGCCGACGGCAAGCATATCCAGACCGTAGTCGATCGCCCTGTACCGCTTCCAGTGCTTTGGGATCTGGAACGGCTTGCAGGTGTGCGTCGCCTTGCTGAATTCCGGGAAATACGTGCCGCACAGTGCGTCCCAGTCGCCGTAGCGGTGCGCTTTGCGGATGTTCTCAGGCAACTGAGAGAGCGCCTGCAGATAGCCCGGAGAGGATTCAAGCAGGTCTTTGTTATCCTCGACCGTTGCGAAAATGAAGCTGTAGTCGTCCGGGTTCTCGTTCTCCTCCGGGTTGTCGGAATCTGTCTTGAAATTCCGGTCGATAAACAGGCGCTTGACCCATCTGTGCCCGACGCCGCCGGGGTTGCACGTCAGGTAAAAGCGCTTCGGTATCTCGTTGACGCCGCGCAGGCAGCCGCCGAGAAAGCGGAATTCGCGCTCTGTAAACTGCGTCGCCTCGTCCATGAAGATCCAGTCGTATTCTTGGCCCTGGTACTCGCTCTCGGACGTGATGCCGCTCCAATGGCCGAAATGGATGGTCGAGCCGTTTTGAAAGTACAGCGTGTGCAGCGTGCCGTTGTAGCTAGTCAGCTCCTGCGGCACCATCTTCAAAATCGGTTCGATGTGGTTCGACTGCAGTTCCGGGTATGTCTTTCGCACGATGAGGATGCGGATGCCCGGCCATGTAAACGCGCCGCCTACCGCCTTAATGCGCACAGCGTGCGTCTTGCCGCCGCCTCGCGCGCCGCCGTAAGCCGTGTACATCGTCCTGCTCTGGTAGAACAGCAGTTGTTTCTCGTTCGCGTGACCAGGATCCCATGTAAAATTTGTCTGCGTGCTTCGCTTCTGCTTCGGCATGGCATCCTCCGTAAATGCAGAAACGGAGCCAACCGCATTCTGCAGTCAGCTCCGTTCAGCTCTTATGCCCGGCCGTTTCCGGGCACGTCGTTATTCCGTTTCAGTTTCCCGAAAGGCGACCTTGCGCTTGACTTCCAGCACAAGCACGCCGTCTTTCGTTTGCTTTACCTCGGCAGTATTCCCGCGACCGATAATGTCCAGAATCGCCCGGAGAAGATTATCATTTTTCTGCATAGGGCGCCTTCACATTGCCGCCCCGGCGTTTTTCCGCCCCCCGTCGAGGTAGATGACAGGCGCGGCCTTGCTCGCCGGTTGATACCCCATCCGCACGCCGTAGCCGCCGCTGTAATCCAGCGCAGCCGCCGTGTTGACGAACAGCCGCTCGACCGGCTCTGCGCTTCTCGTAGAAGCGTTCGTCCGGAAGAAGCAATCCTTGAACACGGCAGGGGAGTGCGTGTGCCCGCAAACATAAACGTCTGCGTCAACGATCTGCGCATAGTCTGCGAGCCGGTTGATCTTTCCGCCGAGCCTGCGCCCGCCGCCGTTGCCGTGGTTGACGTAGATGGAATACGTCGTTTGCCGTCCCTCGCTCTTGCGCCGGGAGTTTTCACCGAGTGATACGAATACGAGCGCTGCGTCCGGAGCGTACCGATCGCCCGCGCCCAGCTCGTTTGCGATCAGCCATGTAATGTCGATGCCGTCTGCACGATATGTCCGCTCTTCGTGGTTTCCGGGAACAGCGCACAGGATGCGGCCCTTGAGCGGGGCAAACGTCTTGTTTGCAAGCTGGATCTGCTCCATCGGCGACAACTGCGTGCTGTAGATATCTCCGATGCTGCTTCGCGTCGCATTGTCGATCAGATCGCCAGCAAGGATAACATAGGCGTTGTCTCTCGCCGCAATGTCTGCCACGCGCTTTTGCACGCCGCGAATATCGCAGTTCGGGTCGGAAAGATGTACGTCCGCAATGACGTGCACTTCGATTTCGCTGTGCTGCTTCGGCAGCTCCACACGGATAACGTGCAAACGCTTCACCTCATTCATTCAAGACCGCGGCTGCGAGCGCTCTTGCACAGCGCCCCAGTAAAAAAACGAAATAATCTACCAGACACGGTTGTTGCGCGCCTCGCTTATAAACCAATTCCGAGCAGCAGCTCGGCGCGCCCGCCTCCCGCTGCAGCAGGAAAGCGGCTTTCTGCCGGTTTTTCACGCTCCGGTCAATCCGGTCGTCTGGTCTTGGCGGCAGCCCCCGGGCTTGCACCGGGCGTCCCTCTTGGAAAACTGCCGTAGAAAGGGAAGCTGCGGCATCCTGACTTGCACAGGATTTCAGCGGAAAGGAGATGAAACGCTTAGGCCACTTGCCGCCGCAGCAGTGTTTACCGTCGCTTCCGACGCTTGATTCCCGGATTGCGCCGGGTTCGCATTCGTTCCGTACCGTAATAGGTTTTGGAAGGGAATAACGGCCACAGGAGGCCGGCCTTTTACCAGCACGGAGGGGCAAGCACTCAGCCGCAGCGCGTATCCCGCGCCCGCATTCGGCTTGTCGGATTAAGCGTGTCTGTCGCGCACTTGCGCGTTACTTGAACGCATCGTCGCCGCCGATCCCGTCTGTCTTGATCGTCAGCTCCTGCGCGTGAACGTCGATCACAGGCTTGTCGATGTACCCGCCGTTTTTCGGCTGCTTGAGCAGGAAGATGATTCCGCCGCTGCCCTTCGGGTTTTCAGCCACCATGCGCGCATAGACCGCTTCCCGGTATGCAACCAGCTTCTCGAGCTGCTCTCCATATCCGTCATATTCCCCGCCTTCGTTTGCCCGCCATCGCGCGAGTGTGCGCGGCGCAATGCCGAGATACTTCATCAGCGCATAGTCGTCCATGTACTGTTTCCCGTCCTCACACTGCATGATAAACTCGTCGATCAGAACGCCAAGCTCTTCGGCAGTTTTGATTTTGCGCGGTCTTGCCATAGAATCACCCCATCGCTTACAGTATAGCATCAAACGCTGCAAAAACTAAATGCACGTCCCAGACAATGCATGAAATACCTTGCCGGTTTCCTCTTCGATTGACGCACACGCTCGGAAAGACGTGAAAAGCGTACACTCCAAGTACGTTCCGTCAAGCACGTGCTGCGGAGAACACACGCCGGACACACGCGCTGCTGTTGAACACACGTTCCGTGCGTTTCCAGTGCGTTGAACTTGCGTTGAACTTGCGTTGAACTTGCGTTGAACTTGCGTTGAACTTGCGTTGAACGTCGAGCGGGACGATGTTTGGCGGGAAGTTTCAAAAGGCTGTGTGTCGTAGCGCATGGGCTGCGGCTGGAGAGCCGCCCCGTTTTTCCGGCACCCCCGGGGGAGGGGGGAGGAGGGTACACCCGGAAACGTCGAACGAAACAGCGCCCACACACCAGCGCGCGCCGTGGATGATTGGCCGCAAGCCAGAGCGCCTAATTGCCATTGACGCATGACACTGCATACACTGCGCATGAACTGCATAAAATACCGGCTTTACAGAACGGAAACACCACAAAATCCATGAGTTATTCGGCAAAATGTAGGTTATGCCGAATTTACAAATCGCTGTAACCATTGAAAACACAGCGTTTTTGCGAAACTGCATGAATATGCACAGTATACAGCACCGAAAACGGCCGTGAAAACTGCATCAGTATGCACCAGATCACCGCCAGAAAACCAGCCACCACAAGCCCCGCAATTTTTTTATCTGCCGCCACAACACGCATTTTGTATGGGATAATGGGATCATATCATCATATCATCACATCATCGTATCACATCATATCATCAGTGCATCACCGGCACACGCCCGGACAGCACACCCCGCGCAAAGAGGGGGGGACTATAGGGGGGGTAATTTACATAGCTAAGTAATAGCTATTACACAGCTATGTCATAGCTATTACACAGCTGTGCCATAGCTATTTAAATATCTATTCCATACCCGCGATGCATTCAACGACCAAAGGAAAGTAAAGAGGGAGAGAGCACCCGCGCAAAAATTTTTTTCAAAAAGGGCTTGACATACTGGCGACAGTATGCTATCTTAAAAATGCCAACAGGCAAACGACACCGAAAGGAGGCGCGACAATGGGACAAACGGACAGCCAGTTCAAAGCGTTTCTTCGCTTCGTCCTTGACGCTCTGCGCGACGCAGCCAACGAACCGGACGAAAAAATCAGAAACGATAAGATGAACAAGATCCTTGACAATCTCCAGAAGTCGCTTGAGGATTAACCGAGGCGGGGCGGGCCCCAGCCGCAAAGGAGATGACCCACACGGCAAGAAAGACCACGACCAGCAACGAAGTAAAAGACCGTTGGAAAGCGGCGAATTACTCGCGGGTAAATATCTACCTGCCGAAAGCAGATGCGGAAGCGTATAAAGCCAAATGTGCCGAAAAACAAATAGCGCTATCCGACATACCAAAAACAGCAATCTACAACTTTTTGAGGGATGAATAAATCCCTCAAAAAATATAACATACTGACTACCGTATGACAACGAAAAGGAGCAACCACCATGAAATACTTTACCAACATTCGCACCCTTGACGAACTGAAAGCAGCTTACCGCCGTTTGGCCCTGAAATATCACCCCGACATGGGCGGCAGTACGGAGATCATGCAGGAGATCAACAACGAGCATGATGCGCTTTTTGAGCAGCTCAAGCGCCAGCATAACGCCAGCGCCGACGAGTACCACCAGACGACGGAAACCGCCGAAGAATTCCGCGAGATCCTCGCCGTGTTGCTCGGGCTGCCGGGGCTGACGGTCGAGCTTTGCGGCTCGTGGCTCTGGATCAGCGGCGAGACGCGCCAACACAAGGACGCGCTCAAGGCTGCCGGATGCCGCTGGAGCAGCAGCAAAAAAATGTGGTATTGGCGGCACCCGGAGGATGCGCGCGGCCATTACCGCGGCAAGCGCAGCATGAACGAGATCCGCAGCAAGTACGGCAGTCAGATCTTTGATGCGGACGGCCGCGAGCGCACCGCTTACAACCGGATCGGGGCGACGGCGTAAGCCGTCCCCGGCCGAACTCCGTCCGCCGGTAAAAGTCCGGCGCTGATGAGCACGAGCGAAACGGAGGCGATTACAATGAGTTATCACGATTTGTTAAACCTGTACGGTGATGGTGAGCGCCTGGAAGCGGAGCACCGAGAATTTGTCTACGTGCAGCAGCCGAAGCGGTACAAAACGTCGGAAGACATCGCCCGAAAGGATGCCGACATTGCCCGCCAGATCGAGCGCATGGAGCGCTTAATTAACGATCTGCGCGACTATCGCGTAGCGCTGGCGCAGCGATATGCAGAGCTGGAAACGATGCCTTACACGCGCGTTTTGACGCTCAAGCGCGACCCGAGTTATAAGGGCCGCATTACCTACTGGGTGACGATCACGCGCCGGATGTCTGATGGTACGGAGACCGACGAACTGCGCGAGCAGTTCCACGGTCAGGATCGCGCGAAAGCGTTTGCCCGCTTCGCCGCCCTGCAAAAGCAGTACCCCGGCATTACGTCCGTTAAGGATGTAGCCCGCCGCAGTTGGGAAAGGAAGTGAGCACGGCACAACACATGCAGCCCCGGCGGGTATCCGTCGGGGCTTTGCCTATAACCGTAATTTTGTTTTTGAGTTTAAAGCACGCGGTTAGCATTTTCGTTAGCATTTTGATAGCGAAATACGTCTGCATTATGCGGAAAATAATCGTAAATCCGCGACGTTTTTCGCGCCACAAAGATTTCCGAAAGCACCACAAAGCATTGATAAATAAAGAAAAACCAGCAATCTCAATGGATTGCTGGTTTTCTATGTTCTGGTGGAGATGGGGGGAGTTGAACCCCCGTCCGAAAGCGCTTAAACAGGAACTTCTCCGGGCGCAGCAGGTTTTTTCGGGACGCTGTACGCCCCTGTTCCCTTCAGGACAGGCAAACCGGCAAGCCTGTCAGTCCGGTAGCTTCATGATGCATGGCACGCGCAAAGCTTAGCGTGCGCACGTTCACCACTCATCGACGCTCCGCTGCCGGGCCGTGGTCCTCCCGGCGGGAACGCTCGCTATTTAAGCAGCGAGAAGAACAGTTTCGTTGTTGTTCTTTAATTTATAAGATGCCCGTTTTATGGCGGTCAGGCGCCGCCGCCCGCTATTCCTGCCTCCACACCCCCGTCGAAACCGGTACATCCCCAGGATGTCGGGTGCGTCAGCCGCCTGCACCGCGAGCGCGGCGCAGGCAGGAACGCATTCTGGATCTTCAGACGAAACTGCCGATGTGTTTGTTCCCTCAGCAGGTCTCCGGCTCGGCATATTCCTCGCCGAAGGTCTCGACCGTGACGGTCTTCATCTTCTGCTCGTGGGTGGGCTTGTCGTTGAACATGCTGCGCGGGGTGCGCGCAATGGCATCGACGACGTCCATGCCTTCGGTCACCTTGCCGAACGCAGCGTACTGCTTGTCGAGGTGCGGAGCGTCCATGTGCATGATGAAAAACTGGCTGCCGGCGGAGTTCGGATCCATGGCGCGGGCCATGGACAGCACGCCGCGGGTGTGCTTGAGGTCGTTTTTGAAGCCGTTACTCGTGAACTCACCCTCGATGCTGTAGCCCGGGCCGCCCATGCCGGTGCCGGTCGGGTCGCCGCCCTGGATCATGAAGCCGGGGATGACGCGATGGAAGATCACGCCGTCATAAAAGCCCTTTTTGACCAGACTGACAAAGTTACGCACGGTGTTCGGCGCGATCTCCGGGTAGAGCTCGGCGCGGATGATGCCGCCGTCTTCCATTTCAATGGTGACAATCGGATTGCTCATCAGTAATTTTTCTCCTTTATCGTTCTGTCGATCTCGCGTTTGGCGCTGCGCTGCGCATCGGCGTCGCGCTTGTCGTAGAGCTTTTTGCCCTTGCATAGGCCGAGCTCCACCTTTACGCGGCTGTCCTTGAAATACAGCGACAGCGGCACGAGCGTCAGCCCGTCCTGCTTGGTGCGGGCGTAGAGCTTCGTGATCTCCCGCCGGTGCATGAGCAGACGCTTCGGCCGGTCGGGGTCGCGGTTGTAGATGCTGCCGTGTTCATAGGGGCTGATGTGGATGCCGTAGGCAAACAGTTCCCCGTTTTTCACGGTGCAGAACGAATCTTTCAGATTGACCGTGCCCGCGCGGATGGACTTGACCTCGGTGCCGAAGAGCTCCACACCGGCCTCGAACCGCTCGAGCACGAAATAGTCATGCAGGGCCTTGCGGTTGGCCGCGACCTGCTTGACGCCCTTGGCTCTCGGCATGGCGGGGACCTCCTTCGTGCGAAATCGTGGATATAGTTTACCACATCCGGCGGCAAATGAAAAGAGCGAAATCAGCAGAAATAACGCCGAAGCGTCGCAATGGCGTTACGCCGGGCGACGACGTCTCCGTGTTCGCGGATGTGCGCGTACAATTGTCCGCTGCACGGCAGCGCCTCGCCGAACTCGAACACGGCGTTCGGCAGCAGCGTATCCTCTGCGCGTGTGAACAGCTCCCAGCCTCCGGCTATGTACACCACGTCCGAGTCGATCCCCTCGGGGCAGCAGCCGAGCGCTGCGGTCAGATCGGCAAACGAGCCGAAGCGAAACCGGCGCGGCGGATCTGAAACGGGTCTTGCGATGCACAGCACCTCCTTTCCGGCGTCAGCAGACGCCGCGTACTACTCAAAATATATGGCATTCCGGGCAGGAATATGGTATCATGCCAGAGAAGAAGGAGTGGTGGTTCATGGAACTGATCGAAGAAAAACTCAAGACCGTCACAAGCTACCACGGCGTGATCGTCAACGTCCGGCTCGACGAGGCGCGCCTCCCCGACGGCAGCACGGCCAAGCGCGAGGTCGTGGAGCATCCGGGCGGCGTGACGGTGCTGCCGCTGGAGGCCGACGGCACGGTCTGGTGCGTGCGGCAGTACCGCTATCCGTTTTCGCGCACGCTGCTCGAGCTGCCGGCCGGCAAGCTCGAACCGGGGGAAGCACCGGAGCGGGCGGCGGCGCGCGAGCTCTCGGAGGAGACGGGACTCAGCGCGGGACGGCTGCAGTATCTGGGCGCGAACTTCACCTCGCCCGGCTACTCGCAGGAGGTGCTGCACATTTACCTTGCGCGCGATCTGCACCACGGCGCGGCGCACCTTGACCCCGGAGAATTCCTGAATCTGGAGCGGTATCCGCTGGGGGCGCTCGTGCAGATGGCGCTGGATGGTGAACTCTGTGACGGGAAAACGACTGTTGCGCTGCTGAAAACGCAGCTTTTGCTCGCGCGGGAGCGCGGAGAAGCGGCATCCGGAGGGTTGTGATTGCTTTTCCGGAAAAACCATGCTATAATCCGTTGTTAGGTTCCGTTAAAATCGGGCAAGCTATGCACGAAGCGCGGCCAAAAGCGGCTGCAGATGCGCACCGGCGCTCTGCCTTCGCAGCATGAGAGGTGTCAAATACTTTGAATAGATATGTGATACATGGCGGCAGACCCCTGCACGGGGAGATCGAGATCAGCGGCGCGAAAAACGCGGCCGTGGCGATCATCCCGGCGGCTTTGATGGTTGACGGTGTCTGCCGGATCGAGAATATGCCGCAGATCAGCGATGTGGATATGCTCCTGAAGATCCTTCAGGGGCTGGGCGCGCGTGTGGAATACCTCAGCCCATCCGCCGTTGAGATCGACTGCACGCAGGTGCGCTTCACCGAGCCGCCGTATGACCTGATGCGCAAGATCCGCGCGTCGTATTACTTCATCGGCTCGATGCTCGGCCGCTTCGGCTCGGCCAAGACGACCATGCCCGGCGGCTGCAACTTCGGCGTCCGGCCGATCGACCAGCACATCAAGGGCATGACCGCGATGGGCGCAAACGTCGAGGTGAAAAACGGCTTTGTCTATGCCGACACGCCCGACGGCCGCCTGCATGGGGCAAAGGTATATCTGGATAAGGTCTCCGTCGGCGCGACGATGAACATCATCATCGCGGCGACGCTTGCGCGCGGCCGCACCGTGATCGAGAACGCGGCGCGCGAGCCGCACATCGTCGACCTTGCCAACTTCCTCAATTCCATGGGTGCGGACATTCGCGGCGCCGGTACGGATTCGATCCGTATCCAGGGCGTCGAGCGTCTGCACGGCGGCACGTACAGCGTCATCCCCGACCAGATCGAGGCGGGCACGTATATGACGGCCTGCGCCGCCGCCGGCGGTGAAGTGCTCCTGACGAACGTGATCCCGCGCCATCTCGAGTGCATCAGCGCAAAGCTGCGCGAGATGGGCGTGACCGTTGTCGAGGGCGGCGATAGCGTGCTCGTGCGCAGCAACGGCCGCCTGCGCCATACGAATGTCAAGACCCAGCCGTACCCCGGCTTCCCGACGGATATGCAGCCGCAGATCAGCGTGGCGCTGTGTCTGGCCGACGGCACGAGCGTCGTGACCGAGGGCGTGTACGATAATCGCTATAAGTACATTCAGGAGCTGGCACGCATGGGCGCGGACGCGCAGGTCAACGGCTGCACCGCCGTGCTCAACGGCGTGGATGGCCTGCACGGTGCGGAGGTCAGGGCGTGCGACCTGCGCGCCGGTGCCGCCGTGGTCATCGCCGGTCTGTGCGCCGTGGGGGAGACCGTGGTCACGGACATCCACTTTATCGAGCGCGGCTATGAAAACTTCGTCGGTAAGCTGCGCAGCATCGGCGCCGACATCGTGCTCGAGCGCGACGACGCCGAGCAGTGTGTGGCCGCTGCCGAATGAATATTGCCCTGTTTGCCAGCGGCTCGAGCGGCAACTGCGCGCTCGTGTCCGACGGCGATACCCATATTTTGCTCGACGCCGGCATCTCCGCGCGGCGCATCCGTGCCGGACTCTCGGCGCAGGATGTGACGGCGGACGCGCTCGCGGGCGTGCTCGTCACGCATGAGCACTCCGACCATGTCAAGGGGCTTGCGGTGCTGCTGCGGCACGACCCTGTGCCGGTGTATGCGCTGCCTGCCGTGTGCGCTGCGCTGCGTGCGCAGCTGCCGGTCGAATGCCTGCATGAGATCGCGCCGGATGCGCCGTTTTGCCTCGGCGATGTGCGTGTGACGCCGTTTGCGACGCCGCACGACGCGGCCGGAAGCTGTGGCTACCGGCTCGACGGCTCGGCGCATTTCGGCTTTTGCACCGACCTCGGCGTCGTGACGGATACCGTGCGCGCGGCGCTTGCCGGTGTGGACTGTGCCGTCATCGAGGCCAACCACGATCCGGAGCTTCTGCGCACCGGACCTTATCCGGTCTATCTCAAGCGGCGCATCGCGTCCGACCACGGGCATCTGTCGAATGAAAGCGCCGGAGCGCTTGCGGTGTTCCTTGCGGAAAACGGGGCGCAGCAGCTCATCCTCGGCCACCTCAGCCGGGAGAACAACACCCCGCGCGCCGCGCTTGACGCTGTGTCGCAGGCACTCACGGACGCGGGCTTTCTGCCCGGTGAGCCGCCGGAGCTCTATGCCGCGCCGGCCGATACGCCGCTCGTGCTTGCGGCGGGAAAGGCGTGCGTATGCTGTCGATAACGCTCCTGTGCGTCGGGAAGATGCGGGAGACTTATTATACCTCCGCGTTTGCGGAATATGCCAAGCGGCTGGGCGCTTACTGCCGGTTCGAATTGGCGGAGCTGCCGGAGCAGCGTCTGCCCGAGCGCCCGTCACCGAAAGAGATCCGCGCGGCACTGGAAAAAGAGGCGCAGGCCATCCGCGCGCGCATCCCGAAGGGTGCGGCCGTGATCGCCATGTGCGTCGAGGGAAAGCTCCTCTCGAGCGAGGCGCTCGCACGGCGGCTGGCCGGTTACGCGGCGGGCGGCACGTCGAAGGTGTGCTTTCTTGTCGGCGGGTCGTTCGGTCTGGACGAGGAGCTCAAGCGCGAGGCGTCGCTGCGGCTGAGTATGTCGCCGATGACGTTTCCGCACCATCTGGCGCGCGTCATGCTCGCCGAGCAGATCTACCGCGCGTGCACGATCAACGCGGGCACGCAATATCACAAATAGGAACATAGGAGAACTACCATGGCGCAAGAGCTGAAAGCAGAGTGGGGCAGATCGCTTCCCGGCGATTTGCTCAAGCGCTGGCCGCGCAATGCGGACGGCGAGCTGGTGCCCCCGGCGTTGCTGACCAAGTGCACGGGCATCGATATGGACGATGTGCTGCTGGTCAATATGCTGGAGGCGTATGGCATTCCCTGCCTGAAGAACTATCCCGGGGACGGCCAGTTTGGAAAGATCATGTTGGGTATGTCCGGTTACGGAGTGGAAATTCTGGTCCCGGAAACGCTGCTTGCCGATGCGCAGGCACTCCGGGAGGGCTGCGCCTCGGCGCTGACGGAAGGAGAAGACGATGCGTAATTACATGGAAGAATACCAGCGTTGGCTCGACAGCCCCGCGCTCTCCAATGCGGAGTGGGAAGAGCTCAATGCCATCCGCGATGATAAAAAAGAGATCGAGAGCCGCTTTTTCGCCCCGCTCGAGTTCGGCACGGCCGGCCTGCGCGGTGAGATGGCGCTCGGCTGCCGCCGTATGAACATCCACGTCATCCGCCACGCCACACAGGCATTCGCGGAGGTCATCAAGGCCGAGGGCGCGGGTGCGTGCTCGCGCGGCATCGCCATCTGCTTTGACTGCCGCGTCAACAGCGAGCGCTTTGCGCACGAGGCCGCATCCGTCATGGCGGCCAACGGCATCCACGTGCGTATTTTTGACGCCCTGCGCCCGACGCCGGAGCTGTCGTTCGCCGTCAAGCACTACGGCACGACGGCCGGACTGAACATCACGGCCAGCCACAACCCGAAGGAATATAACGGCTACAAGGTCTACTGGTCCGACGGCGCGCAGCTGCCGCCGCAGCACGCTGCCGCCATTGCCAGAAACATGGAGCGGCTGGACATCTTCAACGACATCCAGCGCATGGACTTTGACGATGCGGTGCGTCAGGGACTGGTGGAGTTCATGGGCGCGGAGACGGACGAGGCCTTCCTCGCAAACGTCCTGCGTCAGCCGATCGACCCGGACGTTGTCCGCCGCGTGGCCGACCGCTTCAAGATCGTCTACACGCCGTTTCACGGCGCGGGCTGGCACCTTGTGCCCGAGGCGCTGCATCGGCTGGGCATGACGCAGGTCATCCCCGTCAAGGAGCAGATGGTGCTCGACGGCACGTTCCCGACCGTGGAGAGCCCGAACCCGGAAAACCCGGAGGGCTTCTATCTGGCCATCGACCTCGCCAAGAAGGTCGGCAGCGACCTCATCCTCGGCACCGATCCGGACTCTGACCGCGTCGGCGTCATGGTGCGCGGTGCGGACGGGGAGTACCACACCATCACCGGCAACCAGATGGGCGTGCTGCTGCTCGACTATATCATCACGGCGCACATCCGCAAGGGCACGCTGCCGGAAAATGCGGTCGCGCTCTCAACGATCGTCACGTCCAAGATGGTGCGGCGGATCTGCGATGTGAACAATATCCACTTTGAGGAGACGTTCACGGGCTTCAAGTTCATGGCCGAGAAGCTGGCCGAGTACCAGCGCGACGGCTCGTATCAGTACCTGCTCGCCTTTGAGGAGAGCTACGGCTACATGATGGGCGACTATGTCCGCGACAAGGACGCCGTGACCGCCTGCGTGATGATCACGGAGATGGCGGCGTACTATTTCGAGCAGGGCATGACGCTGGCACAGGCGCTCGATGCGCTGTATGAAAAGTACGGCTTCTACGGTGAGCGCACGCTCAATCTGGTCATGCCGGGGCTCGACGGTCTGGAGAAAATGCGCGCGCTCATGGCGCAGCTGCGCCGCGAGCCGCTGCAGGAGATCGCGGGCACGAAGGTCGTGCGTATGCGCGACTATCAGGACGGCTCGGTGTACGTCATGGGGCTCGGCAGAATGGACAAGACGCCCATCTCCGGCTCGAACGTGCTGTACTTTGAGCTGGACGACGGCTGCGCGTTCATCGTGCGTCCGTCCGGCACGGAGCCGAAGATCAAAGTCTATATCCTCGGCGTCGGCGCGACGCGCCCCGAGTGCGACGAGCGCGTGCAGCGCTACGCGCAATTTGCCGAGACGCTGCGCGGCTGAACACACATCCAATGTACCGGCCCTCCGGCAATGTGCGCCGGAGGGGCGGCTTTTCGAGGGGGAACGTATGAAAGAAAAACTCAAACGGCTCTTCGGGCTCTTCGGCGCGTTCGCCGTCGTCGGTGTGACGACGTTCGGCGGCGGCTATGCCATGCTGCCCGCCCTGCAGCGCGAGGTCGTGGAAAAGCGCCGCTGGGCGACCGAAGAGGAGGTCATGGACTGGTACGCCATCGGCCAGTGCACGCCGGGCGTCATCGCGGTCAACACCGCCACCTTCGTCGGGCAAAAGCAGGCGGGTGTCTGGGGCGGTATCTTTGCCACGCTCGGCGTCGTGTTCCCGTCGCTCGTGATCATCATGATCATCGCGGCCTTCATTCAGAACTTTGCGCACCTGCCCGCCGTGCAGAATGCGTTCGCGGGCATTCGCGTGTGCGTGTGCGTGCTGATCCTCAACGCTGTCGTGAAGCTGTGGAAAAAATCCATTGTGGACTGGAAGACGTTCCTGATCTTCCTGCTCGTGTTCGCGGGCAGCGTGTTTCTGAACGTCTCGCCGGTGCTGTACGTGCTTGCGGCTGCGGTCGCGGGCGTCGTGATCCGGGAACTGGAGGCGCGTAAGGCATGATCTATCTGCGTCTGTTCTGGGAGTTTTTCAAGACCGGTCTCTTTTCCGTCGGCGGCGGTCTGGCAACGCTCCCGTTTATCTACGATATGTCCGACCGCACGGGCTGGTTCACCTATCAGCAGATCGCGGATATGGTCGCGGTGTCGGAGTCCACGCCCGGTCCAATCGGCGTCAACACGGCGACCTATGTGGGCTACGTCACGGCCGGCGTCCCCGGCGCACTCATTGCGACGCTGGGCCTCGTGACCCCCGCGGTCATCTGCATCCTCATCATTGCCTCGTGCCTGAAAAAGTTCCGGGAAAACCGCTTTGTTGACCACGCCTTTTACGGGCTGCGCCCGGCGTCCGCGGGGCTGATTGCGGCGGCGGGTTTTGCCGTCGTGCGCATTTCGCTCCTGCAGGAGAGCACCTTCCGGGCGAGCGGCCGGTTTGCCGATCTGTTTTTCTGGAAGGGGCTGCTGCTCGCGGCCGTTATCTGGGTGCTGACGAACGTCGTCAAGCCGACGAAAAAGCTGCACCCGATCGTGTACATCGCGGCGTCCGCTGTGGTTGGCATCGTGTTCTCGTTTGCCGGTGCATGAAGTTAAAACAGATTTGCCAAAACCCACATACACAGCGCGGAGCTCACTCCGTGCAGCAGGCGCCCGGCCGTGTGCCGGGCGCTTTTGATGTCTGTCCCGGCGATGACCGCCGCCGTCTGGCAGTGCACCGATACGCCGCCCCAGCCGATGAGAAAGGACGCAAGGGCGAGGTTAGCGGGCGTCGGCGCCAGCCCCTGCATCGCGCCGATGCCCGTGCCGAGCTCGAGCACGCCCGTGCACAGGGCGCGCGCAAAGTGCAGCTCCAGCCCGAGCCGCGCAGAGAGCGTGCCCACCAGCGCGGGCAGCAGCCCGGAGGCATCGAGCATGCCGGTCACGACGCTGAATGTGACCACGAAGCCGCTGACCGTCAGCACTGCGCACACGGCGCTGCGCACGGCCTCCGGCAGCGCCTGCGCGAGCGACACGGCGGCGATCTGTCCGCGCGGCTCCGGCTCAAAGCCGCCGCTGCGCGGGGCGAAGAGCATCCCGACGAGCACGGCCGACAGCACGTGCACGCCGTAGAGCAGCAGCCCATAGCCCGCGCTGTGAAACACGCCCACGCCCGCCGCGCCGACGAGAAACGCAGGACCGGAATTGTTGCAGAATGCCAGTGCGCGCTCCGCCTGCTCGCGTGTGAGTGCGCCGCTGCGCCGCAGCCGCGCCACGGCGTCCGCGCCGAGCGGGTACCCGCCCGTCACGCCCAGCAGCAGCGCCGACGCGCCCGCGCCGCCGATGCCGAAGAGCTTTTGTGTCACAGGGGAGAGCAGCCTGCCCAGGATCCCCGGCAGCCCGAGCTGCTGCAGCAGCGACGAGAGCATAAAAAACGGCAGCAGCGACGGCACGATCATCTGCGCGCAGAGCGCCAGTCCCGCGCGTGCGCTCTCGAGCGCCGCCTGCGAGCACAGCAGCAGCGCGCCGAGTGCCGCCAGCGCTGCCGCGAGCGCAATGTAATTGCTCCGTTTTCCTTCCATCGGCATCCCTCCCGTGAACGTTTCAGTGCATTTCTATGCCTGTCCCGGCCTAAACTTGCCTGTGGACGCATAAACTGGCTTGCAGCGAGGGGGTGAACCGGTGGGACGGCTGTCAGACATTCCGCTCGAGATCGCCGAGCGGCTGGATTATCCGGCGGAATCCGTGGCCGGTGTGCCGAAGCTGACCGTGACCGGCCGGCGGCGCGCGCTGGTGGAAAACCACCATGGACTGCTCGCATACAGCCGCGAGTGCATCATCATTGACGGCGGGCGCACGCGGGTGTGTCTGCGCGGCACGGACCTGCAGCTCGTGGCCATGGACAGCGCGGCGGTGCTGATCTCCGGCACGATCGTGTGTGCCGAATTTGCGTGAGGTGATGGGTTTGACGCGGTGGATCCTGGCGCTTTGCGGCTATGTGCGGCTGGAGGTGTGCGGTGCGCATCCGGAGCGTGTGCTCAATGCCTGCGCGGATGCGGGTATTGCGTGTACGGCGTCCGAGCCGGTGGACGCCTATACGCTGCGCTTTACGGTGCGCGAGCACTGTGCGGATACGGCCGCGGCGCTTGCGCGGCGCTGCCAGTGCACGGTGAAAACCGTGTCCCGCCGTGGTCTGCCGCGGCTGCTGCGGCGCGCGGCGCGGTATCGCGGCCTGTGTGCGGCGCTGCTTTTGCTGATGCTTGTGGTGTCGGTGTCGTCGCTCTTTGTCTGGCGCATCGACGTGACCGGCAACGAGTCGCTCACGACCGGGCAGATCCTGCGCGGTCTGGATGCGTGCGGCGTGCGTCCGGGCACATACTGGCCGGGGCTTTCCAACGACCTCGTGCGCAACGATATGATCCTGCGCCTGCCGCAGCTGCGCTGGCTCACGGTGAACGTGCGCGGCAGCTGCGCCGAGGTGATCGTGCGCGAAAAAGACCCGCTGCCGGACATCACACCCGACGATACGCCCGTGAGCATCTACGCCGCCGCGACCGGGGTCATCCTGCACATGGACGTCTATGCCGGCGAGGCACGTGTCGCGCCCGGTGCGGCGGTCGAGCCGGGCGACGTGCTCGTGTCCGGCGCGGTGTATGATCTCGGCGGCGGTGTGCGCCCGGTGTGCGCCCGCGCCGAGATCCGCGCCCGCACACGGCAGGAGCTCACGGGGCAGATCGCCCTGACGGAAAGCGAAAAACAGCCTGCGCACGGTGCGCGGACGCGCTGGGCGCTGCGCGTGGGGAAAAAACGGATCAATTTTTATCAAAACAGTGGAATTTCAGAGCGCGAATGTGATAAAATCACTTGTGAATATCCTTTTGCGATCCGGGGCGTGTTTGCGCTGCCGTTTTCGCTCGTGCGCGAGCGCGTGCAGCCGTATCGGACGGCGGACGCGCCGGTATCTGCCGACGCGGCGCGCGCAGCGCTTGAGCAGGCGCTGCTGCAGCAGCTGCGCGAGACGATCGGCGCCGACGGTACGATCCTTGCCTATGAAACGGCGGCGGAGGTCACCGGCGGCGTGCTGACCGTGACGCTCACGGCCGAGTGCGAGCAGGAGATCGGCCGCGCGCAGGCGACGCCGGACGCGGAATTTTTACAGCTTCGGCCGCCGGCCGGGGAAGGGACTACAGCAGATGATTGAAAAAACCATGGAAGTCGACAGAATGGAGGACGTCATCAGCGTGTTCGGGTCGTTTGACCAGAACCTGCGGATGATCGAGACCGAATACAACGTGCGCGTGACCGACCGCGACGAGCAGATCCACATCACCGGCGAGGCGGAAAACGTGCTCTACGCCGAAAAAGCCATCGCGGGGCTCCTGTCGCTGGCGGCCAAGGGCGAGGAGATCGGCGAGCAGAACGTGCGCTACATCTTCCGCCTCGTGCGCGAGGGCAGGGAGCAGAAGATCCAGGAGCTTGCGGGCGACGTCGTGTGCATCACGGCCAAGGGCAAGCCCATCAAGGCCAAGACGCTCGGCCAACGCGCGTATCTCGATGCGATCGAGCAAAACACGATCACGATCGGCGTCGGCCCTGCCGGAACAGGCAAGACGTATCTTGCCGTGGCGGAGGCGGTCGCGGCGTTTCGCGCCGAGCGCGTCAACCGCATTATCCTCACGCGCCCCGCGGTCGAGGCGGGCGAGCGGCTGGGCTTTCTGCCTGGCGACCTGCAAAACAAGGTCGACCCCTACCTGCGCCCGCTGTACGACGCGCTCTTTGAGATGCTCGGCGCGGACGCCTATGCCAAGTATCTCGAGCGCGGCAACATCGAGGTCGCGCCGCTGGCGTATATGCGCGGACGCACGCTCGACGACAGCTTCATCATCCTCGACGAGGCGCAGAACACGACCCCCGAGCAGATGAAGATGTTCCTCACGCGCCTGGGCTTTGGCTCCAAGTTCGTGGTGACTGGCGACGCCTCCCAGCGAGACCTTCGCGGCTCCTCCGGCCTTGACTCGGCCCGCCGCGTGCTCGCCTGCGTTGGGGACATCTCCTTCGTCGAGCTCGACCGCAACGACATCGTGAGGCACACCCTGGTGGCGCGCATCGTGGACGCGTACGACCGCTCGGGCGAGGCCTAGGCCACAAGGAGGCTTGTCATGGACAACGACTACGACATCGCAAACGAGGACGGCCTGGACTTCCCGCTGGGCGACGATGAGGTGGCCTCCTGCATCGACGCCGTGCTGGCGCACGAGGGCGTGGGACGGCCCTGCATGGTCTCGGTCTCCGTCGTCTCCGACGAGCGCATCCGCGAGGTCAACGCCGAGTGGCGCGGCGTTGACGCCCCCACTGACGTGGTGAGCCTCGAGTGCGAGCGGCCCGACGACCCCGACCTTGCCCCCGGCGAGCCCTGCGAGCTGGGGGACATCATCCTGGCGCCGGCCTACATCGCCGCACAGGCCGCCCGCTTCGGCACCACGGCGGCGGACGAGTGCCGCCTGCTCCTGGTCCACGGCACGCTCCACCTCTTGGGCCATGACCACCTCGTCGAGGAGGACGCCGTGGCCATGGAGGCCCTGGAGGACAAGATCCTCTCGGCCATGCCCACCGACGGGACCCTGGGGCACGTGGTCATCACGCGGCACCGCACGGAGGTGGACTGATGATTCCCGGGTCGGACTCGGACCACCCGAGCTTCCTCAAGAGCTTCCTCTTTGCCGTGCAGGGCTTCCGCTTCGCCGTGCGCAGCGAGAGGAACATCAAGGTCATGCTCTGCGGGGGAGCGCTCGCAGTGGTGGCGGGGCTGGTCCTTCAGCTCGACCTGCTGAGCTGGGGCATCATCTTCCTCTGCTGCGGCGTCGTGATCTCCGCCGAGCTCGTGAACACCGCCATCGAGACCGTCGTGGACCTCGTCTCCCCGGAGTTCCACCCGCTGGCGGGCCGGGCCAAGGACATCGCGGCCGCGGCGGTCTGGGTGCTCTCGCTCATGGTGGCCCTCGCCGGTCTCGCCGTCTTTGTCAACGCGCTTCTCGCCAGGCTGTAGCGCTCGGATGCCGGCCCGACTCCCCGCAGAACCCACTAGACCAGGGCATCGGCCCAGGAAGGTTGCAAATGACTGACACCACCCCCGCCTTCAGGAGCGGATTCGTCGCCCTCGTCGGACGTCCCAACGCGGGCAAGTCCACCCTCGTGAACGCCTGCATGGGCGAGAAAATCGCCATCACGAGCCCCGTCGCCCAGACCACGCGCCGTCGCATGCGCGCCGTCGTCAACACCGAGGCGAG
>OIED01000049.1_pt1 | contig 75629 bp, 59 predicted proteins | sample 1581771 | NCBI WGS metagenome assembly OIED01 (sample SAMEA3882546, study PRJEB24775) | human gut metagenome | biome: human-associated habitat; feature: intestine environment; material: feces | place: Netherlands | collected 2009/2010 | reverse complement strand
AATTAACAGGGATGTTTCCAGCTTGTTTTTAAGAACAGAGAACTGGACACCCTAAAAAATAACTTTATCTTTCGGAAATACTAATACACTCCTTGCATTGCCAGTATTCAATAAAGGCTGATCTCCTCCATCTAACAGTTCTCCATTATATTTAATGCCATTTTTATTTTTCTCATAACAAAGAATATATTCATTTGTTTTTCTCGATTTAACAGCAAGTGAAGGTGGAGTCGCAGTTTTCACCCAAGAAAAAATTTCAACAAAATTATTTTCTCCAAATACTTCATTACAAATACTCTTCAAGGTAGAAAATTCTTCGACACCTATTGAGATAAAAATCACTCCATCCTCAGACAGCAACGTTCTCGCCACCATCAATCTAGAATAAATCATAGAGCACCAATCCGAATGAAAACGTCCATTCGAATCCATGTTCTTGATATATTTATTACCCAATTCATCTACTGAACCCGAAGCCTCAGCATACTCATCAGCAGACATCGCAAAATCATCATGATAAACAAAGTCATTACCTGTATTGTAAGGCGGATCAATATAAATCATCTTTACCTTACCCAGATAAGACTTCTGGAGAAGTTTAAGCACTTCGAGGTTATCTCCCTCAATATAAAGGTTTTGGGTATTATCCCAATCCACACTATCCTCCTTTACGGGACGTAATGTTTTCTTAATAGGCTTCAAAACTTCGGCACGAGCTGCCTGCTTGCCAACCCAGTTGAACTCGTATGCCTCAGGAGCATCTTCCACTGCGTTGTCACCAAGAAGCTGGCGAAGTACGTCAAAATTAACTACATGTTTTTGCCCCCCCGTACCAGGGTCGGCTACCTCCGTAAAGCACGAAGGCGCAATCTGATAAAGCGCATCCAGATTCAGCTGCGCTCCATCTGCCGACTGCAATTCCATTCTATTTGGTCTATCCATATAATCAATATTTTATAAATTATTCTTCATTATTTCCATATAGTGTACGAACTCGTACACTTTTGCAGAATCAGGAAAAATCTTTCATTTCTTTTTCCCATTCTGCAACCTTCTTCTTCAACGCCCGAGCCTCGTTGTTCGGCGCATTCCTTGGCAATGGCTTTCTGCTCCAGTTTGTTGCGGAGTTTGATTTCGAAGTCAGAGCCATAAAGATTGCGCTCACGGTTGAGTTTTGGTATGAAGAACTCACGCTTTTCCTTCTTCACTTATCCTTGATGAAAGTAGGCGAAGTGAAGATAAAACGCAACTCATCAACGTTCTCCAGTTCTTCCTTCAATGCTTCGAAAGCATAGATAGAAAAAGAGGCTGCAGCTATTGACACACGAGAGCCTTTAGATAATTTGGTCTTCAAATCATCTACGACACGTTCCGATATGTTGTTTATAACCTTAATCAATTCCATGTTCAATTCGTTGAAATTTATAGAGTTACGTTGTTTCTAAGTTCTACTTTCTATCATTTATTCCCCCAAAGGTACAACAATATTTTGAAACAAGCAAGTGTTTTTCGATAAAATTTGGAAAATGTTTTTTAGCAGTACGTTGGTAAGCAAATAAAATCAGAACCAAAATTCAAAGTCGCACTTCTCTACGTTGCGCAACTTCTCCAATTGCTCAGCCTTATGCGCCTTCAGTTTTTTGACCCATTCCGCCATCTTGGCAGAAGAGCTCTTGATTACTATCGTTTCTTTTACATGTAACATAAGCCTATAGATTAATATTCGTATATTTTTAAAGCTTTTGCCCTTTCAGGGCGCAAGGGTATATTCCGTTAATACCCATGGCGTTGCCCTGGGCTAGGAGCTTCTGCCCTTTCAGGCGTGTGGGGCACAGTGAATGAAAACTCAGGGCGTGATATCTGTAATCTATTTCTCCCGTTTCAGCAGCAGAATTTCCTCTGCCGACAGCCCCGTTATTTCCATCACCGTGGCAGCATCCATGCCATTCGCCAGCATCTTTCTGGCAATCTCAAGGCTTCGCTGAATCATACCTTCAGCTATTCCTTCTCGCTTGGCGGTATCAATCGAATTCTTGATGTCGCGATATGCCATCTTACTGGCTTCATACTCTCGCTGCTCCTGCGGAGTGAATCTTGCAATCTCGGCTTCTTCGAAAAGGCGGTCGAAAACCTTGTCGCATAACGCCTTAGGGCGCTGAGTAAGCTTATAGAGATTCTTCAGAGCATAGAGCCACTTGTCGTAGAGCGTTTCCAGCTCGTCAAGCGACTTGTTGAACTTGGCGATTTCTACATAGATAAATTCCAGCTTATCGTAGAAAATCTTGTGCGTGGCAGTATCGCATAGCTGTACGTGATGGCGGATTTCTTCCTTATTGAAGGCATCCTCGTTCATATTGAAGTTGAGCAGAGCAATTGTGTAGATATGGTTGAGTTTGAAGTCCCATTCGTTACCCTTAGGAGCCTGCTCACGGATAGGGAAGGTGGAATAGAACAGGGCACGATCCTTGAAGTACGTCTGGTATGCATTCTGCATTTCCACGATGAACTTCTCGCCATTTTCTCCTTCGCAATATACGTCAAAGATGGCCTTGCGGTCGGTGTAGATGTCGCCCACGTTCTCCGGATTCAGATACTTCACGTCCTTAACAACCTGTCTGCCATTAAACAAGCTGTTGAGGAAACAGATCAGCAGTTCCTTGTTGGGAGCTGATCCGAAAATTCGCTTGAAACCGAAATCGGTCAACAAACTGATATATCTTTCTTCTACCTGCTTCATAATCATCTGTCTTTAAAATCTCTACCGCAAAGTTACGACTTTATTTTCATACCTGCAAGAGTTTTCTGATAAAAGTTGAGAAAATGTGATGATTCCTGCTCTTCTTAGAAAAGTATCAAGAGGCGGTGGAGGTGGTTACAGTGGTTACGGTTACAGAAGTTACAGTTTTCCTGGAGGGGGTAAACTGGGGGTTCGGGAGCTTACGGATTGTAAGTATGTATATATAGATTATAAATATATAAAATATATATTTATAATCTCTTTCTAAAGACGAAAGAAGGGAAAGGGGATTCGGAAAACTGTAACTTCTGTAACCGTAACCGCTTCTACCGAAAAATCACTCTGCCGAGACCACAGGGGAACTTCTGAGAAAACATAGGGAAACTCTTGGTTACTCATAGTTTTCTCATAGCTAACTGATAGACTTGTTTTTATTAACGGAAAACGGTGCAAATGTTAACGGCGTTTAACAGAACTCTGCGGGGCGATTTTTGGCGGTATCAGATATTTGCAGTACCTTTGCATCGTCAAAGATAAATTATTAACCCTTTAAAAAACTGATTGACTATGGGACAAGGAACTAGTAAGTATCGTAAGATTATGCGTACCCCTCAGACGGGTGAGAACGCTGGTAAGAAGCTCTGGTATGCTACTGCCGTGAGCGACCGTGAGATGAGTTTCGAGGACTTCGTGACTCACATCTCCGAGCACAACTCGCCATACAGCCGAGGCACCATCCACGGTGTGCTGATGGACACTTTGGATTGCCTGAAGCATCTGATTCTGGATGGCAAGAGTGTGCGATTCTCTGATCTCGGATTGTTCTCCATCGGTATGACCTCGCGTGGCGAGGTGAGCAAGGAGAAGGTGACGGCGGCTAGCGTGCAGGGCGTGCATCTGATTGTGAGAAACACGAAATCATGGAGCAACGCCGAGCTGAAGAAGCTCACCAAGATCGTGGCATACGATGACTATACATCGGGAGCCGATGGCGGCGGTGGTTCTGAGAACACACCGGGTGGAGGCAACACTAGCCAGGGCGCTGGCGGCGAGACCAACAAGGACAACGGCGGTACCAGCCAGGGCGGCGGTGGCACCTCGCAGGGAACCGGCGGAACCGGCAGCGGCGATGACGGCAACGGCGATAACGTAGATTTGTAAATATAGCCCCTTCGGGGGCTTTATCACTAACCACTAATCATTAATCACTAAAAAAACTGCTTATGAAGAAAGAAACTTGGAAAACCGTATTTCAGATAGTACTATCTATCTTAACCGCCATCGCCGCCTCTCTGGGCGTGACGAGCTGCATGTCTTAGAACAACACAAATACAAAAAAAAGAGGATGCGTCATAGATTAATGGCGCATCCTCTTTTTTTTTATATCTATTACTGCTCCCCTCTCGTTTTCTTATCCGCCACATACATTCCTATCAGGATGCAGGCGGCACCGGCAAGGAAATAGGGGGTTATCTGCTCGCCAAGCACCCACGAGGCGAAAATCATCGTGGTTATCGGGTTGAAATACACCCAGTTGGTAGCCTTTACCGTGCCCAGTTTTGAGATGCACCAGTTCCACGTGAGGAAGCAGACCATCGAGGCTAGACAGCCCAGAAAGAGCAGATTGCCGAATACCTGGGGACGGGTGAACACCTCGAGCGGAGGAAAACCCGGGATGAAAATATAATAAGGTAAGATGGTGAGAACACCATAGAAAAAGACCTTTCGGGTGATGAATGCCGCGCTGTAATCGCCCGTTACCGATTTCATCAGCAGCGAATAGATCGCCCAGCACATACAAGCCGTAAACGCCAGAGCATCGCCCACCGGAGAAAGATGAAGCACAAACCTGCCGTTCAATACCACGATGATCATACCCACAAATGCCAGTAGTGAACCCAGCAGCTGCACAATATGGATGCGGTTGGAATCCTTATAGACCAGACGGACCAGCAGGGTGGCAAAGAGCGGACACGAACAGACGATGAGCGAGGTATTGGTGGTGGTGGTGAAGTTCATCGCCTCGTTCTCGCTGCAGAAATAGAGCGAACCGCCCGTAATGCCCAGCAGCGCCATCTTCGCCTCATCGGCCCAGGAATCGGCAAAAAGACGGCGATGATTGAACGCCAGCATCAGCACGTAGGCGATGCTGAAACGCAGGGTGAAGATCTGAGCAGGAGAAAGCCCGTTCAGCATCAGTACCTTGGTGGAAACGAAGGTGGTTCCCCAGATCGCCACCGTCAGGAAGGCTACCAGATGGTAGAATATATTGTTATTTTTCGTTTGCATATCTTAATTTTTCTTTTAATGGTGCAAAAGTAAGATTTTTCTGTGGATAAACCAAGACTTCTGCATTTTTTTTGTAACTTTGCAGCATGATTTTCCATCCATTCCATCATACTTCAGAAAATGTTCCTGCAAGGATGAACAATCCTTTGGATTACGAACCGCATCCGCTCTGCATCCAGGCATGCAGGGAAGTGCAGGAGATGCTTGCCAGACGAGAAGACTGGCAGGAGGAGATTGCGCGCGGCAAAATGTTTGGCGTGCTCATCGTAGAAAATGTAAAAACAGATGCCGATAAACCGGAAAGGGGATATCAGACTGCCGATGACGATGCCCCGAAATGGGGATACCTGGCTGCCTACAGCGGACAGATTGGCGGAAGAAGCGACTGGGAGGACTTCGTGCCTGCCGTTTTCGACTACCTGCAGCCCGACGGATACTTCAAGACCCACGAGGCGGAAATTTCAAATATCAACCTGAGCATCAGCAGATTGGAAAAGGATGAAAGGATGAAGGAAGCCAGAACCCTGATCCGGCAACTGCAGGAGGAGCGGAAGCGTACCATCGCCGCCTATCAGGAGAAGATGAAGGAGGCGAAGGCGAAGCGTGACAGCCGCAGAGAGGCGGGAAACCTGTCGGAAGCGGAAGAGGCGGAGATGATCAGGGAAAGCCAGTTTATGAAGGCAGAACTGCGCCGACTGAAGAAATCGCTCTCGGAGAAGACTGCCCTGGAAACGGAATTTGAGGATTATCAGGAGAATATACTGAGACTGAAGCAGCTGCGCAAGCAACTCTCTGATGCCCTGCAGCAATGGCTTTTCTCGCAGTTCAGAATGCTGAACCAGGAGGGGGAAAGCAAGGATCTGCTGGAGATTTTCAGAGATGAAGCCCTGAAGGAGTATCCGCAGGCGGCGGTAGCTACGAGCCGGATTGCCGCCCTGAAGATGGTGCCGCCAGCCGGAAGCGGCGAGTGCTGCGAACCGAAACTGCTGCAATATGCCTACCAGCACGGCTACAAGCCGCTGCAGATGGCGATGTTCTGGTGGGGAGAAAGCCCCAAGGAGGAAATCCGCCACCACCTGCAGTTCTATCCTGCCTGCAACGGCAAATGCAAGCCTATCCTCCACTGGATGCTGCCGCCATCGGTATTCGAAAGCCCTGCTTCGGCGGAAAACGGCTTCGGCGGACAGAAGGAACCATTCCCTAAGCCGGCAGAGATGCTCTATGAGCAGGTGGAAACGCTCTACGAAGACCGCGAGCTGACCGTGATCCACAAACCTGCAGGACTGCTCTCCGTACCGGGAAAGGATGCTGCCCAGCCATCGGTCTATGCGCTGATGCGCAGGAAATACCCCGAGGCTACCGGTCCGCTCATCGTCCACCGGCTGGACATGGCGACCAGCGGACTGATGATTATCGCCAAGACCGAATTTGCCTATCATCGTCTGCAGAAGGAGTTTCTGAACCATCGGGTGCAGAAGAAATACATCGCCATCATTTCAGAAAAAGACATTTCGGGAAAGATGATTTCGGGAAAAGAAATTTCAGAGAAGGAGATTCCTAAGAAGGAGATTCCGAAAAAGGGAATCCCAGAAAAGGGAATCATTTCCCTTCCTCTTCTGCCCGATTATCTGAACCGCCCCCGCCAGATGGTGAATCACGAGCAGGGCAAGGAGGCCATCACGGAGTATGAAATCCTGGAGCGCATCGACAGCTCCCATCTCCGCATCGCCCTCTATCCCAAGACCGGCAGAACCCACCAGCTGCGCGTGCATTGTGCCCATCAGGAGGGCTTGAATGCGCCCATCCTGGGCGATCCGCTCTACGGCAACGAGAAGGCTGCCCGACTGCATCTCCATGCCGAGGAGATTACCTTCGAACATCCCCTGACGGGTAAGAAAATAACGATAAAGAGAAAGGCTGATTTCTAAACGAAACCAGCCTTTTTCTGTCTATTTTTTATTCAAGTTTTTCAAGTTAAGCCCTTCAGACGAAGAACATAATGATGACCTGGGCGATGATGACTCGGATAAACATGCCGAGCGGATAAACCGTAGCATAGCTGATGCTAGGCGTATCGCCATCCAGGGTTTCGTTGGCGTAGGTAAGCGCCATCGGATTCGCCATACTGCCGCAGAGAATGCCGCAGATGCTGCCGAAATCGTACTTCTTGGTCTTCAGGATGATGAAGCCCACGATGATAACCGGAACCACCGTGATGAGGAAACCGATGCCTACCCACATCAATCCCTCCGGACGAACCACCGTCTCGAAGAACTGTCCACCAGCCGACAGACCCAAACAGCCCAGATACAGGGCAAGACCCAGCTCGCGGAGCATCAGTCCCGCACTACGCGTCATATAAGAGATGAACTGCACTCTAGGGCCCAGCGCACCAATCAGAATACCCATTACGATAGGACCACCGGCAATACCCAGACGTACAGGAGCCGTCATTCCCGGAATATTCAGCGGAATGGTTCCCACGGTGAGTCCCAGGATGATACCCAGGAAGATGGCGCCCAGGTTAGGCTCGTTGAGCGTCTTCACGGCATTGCCCAGGAACTGCTCCACATGGTCGATGCTCGTAGGGTCGCCCACCACCGTCAGGCGGTCGCCATACTGCAGACGGAGGTCATCGGTAGCCAGCAGTCGGATATCACCACGCAGCACTCGGCTCACATTCACGCCATAGGTGTTGCGCATCTGCAGGCTTCCCAGTCGCTTGCCGTTGAGTCCCGGACGGGTCATCACGATGATGCGGCTCTCCAGCTTGGCATCGATGGCATTCCAATCTACCTTATCATTATTCCACTCCTTATCCACCTTTTTTCCGAAGAGAATCTGCATGGCAGACGCCTCATCCTTATTGGTAACCACGAGCACATTATCGTTGGTATGGAGCACGGTATCAGCCTCAGGCACGATGACCTGCTCGCCTCGCCATACACGGGAGATGATGAACTTGCGATGGGTCATCATCGTGATTTCGGAGATGGTATTGCCGTTGAGAGCCGGGTTTACGATGACGTACTGTCCGATGGATGTATGGTCATCCTCATCGGCACGTCGGATCTCCAGGTCCTCAGGCTTCACGAAGAGCTTGCGCAGGAACATCATCGCCAGGATGACGCCCACAACGCCCAGCGGATAGGTTACCGCACAGCCCAGGGCAGCTCCGCCGCTAGGCAATCCCAACTGCTGCAGCGCCTGCTGGGCAGCACCCAGCGCCGGCGTATTGGTAGTGGCGCCACAGAGAATGCCCACCATATCGGGCAGGCTCACGGGCAGCACCAGGCACAGGGCAAGCGAGAAAACGGTTCCCACGGCGATGACTGCCAGGCTCCAGAGATTGAGCGAGATGCCCTCGTGGCGCATCGAACCGAAGAAGTTGGGACCCACATAGAGACCCAGCACATACACGAACATGGTGAGTCCGAAGCTCTCGGCAAACTCCAGCATGTTCTCGTCGATGGTGAGTCCGAAATGGCCCGCCACGATGCCCACAAAGAATACGAAGGCTATGCCGAGGGAGATTCCCTTGACATGAATCTTGCCCAGGGCAAGACCCAAGGTACAAATCAATGAAAGAATGACGATGCCTTGCACCGCCGAATGCACGTTGACTAAATTATCAAACCACATAATATAAGTTTCAATCTTTTCTCGAGATAATGTTCAGTTTACAAAATTCGGCTGCAAAGGTACATTAAAATCAGAACATCACAAAAGAAAAACGCCCTTTTCTTCTAAATATTTGCAACAAAAGCTGAATTTAAAGCAAAAAACCGAATCTAACTCGAAGTTTTTTTGTACCTTTGCACCCGTTTAAAATAGAAATAGATGAAAGATATTTGTTGTATAGGGCACGTAACCAAAGACAAGATAGTTACCCCAAACAGAACTGTTTACATGGCTGGCGGAACATCGTTCTACTTCGCCTACGCCATCAACCAACTGCCTAAGGATGTGAGCTTTTCGCTCATCACGGCAATGGATCCTACGGAAACCGAACCAGTAGAAAAGATGCGCCAGGCGGGCATAGAAGTAACCCTCAACCCATCGCGCAATACCGTCTTCTTCGAGAATATCTACGGAGAGAACCAGAACGAGCGCAAGCAGCGTGTACTTGCCAAGGCTGATCCGTTCACCATCAGACAGCTGGAGCACGTGGAGGCGAAGGTTTATCACCTGGGAAGTCTGCTGAGCGATGATTTCTCGCCCGAGGTAGTGGCTTATCTTTCCGGCAAGGGAAGGATTTCCATCGACGTGCAGGGCTATCTGCGCGAAGTGAGAGACGAGAAGGTTTACGCCATCGACTGGAAGGAGAAGCTGGAGGTGCTGAAGAACACCTACTATCTGAAGGTGAACGAGACGGAGATGGAGACCATCACGGGACTGAAGGAGCCACGCGAGGCTGCGAAGCGGATACATTCGTGGGGTGTTACCGAGGTAATCATCACGCTGGGCAGCGAGGGTTCGCTCATCTATGTGGATGATACCTTCTATGAGATTCCTGCCTATCCTCCTCACGAGGTGGTGGATGCTACCGGATGCGGCGACACCTATTCTGCCGGTTATCTCTACAAGCGTCTGCAGGGCGCCACTCCTACCGAGGCTGGCAAGTTTGCGGCAGCCATGTGTACTATCAAGCTGGAGCACAACGGTCCGTTCAACCGCAGCATTGAGGATGTAGAGCGCATTATGAAATAAATGATATAAAGATGATCTTCGCATCATCTGATCAGATTTTAGATAATTTATCCTATTATCTTCTTATTTTTGCCTGAATTGGTGTAACTTTGCATCCTATATGGAACAGATTTCACCAATTCAGGCATTATTGCAACAACGCACCCTGCTCCAGCTGGAGTATTACACCGAGAAGGAAGCCTTCCGCAAGCTCACCGAACAGATGGGAATGCAGCGCAAGGTGAAACGAGGTGATGCCTGGTTCCCGCTCCGTGTGGGAAAGAGCTTTTATAATTCGCTGAATCAAACAGCCATCGAGGTCTTCCGTACCTCTGATCAGGATATCGAGCACAATTTTGAGTTCGGTCGCCCCGTCATGTTCTTTATGGTCAAGAAGATGGGTAAGAATGAAAACCAGGGCAACGCAGCCAATCAGCAGTCAGCAACCCCTTCAGACGCTAATCATAAAGTTCAAAGTTCAAATCTCAAAGTTCAAAGTAAAGAAGTTCAAAGTATCAAATATTTCTCCTTTACGGGAACCGTGAGCTATGTGGATGGCGACAGAATGGTAGTTACCGTGCCCGACTCTGCCCCATTGCTCGACTTGCAGCAATCTACGGAGCCTATCGGCGTGCAGTTATCCTTTGATGAAACCAGCTACAAACTGATGTTCGAGGCTCTGGACCGCGTGATGAAGGCGAAGAACAACCGTCTGGCTTATCTCCGTGATTTATTCTATTCTCATCAGAAGGCAGGAAAATTCTCCTTCGAACCGATGAAGTTCCCTTGGCTCAATCCTACCCAGGAAAGGGCTGTGAATGAGGTGCTTTGGGCGAAGGATGTGGCGATCGTTCACGGCCCTCCGGGAACCGGAAAGACCACTACCCTGGTGGAAGCCATCAACGAAACCCTGATGCGCGAGAGTCAGGTGCTGGTGTGTGCACAGAGCAATATGGCGGTGGATTGGATTTCTGAAAAACTGGTGGATAGAGGTGTGAATGTGCTCCGTATCGGAAACCCTACCCGTGTGAACGACAAGATGCTGGGCTTCACCTACGAGCGCCGTTTCGAGAGTCATCCCGACTATCCGCAGATCTGGGCTATCCGCAAGGCAATCAGAGAATTAAGAAAAAACAGGAAGAAAGGAAGCGAGAACTATCATCAGAAGATGGATAGGCTGAAGAGCCGTGCCGCCGAAATAGAAATCCGCATCAATTCTGAACTCTTTGGCGAGGCGCGTGTCATCGCCTGCACCCTGATGGGTTCTGCCCACCGGTTGCTGGAAGGCATGAAGTTCGGCACCCTGTTTATCGACGAGGCAGCCCAGGCTTTGGAAGCCGCCTGCTGGATTCCGATGAAGAGAGCCAGCCGGGTGATTCTGGCGGGCGACCATTGTCAGCTGCCACCTACCGTAAAGAGTATTGCGGCATTGAGAGCTGGACTTGGCAAGACCCTGATGGAGCGCATCGCCGAAAACAAGCCCGAGGTAGTAACCCTGCTGAAGATTCAGTACCGCATGAACGACGAAATCATGCGATTCTCCAGCGACTGGTTCTACGGGGGCAAGGTGGAGAGTGCGCCACAGATCAAATACCGCAGCGTATTGGATTACGACCATCCGATAACGTGGATTGATACTTCGAACGAGGAAAATCAGATAACGATAGAGGGGGAAGATGCTCCTGAGGATTCTGCATCCAACTCATCTTCTACATCTGCATCCAATCAGAATTCAGACCTGAATTTCAAGGAGCAGTTTGTGGGCGAGAGTTTCGGGCGTATCAACAAGGCGGAAGCCGAGCTTACCCTGCTCACCCTGGCAGAATACTTCACCAAGATCAGCAAGCAGCGTGTATTGAGCGAGAGCATCGACGTAGGCATCATTTCGCCTTATCGTGCCCAGGTACAGTATCTGAAGAAGCTCATCAAGAAGTATGAGTTCTTCAAGCCTTACCGCCGTCTGATTAGCGTAAACACAGTGGATGGTTTCCAGGGTCAGGAAAGAGACGTGATCCTCATCTCGCTGGTGCGTTCCAACGATGAAGGTCAGATAGGTTTCCTGAAAGACCTTCGCCGCATGAACGTGGCGATGACGAGAGCCCGCATGAAGCTCATCATCCTGGGCAACAAGGACACGATGACGAAGCATCCTTTCTACAAGAAACTGTGGGAGTATGTAGAGGCAATCAATAATAACGAATAAAATAAAGACTATTTTATGCTACAACGAGACTACATACAGCGACTGATTCGCGAGTTTATGGCGGCACTCGAAAGAATGCTCGAAAAGAAAGAGGTGGAGGTGAGACGTGAGAAGATTAAGGAGCTCTACAATCAATACGTGGGCCCTTACGCCTTCTACAGCATCGCCACCATCGAGGATGTGATGAAGGCAATGGCAGGAATCGACGACGAGGAGAAGCGACTCTCCAAGATGGATATGCTTGCCGAACTCTACTATCACGAGGCGGATACCGTGGGGCAGCCCGCAAGAGATGAACTCCTGAACAAGGCGTTCATGCTCTTCGATTATGTGGAAACCCACGGAGATACGTTTTCCATTGAGCGCCGCAATAAAATGGCACAAATCAAACAGAAGATTGGAGATGCACTCAAATAAAGAGTGCATCCTCCTTTTTTATATTTTAGGATAACAAAAACTAATCATAAAGTTCAATGGTCAAAACTTAAAGTTCAAATTTCGATGCTGAGTGGCGTTATGGAAATGATAGCGAGATGCGGTGTGAGTCTCTGATTTGCATTAAAAAATATTCTGCTAAGGGTTAGGAAGATGAAAATTCGATTGTAATATAGGCAAAAGAAAAGAAATAAAGTAATGCAAATAAACAAAGAAACGATAGAACAGCTCTTCCGGCAGCATTATCTGAGGATGTACCAATTGGCCAGGGTACTTCTGAAGGATGATGCAGCCAGCAAGGATGTGGTGAGCGAAGTCTTTGCCGATGTGCTCGACGGAAAGACTCAACTGGGGCTTGATAACGAGACAATAGCCAGCGAACCGCCCCTGCCTTCCGCCAACGCCGGGAGCTATCTTCTGGTGTGTGTGCGCCATAAATGCCTCAACCTGTTGAGTCGACAGAAGATGAAAGACCGGGTTCATCATCTCCTGAAAGCCGATACTTCGCCTTCGATAGTTCCCCTGGAAGCGACGATTGCCGAAATAGACAGGGAGACCGAAAAGTACGAGGCAATTCTGGCTTATATGGATACTGAACTCACGCCACAAACCCGCAAGGTACTCGATCTCCGTTTTCGGCAGAAACTGAAATATCGGGAGATTGCTACGGAATTGGGCATCAGCGAAGTGGCAGTTTATAAGCATCTGGCGCAAGGCATCAGAAAATTAAAGCAAAAGTTTAACCCTTAGCAGATTTATTATGGACAAGTTTGAAAAGATACTGGATATCATCGACCATCAGGAGAAGTATTCTGATGAGGAGATTCGTGAAATATTGCAGGATGAGGAATGCCGAAAACTCTATCAAACGATGATGGAAGTGGATTCTGCACTTGAAAGCCCCTCTCCTATTATTAATGTAAATGAGGAATGGGAGAAATTCAGCCAGGAGCATCAACTTCAGGAAAAAGCAACTCATCCTATAACTTCCTGGCGTAAACTGGCAGCATCCATCGCCGGCTTTGTCTTGATTTCGGGTATTGCCTTTGCCGCAATCCATACTTACATCAAGCGCAGCCAGGAACCAACCCAGGTAACGGCTGATACTCATCCGGAAGCCATAAAATCAGATTCCGTTAAGCAGGTAGCAGGAAAGGATTCCCTGACTCATCCGAAACCAGAAAAGCCAGTCATTCACAAGACTTTCGAGAATGTGGCTTTCGAGCAGATGCTTTCTGAAATTGTTTCTTATTATGATTTACAAGTGAAGTTTGAGAATAACGAGGACAAGACCCTCCGCCTCTATTACGAATGGAACAGTCATTCGAGCATCGAGAACATCGTAAAAGAACTGAACCAATTCGAGAATGTAAACATCGAATTGCAACAAAACGAGCTGATTGTAAAATAACAAATAAAAAGCAACATCATTATGAGAAAATTTTCAGCCATCATATTCCTGCTGTGCACGTTCGCCCTAACGATGAGCGCACAGCACATCCAGCGCAACTATCACAACCGCAGCATGTCGGACGTCCTCATCGACCTCGACAAGGCTTCCAAGCGCTACAAAATCAGTTCCATCTACAACGAACTGGAGGATTTCACAGTTACCCAGAACGTGAAGACTACCAATATTCCCGATGCCATCCGTAAGGTAATCGGTTTCTATCCGATGAAGATGACCGTGGGCGACAGCCTCATCACCGTGGAGTGCATACGCAAGAGCGAGCGCAAGCTGATAGGCAGACTGATAGACAATCACAATCTTCCTGTAGAATTCGCCAATATCCAGCTGCTCAACCCGAAGGATTCCTCCTTTCTCTGTGGAGGCGTGAGCAACGCCAATGGCGATTTCGTCATCCCCTGCCAGCAGAAACAGGCCCTCATGAAGGTTTCTTTTGTAGGCTACAAGACGATTTGCAAGCTGGTACCTATTGCCCGCATCGGAAATGTGAGGATGCAGGCGAATGCCTATCAACTGGGCAAGGTGGAAGTAAAGGGCAAGCTGCGTATCGACCACGGCGACCATGCCTCTTATACATTCTCTGACGAACAGATCAAGAACTCACGCCATTCACAGGATCTCCTGGGAACACTCCCGGGAATCTATACCGATCCGATGACCGGCAAGACATCCAGTATGACCGGCAAATCCATCAAGATTCTCATCAACAACGTGCCGATGACGAGCGAGAACGACTTGAAGGCTATTGCCGCCAACAAAATAAAGAAGGTGGAATACTACGAAGATCCTCCTATCAGATACGGCGATGTAGGCATCTTGATGAACATCATTACCAAGCCGCTTGATACGGGTTATACTACCGGTTTTGACGTGTCTAGTGCCTTGACTACAGGGTTTAGCGATGACAATGTGTATTTCAAGTACAACAAGGGCAATCATCAGTTTTCCTTCGATTACAACATCAACGTGAGAAACTATCGAGACTGGATAGAAGACAACCAGTATTCCTTTACGCTTGACGACCAGCAGGCTGTCTATGATTACCATCTGCACAAGCGTTTTGGCTATACCGACAACAAGTTAAACCTGAAGTATGCTTACAGCAAGCCAGATAACGTAACCTTCCAAGTCACCTTTTCGCCAGAATTGTCACATAAGTTCAACCGGGGAAATAGCGAGGTTGCAACGCAAGGAAACGAGGCTTGGCAGGATGGATTCGGAAACACAAAGGATATTGTAGATTACGTGAAACCAGCAGTAGATCTCTATCTCAGCAAGCAGTTTGCCCATAAGCAGACACTCGATGTGGACGTGCTCGGCTCTTACTTCAACACCAGGCAGCAAATGCTCAACCGGCAATGGACTTCCGACAAGGATAGCATCTTGACCGATGACGACATGCACTCCAGGAGCCACATCTATTCCCTGATAGGAGAAGCAGATTATACCAAAGAATGGGAGCAGGGAGAGCTGTCGGCAGGAGTTTATACCTGGAATAAGTGGAGCGACTATAATGTGCGCAATATCCTTTCCGGCTATGAGCCATCCAAGTATTCTTCATGCATCAAGATCAATACGGTTTATGCCCAATACCAGAACCATATCGGCAAGTTTACCTATCGCATAGGCGTTAAGAGCACGTGGAGAACCCAGAGCTATCAGGATCTCACCTATAACAACAACTATATTCATCCGTTGCTGTATTTATCTTATAAACTGAAGAACGGTTCGTTGCAGCTGCTATCATCCAGCGGCACCAATTATCCCGCCATCTCAACATTGAGCGAGAACATGACGATTGTCATCCCCGGACTGATGAAGCAGGGCAACCCAAATGTAAAGGCTACGATGGAATGGGGACCGATATTCAGATACACCTATAATGATGCGATGCTCTACCTGCAAGTAGCACTTTATGGAATCTATAATGACAAGGTAATTACACCTTATTATTATTGGACCACGGTGAACGACAGGCGCAGCATAGTTTCTACCTATGAAAACGGCAGTTTCTATTGGCGTTATGGCACAGGCTATTATCTTCAGTTCAAGCCGTTCAAGAACGAGGTTTTGAAACTGATGGTGGGTGGAGGTTTTGAACGGGAGGTAATCAGCAATTCCTATGGTCGCCATTGCTACTGGTGGAGTCCTTTCAAATATGGCATCAACTTCCGGAAGGGAAACTGGGGAGCATCTTACCAGGGAAATATTCCTTCGAAGATGGCTGTCTTGGACTATCGCAAGGCGGATGAGCCTAAGAGTGAATTCTCTGCTTTTTATCAGAAGGGAGCCTGGCGTTTCTCGCTCTATGGCATGTGGATGTTTGCTCCTGCCAAGTACGAGAGCCAGTCGTTCGACAATCCGATTATGAACCAGACGGAACAGCACATCATCAAGGATAATCGCCGCATGCTGATGCTGGGTGTCAGCTACAATTTCTTCTCCGGAAAGAAGAAGAACATCCGGAAGAACATCAACAACTATGATTCAGATGCTGGCGCATTCAAGTAAAAGCCGTCTTCGCTTTTCCCGAAATCACAAATAAGCAAAAGGCTGGACTTCCTCACCCGAAGTTCAGCCTTTTTGTCTGTTATCAGAATTCCAGCAACCATTTCCATAGAGGGATTATCTCTATGCGGCAACCATCCTTCTCTACAATATCCTCCTCGTCCTTTGTCACAACAATCATCCGCTTGACATTCTGGACAGAAGAAAGCTTGATCAGCCCATCTGTCTCCCGCCGGAAAGTATCGGGATCTGCCATAGAGTAGGAAACCTGTATGGCCAATTCTTCTTCCGGAATCACAAAATCTACCTCGGCATTCCTGCTGTTCCAGAAATAGCTGCCGTCACCATATATCCGCCTGAGCGTGACGGCAACTATGTTTTCCAGCAACGAAGTGTCTGCATCTACAAGAAAAAGATGAAGCAAACCATTGTCCGTAAAATAATACTTGCGGTTGGATTCCTTGTCCTGCAACTTTCCGAACAAATTCTCATACGGCAAAATGAGCCAGGTGTCAGCCATGTAGCCGACATAATCTATCGTGGCATCCGTACTGAGTTTTTTTCCGGTACTACTCACGATACTGGCTATTCTGCTGTAAGATAATGACTGCTTCACGCTTTCTGCCATCTTGCGAATCATTACTCGCAGGGCATAGTCGTTACGAATCTTATACCGAGCCACCAAATCACCGAAGAAGATTTTACTGAAGAGATTGCTCATCCACGACCTTGGCTCCTTCATCCCCACAGTCTCTGGCAAACCTCCATGCTGGAAATAGATATTAGAGAGTCTTACAATATCCTTAGCGTAAGCATAGAGGGCATTCTTTGCCTTTACATCAATACCGCTCGCCTTCAGATATTCGGCAAAGGAATAGGGATACACCTCATGTATCATGTACCTGCCACCGAGTGTTGTCGCTATCTCGCTGCTCAACATCTTGGCATTACTACCCGTGATGTAAACCTGATATTTCTGATCTGCTAACCTGCGGGCAAACTTTTCCCATCTATCTACCAGCTGAACCTCGTCGAGGAAGAAGATAGGACGACTGTCATACATTTCTTCATAACAGGTTTTTATCAGGTCAAGGTCGGTCACATCCAAGGAGTCAATACGGTCATCCTCGAAGTTGAAGTACAGGATTTCCTCCCGCTTATGCCCCTGTTCCAGCAGCTGTGCTATTCGCTGATACATCAGATACGATTTTCCTGCGTGTCTCAATCCTACAAACACGTAATTCAGTCCATCCATGAGCTCTACGTCACGATGAACCAGTTCTACTTGAGTAACATAAGCCTGATACTCAGTTATCAGTAATTTAATCAAATCCTTCGTCATAATTCCCTTTCTTTTTACTGAATCCGGTGCAAAGATACATATTTTATCGTTTATAGACGACAAAAATAACAACTTTTTATCGTTTATAGGCGATAAAAATGCATAGATTTTATCGTTTATAGACGACAAGCATCATTTTTCAACGCAATCTCTTCCTCATTCCCGCCTTCCTGTGGCTTTATAAGCATCTGAAGAAGGAGCAAGTCCGCTAGGGTAATTTTGACGTTTTAAAAATTTGCATAAAAAAATATTCTGCTAAGGGTTAGGAAAATGAAAATTCGATTGTAATATAGGCAAAAGAAAAGAAATAAAGTAATGCAAATAAACAAAGAAACGATAGAACAGCTCTTCCGGCAGCATTATCTGAGGATGTACCAATTGGCCAGGGTACTTCTGAAGGATGATGCAGCCAGCAAGGATGTGGTGAGCGAAGTCTTTGCCGATGTGCTCGACGGAAAGACTCAACTGGGGCTTGATAACGAGACAATAGCCAGCGAACCGCCCCTGCCTTCCGCCAACGCCGGGAGCTATCTTCTGGTGTGTGTGCGCCATAAATGCCTCAACCTGTTGAGTCGACAGAAGATGAAAGACCGGGTTCATCATCTCCTGAAAGCCGATACTTCGCCTTCGATAGTTCCCCTGGAAGCGACGATTGCCGAAATAGACAGGGAGACCGAAAAGTACGAGGCAATTCTGGCTTATATGGATACTGAACTCACGCCACAAACCCGCAAGGTACTCGATCTCCGTTTTCGGCAGAAACTGAAATATCGGGAGATTGCTACGGAATTGGGCATCAGCGAAGTGGCAGTTTATAAGCATCTGGCGCAAGGCATCAGAAAATTAAAGCAAAAGTTTAACCCTTAGCAGATTTATTATGGACAAGTTTGAAAAGATACTGGATATCATCGACCATCAGGAGAAGTATTCTGATGAGGAGATTCGTGAAATATTGCAGGATGAGGAATGCCGAAAACTCTATCAAACGATGATGGAAGTGGATTCTGCACTTGAAAGCCCCTCTCCTATTATTAATGTAAATGAGGAATGGGAGAAATTCAGCCAGGAGCATCAACTTCAGGAAAAAGCAACTCATCCTATAACTTCCTGGCGTAAACTGGCAGCATCCATCGCCGGCTTTGTCTTGATTTCGGGTATTGCCTTTGCCGCAATCCATACTTACATCAAGCGCAGCCAGGAACCAACCCAGGTAACGGCTGATACTCATCCGGAAGCCATAAAATCAGATTCCGTTAAGCAGGTAGCAGGAAAGGATTCCCTGACTCATCCGAAACCAGAAAAGCCAGTCATTCACAAGACTTTCGAGAATGTGGCTTTCGAGCAGATGCTTTCTGAAATTGTTTCTTATTATGATTTACAAGTGAAGTTTGAGAATAACGAGGACAAGACCCTCCGCCTCTATTACGAATGGAACAGTCATTCGAGCATCGAGAACATCGTAAAAGAACTGAACCAATTCGAGAATGTAAACATCGAATTGCAACAAAACGAGCTGATTGTAAAATAACAAATAAAAAGCAACATCATTATGAGAAAATTTTCAGCCATCATATTCCTGCTGTGCACGTTCGCCCTAACGATGAGCGCACAGCACATCCAGCGCAACTATCACAACCGCAGCATGTCGGACGTCCTCATCGACCTCGACAAGGCTTCCAAGCGCTACAAAATCAGTTCCATCTACAACGAACTGGAGGATTTCACAGTTACCCAGAACGTGAAGACTACCAATATTCCCGATGCCATCCGTAAGGTAATCGGTTTCTATCCGATGAAGATGACCGTGGGCGACAGCCTCATCACCGTGGAGTGCATACGCAAGAGCGAGCGCAAGCTGATAGGCAGACTGATAGACAATCACAATCTTCCTGTAGAATTCGCCAATATCCAGCTGCTCAACCCGAAGGATTCCTCCTTTCTCTGTGGAGGCGTGAGCAACGCCAATGGCGATTTCGTCATCCCCTGCCAGCAGAAGCAGGCCCTCATGAAGGTTTCGTTTGTAGGCTATAAGACGATTTGCAAGCTGGTACCTATTGCCCGTATCGGAAATGTGAGGATGCAGGCGAATTCATACCTGTTGAAAGGGGTGACCGTTGAAGCCGCAAGGGTTGTAGAAAAAGTAGATAGACAAATCATCTTCCCTACAAAAGAGCAGGTGAAAACGGCTTCCAATGGTTATGATCTGTTGGACAACTTGTCTTTGCCTACCATTATCGTAAATCGAGCAGAACGCAAAGTTCAGTCATTAAAGGGCGGAGATGTGCAAATACGCATCAACGATGTCAAGGCTAGCATGCAAGATGTATTGGCTTTGCAGCCGGATGAAGTTACAAAGGTGGAATTCATCAATGTTCCAGGACTCAAATATGGAGACAGCAATCTGGATGCAGTCATCAACTACCAGGTCCGCCGACGCTATGCCGGTTATGTGGGTGGAGTCTCTACGATGCAAGGCACCAAGGCTGGTTTCAATAATAGCGACGGTTATTTCAAATACAATGTGAAGAAATCGGAATTCAGCATCAACTACAGTTTCTCCTATCGCTCGGTAGAGGAACGAAGCTATGAGAGTCTCGGTACTTATCATCTGCCCACAGGAGAAACTCTACATCGCAATTATTTAGGTTATGATTCTCCGTTCCTATACACCACCAATAATGTACAGTTGGGTTATAATCTTAGTGAGCCAGACAAATATACATTGAATGTACGGTTGAATTTCTACAATCACAACAGTCCTGTGAGAGGCATGAACCAGCTTTATCAGGAAAGCGGCAAGGCAAATCAATATCTGCAAAACAACAGAAAAATGCTGGAGCAAATTCCATCTCTGGACATTTATTATTCGCTCAACATGCCCCATGACCAGAACCTGGCTCTGAACCTGGTGGGTACTTACATCGGCACAGATTACCAGTATCGTATGAGGGAATATACGTTCAACAAATCGCCGGATGAATCTGTAAAGAACGCTCCGCTGACCGATTACAGTTATGATGCAACTGGTAGAAAGCGCTCTCTTATTGGCGAAGGAACATACAGCAAGAACTGGAAACAGATGGCTTTATCGGTAGGTGGACAATATAATATCAGCCACACAGATAACATCTATGTGGGAAGCAGTAATGCTGATACGGAATTGAAGTACAGCAATCTCTATCTTTTCACCCAGCTACAGGGACAGCAGAAGTGGTTCAGTTATCAGGTGGGAGTTGGTGCAACCAGGTCTTCCATCCATCAGGGGGAGAACGGATACAGCAAATGGCTGTTTCGACCACAGGTAACTTTACAGGCAAAGGCTAGCGACCGTCTGAGTTTTAAATGGAGCAGCAAAATCACGTCAGACATCCCAAGCCTTTCCGACTTGAGCGAGTTGCGCCAATATTCCAACAGCTTTGAGGCGCGTGACGGCAATAGCGGTCTGAAGCCATTTACCGGCTACAACAACACCTTGTCGGCTTCCTGGAACATTCCGCTGATGTCTGTGTACCTGGAGGGAAACTGGACGTATTACGACAAGCCTATAGCTACTTCTATCTTGCCCGAAAAGCGGGAGGATGGCTCTTATCTCTTTGTGAGCAAACCGGAGAATCAGAAGAGTCATGATTACAAGCACCTGCTGTTGACTCCAGAAGTTCACCTCATCAAAGATCATCTGGATTTGAACCTTATGTGCGAGTATCAGAATGTCAAGACAAAGGGTTTGGATTATTCCCACGAGTTCAATTACTTCAGTTATGGAGCAGAAATTCGGTACATGACGGGCAATTGGAACATTGGCTATGGTGCCTATAAGGTGGAAAAGAGTTTTTGGGGAGAAAAGACAAACGGCGGAGAGCCAACCTCCAATCTTGCCGTAACCTACAGTTATAAGAACTGGCAGTTTGGCGTTCTCGGATTATTCGTATTCTATCCTCATGGCTGCGTGTATAAGGATGAACTTTTCAACAAGTATGTGCAGCAGAAGAACAAGGTACGCCTTGCTGACCAGGGCAACATGCTTGTCTTTGCTGCCAGCTTCAACTTCAGCCATGGCCGCAGATACCATACAGGCAGCCGTAAGCTGAACAATAGCGATAGAGATAATGGTATCAGATAAAACAACGACTTGTAGTTATAAAAAATAATCTTTCTAACTGGGAAAATATTTTTTTCCAGTTAGAAAGATGAAATTCTATTATTCAGTATTCGTTATGGAAAACCTTATAGGGGTCCATCTGCTGCATTTTTTCCTTTATTTTCTGCTCTATTCCCTCTGATGATTCCGGAATTTCGGCACCCATTTCCTTGGCTGCAGCCTCATCCTCGGCAGCACCGGCACTATCACCCAGACTTCTGCGAACCTCGCTGCGCTCGCGATACGCATCAATAGAGAAAGGATTTATCTCCATCACCTTACCGTAGGTCTGTTCAGCCTCCTCCATCTTTCCCTGCGCCTTCTCTACACGCGCCTTCAGCAACAGCACATCCTCGTTGCCCGGAATATGCTCATAGAGGAAAGTTGCATCGAGTTCTGCCTCGGAAAGCTGAGCCTGATCCAACAGGATGCTGCCACGAAGCAATCGGGCGGCATAGAAATCCTCACGCTTGCCTATCGCCTCTGTCAGCATCGACACGGCACGGGGTGCATCGCCCAGTCCTTTGCAGGCTCTGGCATAGAAGAAATACGTCTCTACATTCTCAGCATCCAGCTGCAGAGCCTTATCGCACACATCCGTCATGGCGATATAATCCTCCATCATATACGCCACATCCGCCATACGCAGCAATACAGCTATGTTATCAGTCTGTGCCTCCGAGATTTTCTGCAACTGGGCGTAAGCCTTCTGCATGTCGCCAAGCGAGATGTAAGCCTGCGAGAGATAGTCGCGGCATTCCAAATCATCGGCATTCAGCTGCAGAGCGTGTTCCAAAGACTTGGCTGCAAGGTCAAATTGATGCATGCGGAGAGCACGAACACCATCATATTTCACCATGTCGAAGTCTTTTTCCTTCTCCTGTTTCACTTCCTCAGTAGTCTTTTGGCCACCAAATAGCTTTTTAAATATGTTCATAATCCAACTATTTTTTAAGGTTTTGAATTGTTTATTGTTGAAATCGTACCAAACGACAGGGCAAAGATACAAATAAAATCCAAAAAACGCCCCTTTTTTGGAAGAAATATTTTCATTTTTCTGATTATGAGAAGATGGTGACAAACTTAGACGCACGAATACCATCCACATAAACATCTGCTTGATAGGGATTTAGGATTGTTTTTGATTTCAGCTAAAGGCATCAAAAATCTCAGTCTCAGTTGTCTCAGTTATTTTTCAAGTACCCTCTCTTTTTCTTTTATTCTTATATATATATTATATATTTATATATAATTAATTAATAATCAGTAAGTTACAAAACAGAAGAAAGAAGAGGAATAGAAAAAAGGGGGGAATGATACCCCCTTATTTTTTAACTGAGAGACTGAGACTGAGATTCTTTCCAATTAACTGGAACGCCACTTTTTGCATTAACTATCTGATAATAAGCCTTTTAGAAGAAAGCAAATTAGAAAATCTTCCAGATTCCAGTTCTTCCAATTAATTTTTCAGCATATCCCTCCTACCCTCATTTTTATATATATTATATATATAATTAATTAATAATCAATATGTTACACAATATAAAAAAGTAAAGCAGACGGACAAGCGAAAGATGCATACCCTCTTAAAATTAATTGGAAGAACTGGAATCTGGAAGATTTAGCAGGGTAACTGGAACGCAGCCCGCAGGGAAATCCCCTCTTCTCTAGAAGGCAAGCCCAATCCATTTGCTTTTCCACTTAAATACTCTCTTCGATTATGCATGTAGCTGAAACCGCAAGAATTAGACAAAAACAGATAACTTTCCTTTTTAAAAGGAAATAATTCCCGATTTCTTTCCTTTTTAGAAGGAAACTTTCTACATTTGCAGCCGATTGTAGGAATCGATTTTGATGGAATAGGAACAGGAACAGGAATAGGCAAGACCATGGCTCAAAGCACCATGATCTTGCCCTTTTCTATTCTGACTTTTGCCACACCCATCTCGTTCAGCGCCGTGATGATTTCCTGCAGGCTTGCCCTGCGGGAGAAGCGGAAGTGGATGAGCTTACCCATATTCGCCTGAGATTGGAAGACTACGGTCTTGTTGTACCAGGCTCCGATGTCGCTCATCGCCTCTGCCAGCGTAACCTGATCCATATCAAAATCGCCTTCCAGCCAATCGGAGGCTGAAGGGGAAGCCTTAGACACCACTATCTTATCCGCCTGGAGCGTGGCGGTCTGCCCCGGGCGCATCTCTATCTCCGTATCGGCATTGCTCACCTTCACCTTGCCCTGCATCAGCGTAACCTTTGGGGCATCCTTGCGATAGGCTTTCACATCGAATATGGTACCTAATACCTGCGTCTGCATCTCGCCCGCCTTTACCACAAAAGGACGATGAGGATTCTTGGTTACCTCGAAATGAGCCTCGCCCTTCAGACGGACTTCCCGGACTTCTGCATCATCGAAAGATGCAGGATATTCGAGCGTAGAATTGGCGTTGAGCATCACCCTGGTGCCATCGCTCAGCGTTACCAATGTGGTGGTTGCTGCCGGGGTAGAAACCACGCAATAGCCATCGCTCAGGGTCTGCTCCACCTGCTTGGGAGAAGTGACCTCCGAGAAAAGCTCCATGGAGAACTCCGTAGGTTGAGAAATCTCCTGAGATGAGCGGAATATAAAAAGGAAGAGGCTTGCCGCTACTGCAACTGAGGCAGTAATCCAAGCCAGGATTCGGGCTTTAGAAACCTTTCTGGAAGAAGATTCACTTCCGATTTCGTTTCCATTTTCTCTTCCAATTTCATCCTCTATCTTTTTCTCAGCCAATTCATCTTCTGCCTTCTGTAGATGTTCCTCCTCAGAAGAAATATGCTTCTTCTCGAAAGCTTCCCAAGCCGCCAGCGTTTCTTCCTTCAAAGGCTCATCGCCCAAGGCTTCCCCGAATATCTGGGAAAGCCGGGCATCAGAAACATTTCCTGAAGCTTTCTCAGAAACATTTTCTGATACAGAATCCTTTCTATAATCCAGTTCTTGATCTTGATTCTTATTCATGATTTTTCCTCCTAATTCTCTATGTTTGTATGCTTCATTCGCTCGCGCAAGATGGCGAGTGCCTTGGAAATATGCTTCTTCACGGTGTTGGGACTGATGCCCAGCCTGTCGGCTGCCTGCTGATAGGTGAGATGCTCGAAATAGCAGAGGCGGAGAATCGTACAGGTGGGTTCCTTCAGCTCCCTCGCTATCTGCTCCGCCTGTTGCAGCAGGCACTCGTGCTCCTCATACTGGGTACTCATATCATACCGGGTGGCCTCTATCAGCGCCTCCACGTTGGTCTGTTCTACCTGCTGGTGCTTGAGCCAGTTGAGGCAGGCATTTCTCACCGATGCATAGAGCCAGCTCCTCCTTGTTTCCATCTGCAAGGAGGAGAATTGGTTCCACGCCTTCTCGAAAACATCTCCCACAACGTCACGGGCCTCGTTGCCGTCTCCCAAAAGGGACACGGCATAACGCACCAATCGAGGATACATTTCCAGGAATAGCTGCTTAAAGTCGTTGTCTTTCGCTCTGTCCTGCGCCACTACCTTTATATTTATTTCTCGTTGCATTGAATGTGTATTTCACACAGATGCCAACTTTCTGATTATCTGCGTATCGGGTTAACGTGCGATGCGACTGCGTGCCGTTTGCCTCGAAATAATAATATCCTGTATGCAAGAGGTCTTGCAATACAAACACCATCTTAAGGGCATCATTCTTCATGAAATTCTTGGAAACCCGGAACTGCATGTTGCCCATACATTTCTTTCTTCCGTGTCCCATCTCTGCATTCGTGCTGACATTGCCCGAAAGATTCATGAACCATCGGTGGGGAAGCCTCAGATTGTTGTTCATGCTGAATGTAAACTGAGGCTGGTTTTTGCCAAACTTGGGAATATTGAGATGATCTACATTATCATGACTGTAGTAGACACTCGCCGTGAGGTTAGGATACCAGATTCCAAACGAAGGCGCCACACGGATATTGGCTCCACAATAGTAGGAATGAGGTACCGAAGCCATCGTCTCCAAAAGCACACTCGGATGATTCACCTCGTCGTAAGGCTTATACCAGGTCATGTACATATCAAGTACATAGTTGTAGTAAGCCATGAACGACAGCCACTTGTAATTGCCCGAGAGATTGAAGCTGTGCTGCTTCTGAGGTTTGAGATGAGGGTCACCGGACTTGTACTCGTACTTGCTTTCGTAGTCGATGCTGCTCTGAAGCATGACGTAGATAGGACTGTACTTGTTCAGACGATAGGAGAAGGCAAGATTCAGATTATCCTTGCTGTAGCCGACGGATAGGAAGGGAATCCAATTCCTGTAGCTGGGACTCTGTTCTGCCTGCAGCACATCCTTCTCGTAATAATCGGTCTTCTGATATTCGTATCGCAAACCGGCACCATAATTCATGCGTCCGATACTTAGATAATACTCCAGGAATCCGGCATAGATAGACTGACGGATGTGATTGAAGGCATCGGCAGAAAAGCCGCTCTGGGTGAAGTCGTTGTGGCGGTTGGTAAACATCTCTTCCGTTCCGAAGGAAAGCCTACCCTTCCACAATGGTCCCGACACCACCAGCTTGGCAGCATAGAGATTACTCCTCACCTTGCTCTCTGATTCCGCATCCAGCTGTCCGTCGTTTATCGCCGTCTGGGACCTCTGACTCACCTTGTTATAGAAGTCGCCATTGAAATTGATGTTCCATTTGCCGAAATCACCATTATAATAGGCATTCACGCTATGCGACCAATGGGGCTTGCGTTTCGAAAACAGATCTACGCCCATGCTTTCCGTCAGTTTGCCATCCTCCCACACATCGGTAGCTCCCCAGCTGTGGGTGTAGTTGTTACCTATTATATTGGTTGTTTCATAGCGCATACCCAGCGATTGCTTCTCGGAAATCTCATAGTTGAATCCCGTGTTCAGGAGAATGTCTCCACTATTGGCATTCGTGGTTCTACGGCTGTTGAATTCCCAGTCGCTGGTAGTATGGAGCTGGGTTTCGGAATGGGCGGTGGTGTGCGAGCGATTCAATCCCACTCCCACTTCGCCGAAGATATCGAGTCCGCCCGTACGATAGTTCAACTGCACATCATCATAAGTATGAGGCGAATAACGGCCCTGCACATATTCAGAATAAAGGCTTCCGCTCAAGCCCTGTCCGCGCTTGCGAACGGCACGCAGACGGATTACGGCATTAGTCTTGGAGCCATACTGTGCTCCGGGAACGGTAACGATTTCTGCCTTCAGAATATCCTTGGCGCTCAATCGCTTGAGTTCGTTCAGATTCTCCAGTTTCCTGCCGTTGAGATAAATCTCGGGCGCCCCACGGCCGATGATTTCCCAACTGCCCGCTTCGCCCGAAACGAATGGCAACTGGCTGATCATATCTTCGGCAGAGCCCAGTTCGCCCAGGATGGTACCTGATACCAAGGTGGTGAAGGCACCGTCCTTGTACACCACATTGGGGCGGGTACTCTTGATGGTTACCGCCTTCAGCTGCTGGGTGTCGGGATGCAGACCGATGTGCATGGTAGGCTTGCAGGCCAGGGTCTGCGACTTATAGCCCACAAAAGAAACCTTCAGCACCACATCCTTATCGGCATAAGGAAGCACGAAACTTCCATCCTCTGCCGTTACGCAACCGGCCACATAAGCCTTGCTGACGGAGGAAATCAACACCACGTTGGCGAAAGGCAGAGGCTTCTGGTGCTCATCCACTACCCTGCCCTTGATCTGTTCCACCCGGGTTGTCTTGCCCGTGTATTGAACGGCAAAATAGGTGTTGTGCTCTACGAAGGAGAAAGGTTTCCCTTGCAGCACCATCTCCAGGGCTTCCTTCTGTCGCTTAGCCTGGATATTGGCAGTAACGCGATATTGGTCGGTAGCCTGATAGGCAAAGAGGATATTCTTCTCGCCCGCCTTTTCAATCTTCTTCAACACGGAAGTAAGCGTTTCGTTATGCACCTGAAAGGTCACACCTCTGCTTTGAGCAAATAGGGAAATGCTCAAGACAAGACACAGTATAAGGGAAGTCGTTCTTTTCATCATTTTTCTTGTTTTTATGATTCTACTTTGTTCATAATACAACATCCCCCTGGAATCGGGTACGCCTATTTTAAAAATTTTGTTGCAAAAATACAAAAATAATTGGGAATTGCAGCATTTTAGGAAGAAATGATTAACTTTGCAAACGGAAAAATCAGAAGACTGTAGATAATTGCAGAAAATAAATATTGTTAAATGCAGCGGATAACGCATAAGAGAATCAGAATTTCCTGGCTGCTGCTATTGGTTTACCTGCCGATGCTGCTGGCCGTTACGTTTCACCATCATGGTGAAGCGCAGGGAACTCATGCCGATTTCTATTGTGCCGATTGTGCCCATCATGTTCATCACGACGGCCATCTGACAGCCCTGCAGAATACCATGCACGACTGTGTGCTTTGCCAATTGCAAAGCACACCTTATCTGGCTCCATCCCTCGTGGTATGGGTTGCCATCACCGTGCTCCATCTCTCCCCTCGCCGTGCCTTCTGCTCTCCTTGCCTGTGCAGGGCGAAGGGGGTAAAATCTACCCGTGCTCCACCTTATTATCAGTTTTTATAAATAATTGAAAATTAACACAATAAGGTAATTAATAACATAATGAGAACAATATTGAAATCAATATTGCTGATGAGCCTATGCTCGTCGGCAACAGCCCCTGCTATGGCTATAAACGGAGCAGATAATAACAAGGAAAAGTCAAGCATTCATGGTATGGAAAACAGCGATTCAGTCAAGCACCAGCCTCTGACAGAATCGAGCGTGAAACTGAATGAAGTGGTGGTTACGGGATTGACTGGCAGCCAGAAACTCAAGCAGTTGCCCGCACCCATCTCCTTCGTTTCTGCCCGCCAGCTCGAAATGCAACCTTCTACCAACATCATCGACGCCATCGCCCACCAGCCAGGCGTTTCGCAGATTACCACGGGAAGCGGAATTTCAAAGCCCGTGATCCGTGGCCTGGGCTATAACCGCGTGGTAGTGGTAAACGATGGAATCAGACAGGAAGGACAGCAATGGGGCGATGAACACGGAATAGAAATCGACCCCGCTTCGGTTCATTCCGTAGAGATTCTGAAAGGTCCGGCAAGTCTCATGTATGGATCGGATGCGATGGCAGGCGTCCTCATCTTCCACTCCGCTCCTACCCTTGCCAAGGGCGACATGAGAGCAAATTTCTCAACGGGTTATCAAACCAACAACGGACTTTTTGATTATTCGCTCAACTTTGCCGGCAACCAGGGCGGATTTGTCTGGGACACCCGCTACAGCGGAAAGATGGCACATGCCTACAAGAATAAATACGATGGTTATGTATTCGGTTCATCACTCAGAGAGCAGGCATTCTCGCAGCTTCTAGGCTGGAACTACCGCCAGGGACATTCGCATCTCACACTCGATTATTATCATCTCACTCCGGGCATCGTAGAGGGAGAAAGAGATGAGAAAACGGGCGAACTGGAAATTCCGGATGGCTACGATGCCAAGAGTTACGGCAAACCGATGCCTTATCAGCAGATTCACCATTACAAGGCGGTGCTCGACAATTCCTGGTTCCTGGGCGACGGCAATCTGAAACTCCTCTTGGGTTATCAGCAGAACCGCCGTCAGGAGTTTGAGGAGGAAGAGAATCCGAAGGAATGCGGACTCGACTTCATGCTCCATACCATGAATTACGACCTGCATTATCTCTCGCCGGAAATGAATGGATGGAAGTTCTCTACGGGCATCAACGGCATGTGGCAGCAGTCGATTAATAAAGGTTCTGAATTTCTGATTCCAGCCTATCATCTCTTCGATTATGGTGTATTTGCCACGGTGAGCAAGGAGATAGGCAAACTGAACCTGAGCGGCGGCATCAGATACGATCATCGCCATCTGCACAGCGAGGCTTTGAGAGAAGAGGATGATGCTGAATCGAATGATTCTTTCCGCTTCCAGGCCTTTAAGCGAAGCTTTGAGGGAGTAACCGGAAGCATCGGATTGGCTTATGAAATCCTGCCCGATTTCAATCTGAAGCTGAACCTGGCAAGAGGATTCCGTGCTCCAAACATCAGCGAATTATCATCGAATGGTGTGCACGAGGGAACCCAACGATTCGAATTGGGAAATACCAGTCTGAAGCCGGAAAACAGCTGGCAATTCGACCTTGGTCTGGATTATTCTTCGCCTATCATTTCGGCAGAGCTCTCGCTGTTTGCCAATCGCATCAACCATTACATCTACAGTGAGAAGTTGGCAGATGAGAACAATCAGCCTGTCCTCATCAACGACACGCCAGTCTATCAGTTTACTTCGGGCGACGCCCGCATTCTGGGTGGTGAGGCAAGCATCGACATCCATCCTGTGGAGCATCTGCATATCGGCAACACCTTCTCCTACGTCAATTCGGTTCAGTTGCATCAGCCATCCGAATCAAAGTATCTGCCATTCACCCCAGCCCCTCGCTGGGTTTCGGATGTAAGGTATGAGTTTGTCTGCGACGGCAAGACTTTCGACCATCTCTTCGTAAAGCTACAGATGGATTGCAATCTCCGCCAGAACCATTATTTCGCAGCCAACGATACGGAGACCGCCACGCCATCGTACACCTTATTAAATATGTATGCCGGTACCGACGTGAAGCTCCATGGCAAGCGCCTCCTCTCGCTCTATCTTTCGGGCGAGAACCTTACCAACCGTGCTTACCAGAACCACCTGAGCCGTCTGAAGTATCTTGACGTAAACCAGGTTACAGGCAGAAGAGGCGTTTACAATATGGGCCGCAACTTTAGCATAAAGATAGTGGTTCCGATAGAGCTGTAACTCCCCTTTTGGAATAAGCAATTCCCATTTTAGGATAAGCAATTCCCATTTTAGGATAAGCAATTCCTCATCAGGAATCAGAATTTTGAATAAACAAGTGCCGATAAGGATACCAAAAGCTGCCGGAAAAGCAACTTTTGGCGCCATTATCGGCATTTTTTCGTCTAATAATTAGACAATAATGACCGCTTTTCGATGATATTTCGTAACTTTGCACCATGATAAAGAAACAAGGAACAATATTGATTGTTGATGACAACCGCAACATTCTTACTACGGTGAGGATGCTGCTGGAACCCATATTCGATGGCATCATCACCATCGCCAACCCTAACTCCATCCCAGCCAAACTGAGAGAGGAGCATCCCGACGTGGTGCTACTCGACATGAACTTCTCCAGCGGAATCAATTCGGGAAACGAGGGACTGTACTGGCTCAGGGAAATCAAGAGCCTCAGCCCGAAAACCGAGGTGGTGCTCTTTACCGCCTATGCCGACATCCAACTTGCCGTAACAGGCATCAAGGAAGGTGCCGCCGACTTCATCGTGAAGCCTTTTGAAAACGAGAAGATGATCCGCACGCTGGTAGAGGCTAGGGATAAGAACAAGGCTGTGGATAACGCTATTGGCAAAAAAGGTGGAAAACTTTGTGGAAAAGATGCACAAAGTGCTATGTATTGGGGAGATAGCGAAGTTATGAACAATTTGAGAAGCATTGTGGAAAAAGTTGCCGCAACCGATGCAAACATCCTCATTACAGGAGAAAACGGAACGGGTAAAGAGGTATTAGCCAACGAGATACACCGTTTTTCCACAAGATGCGGGAAAAAGATGCTGCCTGTGGATATGGGAGCCATTACGGAAACCCTTTTCGAGAGCGAACTCTTCGGTCATGTGAAGGGCGCTTTTACCGATGCCAAGGTGGATAAACCGGGCAAGTTTGAGCTTGCCGACGGCAGTACCATCTTCCTGGATGAGATAGGAAACCTATCCTATGGTCTTCAGGCAAAACTCCTTACCGCCCTGCAACGCAGAAGCATCGTAAGAGTGGGCGGAAGCACGCAGATTCCCATCAACGTACGACTGGTTTGCGCCACCAACCGCAATCTGCAGCAGATGGTAAACGATGGCGAATTCAGAGAGGATCTGCTCTATCGCATCAACACCATCCATCTGGAATTGCCTGCCCTGAGACAGAGAAAATCAGACATCGTTCCATTGGCAGAAAGATTTCTCCGTCAATATGGTGATTTATATAATAAGGTGAATCTCCGTCTTTCGGAAGAGGCAGAAAAAAAACTTACCAGTTTGCCATGGTACGGCAACATCCGTGAACTCCAGCACGCCATCGAGAAAGCCGTGATTCTATCTGACGGCGGAATGATTTCTGCCGAAGATATTGACGGCGGAAACCAGCAAAGAAGAGAGAAGCCCCTGGAAGAGGTTCAGACGCTTGATGAGATGGAGAGCCGAATGATAGAGAAAACCATCAGGGAATGTGAAGGAAATCTGTCGGTAGTAGCTGCAAGACTGGGCATTTCCCGCCAGACGCTTTATAATAAGATTAAGCGATATGGATTATAAACTAATTATAATTATCGTGCTTTTGCTCGTGGCTGTAGTGGGTTACATTCGCCTCTACCGCCACTATCGCCGTAACATCAAGAAGGTAACCTTCCTTTTTGATGCGATAGATAATGGGGATTTCTCCTTCAATTTTCCTACGGAGAAGAGGTTTAAGGAGGATAAGATTCTGCATCAATCCCTCAACCGAATCAAGCTCTTCCTGCAACATACGAGAGAGGAGCAGATAGATCGGGAGAAATATTACGAGCAGATTCTAAATGCGGTGGATACGGGCATCCTGGTGGTGGATAGTCACGACAACATCCTGCAACATAATCAGGCAGCCCTCCGATTGCTCGATACGGATGTGCTTACCCACATGAACCAGGTAAAAGGGAAACTGAAGGATGAACACCTGGCAAAGCATGAGACGCAAGCCATGCTGAAAGACAAGCACGTGCGCATCATCGCCCTGAGCGACGTGAGCCACGAACTGAGCAATCAGGAGGTGGATTCTTGGATCAAACTGATTCGTGTGCTGACCCATGAAATCATGAATACCATCACGCCGGTTACTTCGCTGAGCGAAACTCTACTGAAAGAATTGGGCAGCAAGGAGCTGCTGATTGCAGATAACGAATCTGATGATTTACATTCTCCAGGCAAATTGATAAAGGTTTCAGAGAAACCACAATCTGCTGAGCAAGCGAAGCTGAAGCAAGGCTTGGAAACCATCCACAAAACAGGAACAGAACTGTTGGCTTTCGTCAACAACTATCGCCGCTTCACCCATGTTCCCCAGCCTCAGCCTGCTCTTTTCTATGTGGAACCATTCCTGGAAAGAATGGCGCTGCTCTGCAACCACGAAGTAGAGATAGAAGTTTCTCCCAAGGATTTGCTGACCTACGCCGACGAGAGCCTCCTTTCTCACGTGGTAACGAATCTTCTGAAGAATGCCGTAGAAGCTTTCAAGGAAAAGGGAAAGTTATCTGCAGAAAGAAACAAGCAAGATGGAAATGAGCAGGGTAGGAACAAGCAGGAATGCCGCTCCGCGGATTTGCAATCCGCGGCAAGCAAGAAGGCATTTATCCGTCTCCAAGCCTACGCCAACGCTCAGGAATCCATCATCATCGACGTGAGCAACAACGCCGGTCTCATCCCCGAAGATGTAGCCTCCCACATTTTCATCCCGTTCTTCACCACGAAGCCGGAAGGAAGCGGAATCGGTCTCTCCCTCTCCCGCCAGATTATGCGAGTAAGCGGTGGCAGTCTCTCGCTCCATCAGGACAAGGCGCAGGGAATCACCACCTTCCGCATCATCATCCCATAACATAAGCACATTTTTTGAGAGAAAAGTTTGGTGTTTATCCGTAAAAATCGTATCTTTGTCCCCACAAATACAGAAGATTATGGCATTCGAAAAGGAAATCAAGGAATACGAGGATTTGAGACGCAAATATCAAACCCTTATCATCAATAAAATGGATAGAGAAGAGTACATTAAATATAACGAAGTACTCTTCTCTACCCATTCGTGCGCCATTGAAGGCAACTCATTCTCCGTAGATGATACCCGGGAACTGAAGGAGAAAGGCCTGGGGATGATTCCTGCCGGAAAGACTCTCTTCGAGGCTTTCGAAATGCTCGACCACTTCGAAGCCTTCGAGTACATGATGCAAAACACGCAGCATCCACTCGACGAGAATTTTCTGAAAGAAATCAACAGGCGGGTTACCAGCCATACGCTTTCCTATCGTTCCCCAGAAGCTATTCCGGGCGAATACACCACCACGGACATGGCAGCAGGCGACACGGTATTTGGCGACCACGAAGAACTCATCGCCAGAGTTCCCAAGCTGTTGGAATCTACCGAAAAAGCCATCGTTTCGGCAGCCGTTCATCCCATGATTCTTGCCGCCCGCTTCCATGGCTTCTACGAATATCTTCATCCGTTCCGTGATGGGAATGGAAGAACAGGACGACTCATCAGCAACTACATTCTCTTAAGATTGAATCATCCTCTCCTCATCATCCCATCCGAAGCCCGACAGGAATACATTTCTGCCCTCCGCATGATTCGTACGGAAGCAACCGATGAGCACCTCATCCGCTTCTTCTTCAAGATGGCAATACAAAGAATGGAAGAAGAGCTGAAGCAGAAAGAGGCCAACACCAAGCGATTTATGACATTCCTCTTCTAATGAAGCATAGCGTCATACGCTCAGAAGTGACAGAAGCACTAAAGCTGATTGCCCTCCGCCTCCACAATTTGTCCATCAAACAGGCGGATGGTGCGATGGGCTATCTTGGCATCATGCTCATTATGCGTTACCATGACGATGGTGGTGCCCTCGTGGTTCAGCTCAGTAAGCAGATGCATCACCTCGGCACCATTCTTGGAATCGAGGTTACCCGTAGGCTCATCGGCTAGGATGAGCTTCGGACCAAAGACCACGGCACGGGCGATGGCTACTCGCTGCTGCTGACCACCTGATAGCTGGTGAGGGAAGTGCTTGGCACGATGGCTGATGGCCATTCGCTTCATAATCGCCTGCACCTTTGCCTTGCGCTCCGCCTTCGGAATGTTGAGGTAGGTAAGAGGAAGCTCGATGTTCTCCTCTACATTCAATTCATCTATCAGGTTGAAGCTCTGGAACACAAATCCGATTTCTCCCTTTCTCACATCCGTACGCTCCTTTTCCTTCAGATTTGCCACCTCGTAATTACCCAGGGAATATTTTCCTGAAGTTGGGTTATCCAATAATCCAAGGATATTGAGTAAAGTGGATTTGCCACAACCTGATGGTCCCATAATGGCGACAAACTCGCCGTCTTCTACTGTGAAAGATACGTTATTTAAAGCAATCGTCTCCACATCTTCTGTGCGGAATGACTTGCAAAGATTCTCTATTTTAAGCATTTTCTTATCTTTTTACTTTTTTACCTTTTTACTTTTAATTTTATTCATCCTTGAGATATTTCACCGGATTACTGTTAGCCACCTTGTAGCAGTTGATGATGACGGAAAGCCCGATGATGACGAGCAAGATGATGGTAACGCCGACAAACAACAAAGGCGTCATCGTAATCTTCTCGCTGAACGACATGAGCCATTGTCTGGCTATCAGCCAAGCCCCCAAATCTCCCACGATGATGCAAGGCAAGGCAATCTTCATAATGTCCTTCAGGAAAATGCGAAGAATATCCTGCACCTTCGCTCCGTTCACCTTTCTTATCGCAATCTCCTTGCGGCGGCGGTTCACCTCATCACTCGTATAGCCCACCAATCCGAAGAGGGCGATAATCATCGTTACGATGCCGGCTACCAGGATTCCGTTGCGGAAATTAAGCTGGGAAGCATACTGGTTAGCCAATTCAGAAGCATAACTCTTCACGATGACCTTATTGTTCGGATACATCGCCTGTACCTTCGATTGCAACTCCGACAACGATTCTTCCCTTAGTTCTTTAAACTTAACCAACATATAATAAGCTGTCTTGGCAGAATAGAAATACAAGTCAGGAAATCCATTCATTCCATCACCACCAGTTTCCGCAGCCCCCCAGCGAATATTCTTGCTCACGCCACAAATGGTAAAGATATTATCATCATGTCCCGTACAGGTAATTTGCTTGCCAACTACGCCATCCTTCCAATGCCACGTCTTGATGAGTTTCTCTGCACCTCGTTCATCAATAATAACCTGGCGGCAACTGTCATTTCTTTCCGTAAAGAAAGAGCCCTGAACGATAGGAATATTCATCATCTTGAAGAAATTATCGTCCACTCCCGACATCTCCATGATATTAAAGGTTTTCTTATCATCACCAGGTACTCCAATCATATTTCCACTACGATCATACCCATCGAGCGGAACATTGTAAGTAGAACTGCAATCCTTGACATTCGGCATTCGCCTGATTTCTGCCAGACATTGGTTGCGCTGGTCTCTATTGCTGGCATCTACCGAAACAATAGCCACATGATCGTAATCATACCCAGGATTGAGCCCCAACATCAGCTGGTATTGACCATTCACGATGTAAAGCAAACTGAACAGCAAACCAGAGATAACGAACTGGATGCCCAGCAAACCAAGTTTCCATCGGTTGCGATTCTCATTATAACCACGGAAAGCGATGGCTACAGGAATCCTGTTGTAAAGCCAACCTGGCAGCAAGCCGCCAACCAGCAGTACCAGAATACAGATAGCCACCAATATCCAACTGCCACGATTAAGCACCAACGTGCTTACCGGAGCAGAGAGGAAGTTTTCGATGGTTCCCTTGCAAAGAAACACAAGAACAGCCGCAAGAACAACCGCCAACCCCACATGCACCAAAGCCTCAGAGAAAATGATGGCATGAATGTTCTTCGATTCGGCACCATAACACTTACGGACAGCCATTTCGCGAGAACGACCCACAAGATTTCCCACGATGATAAGCAGATAGTTCATCACAGAAGTAAAGAGGAGGACAAAAGCGATAATTCCCATAATCCATCCCATCTTCTTGACATAAGGGTCTTGGGTGTAAACATCGCTCAATACCGTGAAATCATAGTTCAGTTCTATTCCCATATTCTTCATCTCCTTCAAAGGAAAATGATCCTCTCGCATCTTATTCACGTAAGGCTTGAGTTCTTTTGCCTCATACCCCTTTGCCAACCGGATGTAGGATCTATAGCTATCATTTCCCACCCATTGACCTCTGCCATCATAGGAATATACGTATGGCACACTACACCTCGACAGAATCATCTGCGTACCATGAAAGGATGAACCCCAAGGAAACGCTTCGAAAACACCATAGATGGTAAAAGTGGTTCCCGGATATTTAGAAAGCGTGAAATGCTTACCAACAACATTACCACCTATCTTTGCTGCCGTTTCTGAATCGATGAGACAGGATAAGGGTTGGGATAAAATCTGTTTAGCCTTGCCTATCAATATCTTCTGTGGAAAGACATCGAAGAAACAACTGTCTGCCATCCTGATATTGGCAGAAACGATGTTCTGGTCTTCCATCTTGCATTGGGCATCATCATAAAAATAGCAAGTACTTGTTGCAGCTTCCACCATAGGCGCATATTGCTTTACACCTTGGGCGGTGGCTCCTGAAGTATTGGTAAACTCCATGGTTTCGCCATGGTTAGTACCCACTTCCGAAATCAGATACGTCCTTTCCCATCCTGGAAAGTACGTATCGTAAGTCTGCTCGAAATAAATCTCGGCAATAATTACCGAACTGATTGCCAATCCGAGCGCCAGACACAAGATCTTCACGAAATTGTGCTGGCCCCTTCGAGGCAGATTCTTGAATGCGTTAATAATATGATTCATATCAAATATCCTGTTTCAAGGGCGTTAGCCCAATTTATCACTAATCACTACTAGTTAATCATTACTAACTAATCACTACTAATTAAAAACCAATACATCATTATCCTTATATGCTTCATAGCCGCTAACGATGACTTGTTCACCCGGCTCCAAGCCCTCAATTACCTCATAATATTGAGGATTCTGGCGACCGATGGTTATCTTGCGGCGATAAGCCTTCTTGCCACTCTTGTCTAATACAAAGATCCATTGACCGCCCGTTACACTATAAAACGTGCCTTTAGGGATAATTATTGCCTGCTTCGACTGACCGAGTTGCAAATCTACATAATAGGTCTGACCGGTTCGGATGTTGACAGGACGAACGCCCTTGAAGACGAAGTCGATACGGAACCTGCCGTCTCTTACCTCGGGATAAACCTTGCGAACCTGCAGGAGATAATGCTTGCCGTTCTGGTCGAAAGTGGCAGTAAGCCCCGGTTTTACCCGATCGATATAATGCTCATCCACTTGCGCCTGCACCTTGAAATCGCTGAGGTCGTTGATGACTCCTATCTTCTGTCCAGCCTGGATGCTCTGTCCCAACTCCACATCGAGCAAACCGATTTCGCCCGAAATGGTGCTGCGGATGTTCAGCTTCTCCTTGCGCTGGCGAACCAGCTGCACATTCTTCTGCATGGCTTCCAGATTATCACCCATCTGATCCATCTGCGAACGGCGGAGCTGTGCATCCTTCTTCAATCGCTTGCTGATGAGCGCATGCTTCTTGACGGCAAGGTCATAATCTTCCTTAGCCTTCAGATACTCCTCGCGCGAATTGAGTTCTTCCTTGTGCAACGCCTCCTGATGCTGATAGGAACGGCGCTTGGTAATGACATCCTGCGAAAGCGACAGTTCCTCGTTGCTATTGTTCAGACGGTCCTGCTCCATCGAAATCTGGGTGTTGCGAAGCATGTCCTGCTTTTCGGCAAGTTCGCTTTCGGCATTCAGAATCTCCAGGTCGAGATTCGAATTGCTCAGTTTCACGATTACATCGCCCTTGTTCACGTGGGCACCTTCATCCACCACTTTCTCTAGAACAATACCGCCTTCCTCGGAACTGATCTGTACCACGGAGATAGGAACCACCTGTCCATCCACAGAAACATAATCGTTGAACTGCGCCTTCTCCACGGTTCCGATGCTCAATCCCTTCCTGTCCACCTTCAGAGTGGAAGAGAAATTGCTCAATCCCAACCAAATGAGGACTGCGATCAAAACCGCTCCTCCGCCAATCCACGCCCAGTACTTGCGAGGCACGAGATATTTTTTCTTTTCTATCTTTATATCCATAATTTATCTTATTAAATTTTCTCCCTGATAATAAGCAACCAATCTCTGTTTGATGATGAGCAGCATCTGCATCTGGAGTTCCTTGATTCTGCTTTCCAGAAGCGTCTGGGCTGCGGTATGAAGATCGAAGGTGGAAAGCATTCCTTCCTCAAACTTCCGGCTCGACATGTGATAGGCGAGCGAATCGGAGGCCACCTTCTTCTGCATCTGATGCAACTCCTTGGCGTAACCCTCTGCATCCATCATCGCCTGGGCTATTTGGTCGTGAAGCTTGCGCCTGGTTTCCTCCAGGTTCACCTGTGCCAGTTGCCAGTCGTTGCGTGCTTTCTTCACGCTGTGCCAGCGGTCGCTATTATAAATAGGTATGGAAAGGGTCAACGCGAGGTATTCGCCCTGGTTGTTGCGAAACTGCGAGGCAAACCCATCGTATTGCCCTTTCTGAGAGAGATTCTTATAATAGTTGGTAGAAATGCCGCCACCGAGAGAGAGTGATGGCAGCAATCTGCCTTTTGCTATCTTATAATCATACCGTGCCCGCTCCACTTCGTATTCTGCCGACTTCAAATCGGGAGAAATATGCTGGAAGCCCTGGTAAACGGTTTCGTAGTTTACTCCAGATTCAAAAACCTCTTTATTATCAGACGTTAACTTCAAATTCTGCTCCTCATTAATCTGGATTTTCAGTTCTTCATCCACCGGAAAATTCATCGCCGATTTCAAGGCGAGCAGACTCTGTTTTGCCACATTCTCCTGATGCGTAAGATTGTATTCATCTTCTGCCACCTGCGATTCCATCTGCACCACATCCGGTCGGCCTTTCTCGCCCAGTTCATACAGTCGCTTCATCTTAGCCAGCATCCGCTTGCTTTCGTTCAGTTTCTCGCTTGCTATCCGAATGCTTGCCTCAGCATAGGCAGCATCCACATATTTCTGCATCACGTCGATGGCACGGTCGTCCTGAATCTTCTGCATCGCCGTGGCTGAATAATCCCGGCTCAGCTTAGCCTGCTTCAAGGCGTTGATGGTGGCGAAACCATCGAAGACATTCAGTTCGGCATAAAGCTGATAATAGTTGTTGAATGTCGTTACATTATTATAAGTATTGGTTTCCGGGTCGATGTTTCGTCCCCAGGCATACTGTCCCTGCACGCCGCCCGTAACGGTAGGCAGGAATCCTGCCACAGCATGCTGGTAATCCTGCTTGCGCTGGCGGGCGTTTACCACCTCCCGCTTCACTTCCGTGGCGTGCTCCACGGCGTATTTCATGCAGTCGTCAAGGCTCCAGCTCTGTGCCGAAGCGCCAGCCGCCCAGACCAACCATCCTATCAATATTCCTATTCTTTTCATAATCTTCTTCATTTTGGCATGATAAAGACAAGAGCCGTGCCAAAACAGCATTTCTCCTGATAATCAAACCATTAAATAAAAACTCTCATAAAACAAACTGTCCAACAATTAGACACCACCGTCTAATTGTTGGACAGTAAACCGCAGCTCAAAGCTAATCATTCGAAACCAAAAATCAAAGCTGATCATTTACCGCATCCACCACTTGTCCATCAAACAGATTGATGATGCGACTGGCGTAGGTAGCATCGTGCTTGGAGTGCGTCACCATCACGATGGTGGTTCCCTCTTCGTTCAGTTCGCTGAGCAACTGCATCACCTCCATACCATTCTTGGAATCGAGGTTACCCGTAGGCTCATCGGCAAGGATGATGCTAGGCTTGCCCACCACGGCACGGGCGATGGCAACTCTCTGCTGTTGACCGCCCGAAAGCTGATGAGGATAATGCTTGGCACGATGGCTCAGCTTCACCTTTCTCAATATCTCGAGCACGCGCTCCTTGCGCTCCGCCTTTCCCACTCCGAGGTATTTCAGCTGTAAATCCACATTCTCCTCAACGGTAAGTTCGTCGATAAGATTGAAGTTCTGGAACACGAAGCCGATGCGACCCTTGCGATAGGCGGTACGCTCACGCTCCTTCAGATGGCCCACTTCCTCGTTATTCAACCAATACTTGCCCTCCGTAGGACTATCCAGCAAGCCCAGGATGTTCAGCAAGGTTGACTTACCGCATCCCGAAGGACCCATGATGGCGATAAACTCGCCATCTTCTACCTCTATGTTTACGCCGTTCAGGGCGATGGTTTCCACCTCTTCCGTGCGGAATATTCTAGTTAAATTCTCTGTTCGTATCATCGTTAGAAATCTTTTTTATCGTTAGAAATCTTTTTTAAAGTTTATGACTCATTATTCAGCCTTGATGCTGTCTATCGGATTCGACATCGCCGTACGCAGGGTGCAGCCGATAACCGAAACAAAGGCTATCAATAAAGTAAAGACGGCACCAGCCAGCAACACCCACCAAGGGAAGGAGATGCGATGGACGAAATCCATAAGATAAGTCTGCATCAGCTTCACGCAGATAGGGATGGCGATGACCACAGCCACCAGCGAACTGACGAGGAATCTCTTAGCCAGTTGCCAAGCCGCATCCCCAATCGAAGCGCCCATCACCTTGCGCAGGGCAATCTGACGCTTCTGCTGGTTACCGTAATAAACCGACATTCCGAAGAGACCCAGGGCAGAAATCAGGATAGAGATGCTCATGAAGGTGATGATGAGCACCATCATATTATGCTTGTCCTTGAGGTTGTTCTTCAGCGTATCATCCATATACTCCACCTGCATTTCCGCAGGAACGCCCATCAGTTCCTTAGCCACCTGCTTGCAGGTACTCCGGATAGCCTGCAGCGCCTGGGCATGATCGCTACGGGTTTTCACCAGAACTGTCCATCCACGCTGCTGCGGGGTAATGACTCCAATGGCATTATGCTCCGTTTTTTCATTCTCGCTCAGCGCATCTCCACTATGGTAATCGGCAATCACGCCACACACCTCGTATTCATGCTTTCCATCCTTCATTCTCATTCCGAACCAAGGCTTGTGGGCAGAAACGCCATAGGCACGCTTCGCATCTTCCGTTACCCAAATCTTTCCATAGGCTGGCTCGCAATACTGCTCAATCACCCTGACTCCCAGCATCTTCATCGCCGTGGAATCTACCATGAACATACGGAGCATTCCTATCAGTTTTTCATTGTCATCATGCACGCCATTTCCCCAGCTTCTGATAGGATTGGCGTTGCCGTAAGTTGCCTCTTCCACCTCTGGAAGCGCTTTCAGACGGTTTTTGAGAATAGACATCTTCTCCGGCGAACCATCCAAGGAAGAAATGATGGAAACAATATCCTTCGTCTGATAACCCAACGGCAAATCGGCAAGATGCTTCATCTGGAGCATCATCGTTATCGCCATGACTACCAGCGTGATACTGATGACGTTCTGGGCTACGATAAATATCTTGCTGAACCACATCTTGCTGCGCATGCGGATGGTTCCCTTCACCACATCTATCGGATTGAAACGGGAAACCACGATGGCAGGAAGGATTCCCGCAAAGATGGAGATGATGACATAAGCCAACGGCAGGAACCACAGAAGGTCGAAGGAATGGAACAGGTCGATTTTCGTATCCAACATAGAATTGAACAACGGAATGAATGCCCAGGAAATCAACAAGCCCAGCAGGAAGCAGACTGCCGTGAAGAGCGCCGACTCCTTGAGATAGCGAAGCATCACGCCCCCTACCGATTCACCCAGCAGTCTTCGGGTAGCCATCTCCTTCGCACGGTTGCCAATCTGAGCCACCGTAAGATTGATGTAGTTGAACAAGGCAGAAAGCAGCAGAACCAGCGCCACTACCAGGAGGATATTCACGAGAGTACGATTGCCATGCTTGAAAATATCGACACTATCAGCCGTAAAATGAATCTGGTCCCATCTTACAAACTGGCAACCCCACATAAAGCTGACTCCATCCGAATCCTTCTTCCATCCCTTCCAGTAGTTCATGTATTTGCCGAGCAAGGTCTGTCTCACTTTTTCCGGGTCAGCATCCTTTGCCAGTCGCGCCACCGTAGTGCAGGAGCCAAACTGATCCATCGCCTGAGCCTCAGCTTCTATCAGTTTCATCGACACGAAAATATCGTATGGGTTAAGAAGGTCCTCACGGTCGAAATCCTCCATGATTCCCACCACCTTGAGTTGCAGCTTACCGCATTGGATGGTACGGCCGATAGGATTGGCGTTGCCGAAGGCTTTCTTGGCAAAAGATTCCGAAACCATTGCCTGATGAGCATCCGAAAGGAGATGATCAGGCGCACAACCACGGCATTTGTAACCCATAAACTGGGAGAAGTTCGGGTCGATAGCCAGATATTTTGCCTCATAATACTGTCCATCTATCATGGCTCCCTGCGGAGCATAATATTCACCAAATCTTGTCCATCCCTTGATTTCCGGGATGGAAGGAAAGAATTCCTTGGCTGTGCCCCAGGTCATTCCGAGATAATCGCCTGAACCTGCAACATAGAGTTCCTTCGCCAGTTTCTGATTCGTTCCCACACGATACTCTGCAGTAGCATAGGAAACGAGTATCAGCACAAAAGCCAGTGCCACCGAGAGACCCAAGGCCTCTATGGTGGCATAAAGCTTGTTGCGTGATAAGAATTTCACATAACTTTTCATCATATACTCATTTATTTTTTGTTTCACTTAAATCAAACGATAAAGGAAGAATACCATCTCCCTGTTTTCGTTAGCTGCTGCAAAGTTACGGCTTCTCCCGTTTTCTGCCAAGATTTCCGGCAGCCCGGAAGGTGGATTGTATGAATTTCATACACTCTATTGTATGATTATCACACAACAATCCCGTTTTTGTTTGTCGTTTCGGGAAAAAAGCGTACTTTTGCAAACAAAAAAATAAAAGATATGAAATACGGAACCCTTCTTGTCATCGACGATAATCCGTCGATACTCACGGCGCTGAAAATCTGTCTGGGCAATACGTTCGAACGGATTCTCACCCTGCCCCGCCCCGATACCGCCCCTATGTTGCTGCAACAGGAGCAGGTAGATCTCATCCTGCTCGACATGAACTTCTCGCTCGGCGTAAACAGCGGTCAGGACGGCTTGCTCTGGCTCCGCACCTTCCGCCGGCTCCACGCCCACATCCCCGTGGTACTCATCACCGCCTTTGCCGACGTGCAGCTAGCCATCAAGGGATTGAAAAGCGGAGCCGCCGATTTCGTCACCAAGCCCTGGGATAATGACGAACTCATCAGAACCCTAAAAGATGCCATCGACCGAAGCCAGGAAGTGGAGACTCTGGAGAGCATCGAGACCACTCATATCCACAAGGTGGTGGATCAATGCCACGGCAACATCTCTCGTGCCGCCGAACTGCTCGGCATCACTCGCCAAACGCTTTATGCCAAGCTCAAGCGATAATTCTTTATCACAATCATTCATGATTATAAACATCTGATATGAACACCATTTTCCACATATATATAATAGGTATCATACTCCTCGTCATAGGAGGTATCATCTATCTCTTCTTGCGTCACCAGCGCAACCTGAAGAGCCGTGCCTTCTTGATGCAAGAGGCTATTCGCAATGGCGATTACTCCTTCCGCCTATCCACCAAGGGATTACTCTTTGGAGAACGAGCCTTGCAGCAAGCCCTCAACGACATGGAGAACGACATCGGCAGACTGGTGGCGCAGCACGAGGTGGAATCTTGGCAAAGGCTAACCCGTGTGCTCACCCATGAGATTATGAATGCCACCGCCCCCATCTCCAGCATCTGCCAAGCCTATCTTAGCAATCCCGACATCCAAGGTTCGTCTTATGAGGAAGGCATCCGAGCCATTCGAGATACCAGCAAATCGCTCACCAGTTTTGTGGACAGCTACCGCAAGCTCACCCAGCTACAAAATCCTGTCATCGAGAACATTCCACTCAAGGATTTCGTGGAAGGCATCAAGCCGCTCTATCCTCAGATAGAATGGCACATCCATATCCCCGAAGATGCCACCTGGTCTGCCGACAAGAACATGCTGCGCCAGGTATTTATCAATCTGACCAAGAATGCCATCGAGGCTCACGCCTCAGCCATCGACATTCGATGCTTCCACAAACATCCAGAGAGCATCGAGAGTTCACAATTCTCAGGCATCTATTTCAGCAACAATGGCGACCCCATCCCTGCCGATGTGGCAAAGGAGATGTTCATCCCCTTCTTCTCCACCAAACCATCAGGTTCGGGCATCGGCCTCTCCATCTCCCGCCAGATGCTGATGATGCAATCCATCAATCTCTCCCTTGCCGAGCACAATGTGGCAGGCTATCATGTAACATTCCGGATGGAATGAAATATATAATAAAGAAGATGAAACAAAAACTTTTGGTGGTTTCAAGGCTTTTATGTACTTTTGCAAGCGAAACTTACAAATAAAATAATAACATACAATATGAAGAATCTAAAAACAATTATCTTTACCGCTTGCGCCCTGTTCTCACTCGGCGCAGTAGCCTCAACCGAGCATACCACCGTGCAGGGCGACCATGGCAAACTCGATGTAGTCATCCAGCGTCCAGACAATGATGCTGCCAATGGCAACGGAAGCCAAGCAAATGCCAAAGCGAAGGCAGGCAAGAAGACTCCGCTCCTCGTGCTCTGCCATGGATTTGGCGGCAATAAGGAGGGAAAACTCTTCGACTGCCTCGTAGACAGCCTCAACAAGAAAGGCATTGCCGTGCTCAGATTCGACTTCAATGGCCATGGCAAGAGCGAGGGAAATTTTGAGGATATGACCGTACTGAATGAGATAGAAGATGCCAAGTGCATCTTGCGCTATGCCTCCTCGCTGCCTTGGGTGAGCAAGATTGCGATGGGCGGCCACTCACAAGGTGGCGTGGTTACAGCCATGACCAGCGGACAGCTAGCCGCACAAGCTGACAAGGATATCAAGAAGATACAAGCCGTGGTGCTCCTTGCCCCTGCCGCCGTGCTCCGTGACGATGCCCTGCGTGGCAATACATTCGGCAAGATGTACGACCCCAAGAATCCTCCAGCCAAGATAGAGATGTGGGACGGCAAGGCCCTGGGTGGCAACTATATCCGCACAGCCACCACTCTGCCTATCTACGAGACGGCCAAGAACTACCACGGAGCCGAGTGCATCCTGCATGGCGATGCCGACCGAGTAGTGCCTTACACCTATGGTCAGCGTTTCCACTATCTGAACAAGAAGAGCGAATGGCACTTGATGACCGATGCCGACCACGGATTCGGAGGTCAGGAAGAGCAAGCCGCTCATATCGCCAGCGATTTCTTGGCTAAAGTTTTGAAGTAAAACATCCATTTACCAGCAATAGCATAAAAGTCCTTAACATATAGTACAATCCACTATATGTTGAGGGCTTTTTATTTTTTTAGCAAAATAATTATGGCTATTTGTGGATAATTGTTTATTTTTGCATTGTCATTACGACAAAAGCATTACTAGATAAATTGTAAAACAGCATTAAATAAGTTATAACAGAAAACATAAAATAACACATTAAACTTTACAACAAAACGAATGATGACAATAGAAGAATACAGAGCTGCCATCTTACAGGCACTGCTCGATGCTAAGAACGAAGACGGTACTCCTGCGCTCAGCGAGAAGGAAGCTACCGAGGCTCTCAATGGATTTACCGACGATGAGCTGCAAGATGGTATCCTTTGGAATACACCTCAGGACGTGGCAGACATCATCCTCGAAGGTTAAGAGATACCAAGCAAGAGCCTACGCAGATGAGATATTTTTATGTATTGTGCAAAGAAACAAGTCGTTTTCTTTGCACAATTCAATTATTATTTGTAAATTTGCAGCCGCTTAAGCGATAAGGGTAACTATTTTCCCCTCATCGACAAGCTATAAATAAATAGATTTTTTACCGGTAAAAAAAGATATAAAGATAATGAAGATAGAAAACGAAATCATCAGCTCTGTCATCGCGGCGGTGAAGGAGCTTTATGGTCAGGACGTACCTGAAAAGATGGTAGCCCTGCAGAAGACCAAGAGTAATTTCGAAGGTAACCTTACCCTCGTCGTATTCCCATTCCTCAAAATGTCAAAGAAGACTCCTGAGAGAACTGCACTCGAGATTGGTGACTACCTGAAGGAGAACTGCGCTAACGTTATCGCAGACTTCAACGTGGTTAAGGGTTTCCTCAACCTTTCTATCGCTCCTGCCGCTTGGGTAGGACTCTTGAACACCATCAACGCTGACCCTAAGTTCGGCGAGAAGCCAGTTACCGAGAATAGCCCGCTCGTCATGATCGAGTACTCTTCTCCTAACACCAACAAGCCTCTCCACCTCGGTCACGTGCGCAACAACCTCCTCGGCTGGTCATTGGCACAGATTATGGAGGCCAACGGCAACAAGGTAATCAAGACAAACATCGTGAACGACCGTGGTATTCACATCTGCAAGTCTATGCTCGCTTGGCTCAAGTGGGGCAATGGCGAAACTCCTGAGACTTCCGGCAAGAAGGGCGACCACCTCATCGGCGACTACTATGTAGCCTTCGACAAGCACTATCGTGAGGAAATCGCAGAGCTCAAGGCTCAGTACATAAAGGAGGGCATGGAAGAAGAAGCTGCCACAGAGAAAGCAAAGGCAGAGGCTCCATTGATCAAGGAGGCTCACGAAATGCTCGTGAAGTGGGAGAACAACGACCCTGAGGTTCGCGCTCTCTGGCAGAAGATGAACAGCTGGGTTTACGCTGGCTTTGATGAGACCTATAAGATGATGGGCGTAGGTTTCGACAAGATATATTATGAGTCAAATACTTACCTCGAGGGTAAGAAGAAGGTAGAGGAAGGATTGGAGAAGGGTCTCTTCTTCCGCAAGGACGACAACTCTGTTTGGGCTGACCTCACCAACGAGGGACTCGACCAGAAGCTCCTGCTCCGTTCTGACGGTACTTCTGTTTATATGACTCAGGACATCGGTACTGCCGACCTCCGCTTCAAGGACTTCCCTATCGACAAGATGATCTACGTAGTAGGTAACGAGCAGAACTACCACTTCCAGGTACTCTCTATCCTGCTCGACCGTCTCGGCTTCAAGTGGGGTAAGGACTTGGTTCACTTCTCTTACGGAATGGTAGAGCTGCCTAACGGTAAGATGAAGAGCCGCGAAGGAACCGTAGTAGATGCAGATGACCTGATGGCAGAGATGATCAAGGATGCCCGACAGACAAGCGATGAGCTCGGCAAGTTCAAGGACATGAGCGAGGAAGAGCGCCAGGAGATTTCACGCATCGTGGGTCTCGGAGCGTTGAAGTACTTCATCCTCAAGGTAGATGCCCGCAAGAACATGCTCTTCAACCCAGAGGAGAGTATCGACTTCAACGGTAACACAGGTCCTTTCATCCAGTACACCTACGCTCGTATCCGCAGCATCATGCGTAAGGCTGCTGCCGAGGGCATCGAGATTCCTGCAGAGTTGGGCGCAGATGCTCCTATCAACGAGAAGGAGATTGACCTCATCCAGAAGATGAACGACTTCGCTGCTGCCGTAGCCGATGCCGGCAACAACTACAACCCTGGTGGCATTGCCAACTACTGCTACGAGCTGACCAAGGAGTTCAACCAGTTCTATCACGACTACAGCATCCTGAATGCTGAGAGCGAGGCAGAGAAGATCACCCGCCTGGTTCTTGCAGCCAATGTTGCCAAGATTCTGAAGAATGGTATGGCTCTGCTCGGCATCGAGGTTCCTGAAAGAATGTAAAATTTTAGGTAATTAGAAGTTATCAGGAGTATAGCACTCCTGAAAAACTTCTCAAGATATAATTAACCTACAATTTAAAAAATGAATATTGACTATTGACAAATAATGAGCATCCCCAGAGCCAGACTTTGGGGCTTGCTCATTTCTTTTTTATTACAGGTCAGTAATACCAATACAGAACTCTCGTATGCGGTTCAGTAAAACACAAATCATCTATCAAATAATAGAAACAAATAAAAGAAACGCAAATGAGTAACATGCCCGTAAATCCTCCTTCATGGAGAAACGATACAGTCTTGCCTTTGCCCAATGAGGTGAAGGCGAACGCCTGGGCTGTGGATGCAGCCTGCTCCGGAAATCCCGGTCCGATGGAATACCAATGCATTGATCTTCAGACTGGTGCGCAGGTTTTCCACTATGGTCCTATCCACGGCACCAACAACATCGGCGAGTTCCTCGCCATCGTCCACGCCCTCGCCCTGATGGCTCAGAAAGGCATTACCGACAAGGTAATCTACAGCGACAGCGTGAATGCCCAGCTCTGGGTAAACAAGAAGCAATGCAAGACCAAGCTGGAGCGCACTCCTCAAACCGAGCAGCTCTATCAGGTCATCGCCCGTGCCGAAAACTGGCTCCGCACCCACCCCATCACCGTCCCTATCTTTAAGTGGGAAACGAAGAAATGGGGCGAGATTCCTGCCGATTTCGGAAGAAAAGGATAAGTGCAGAACATACTCAAAGAGAATAGCGGCAAGGCAGATAGTGCATACAAGAAAAAACGCAAGAAGCTGGATCCACCAGGCTTCTTGCGTTCTATTTTTATATTTTCTTAGCCGTTACAATTCTATGGTTCTACAGTAACCATCATTACCTTTTACATCAACCGCATGTTCGTTCCACCCATATATGTATTTATATTCTGGAGGCAGGATGATATTGCCCCTCCTGTCCAATAGCCCATACAAACATTTCTGTATGCCTATTCTGCATTGGGCATAATCACCTCGGAAGTTAGAGATATGCGCGTAAATGGGTTTCACTATGATGTCGTTCATCACCCTCAGTCCCCATCTGCCATCCTGCTGGAAAGGTTCTACATTCTTCAGATATTCCTTCAGTTGTCTGGCTGTCATTTTCTTCCTTGCCGTATTCGCCTTCTTCACCGTTATCATCTCATCATTCACGGCAATGATGTTCTGTATCTTCTTCACATAGGTTGGAATGATACCCTTTCCAGCCCTCAAGCCAGCAAACATACTCTCCCAGTTACGAGGCTTGTCGGGCAAGCCGAACTTGCGGTAGTTACCTACATTGTCGATAATCATGCACACCTTATCCTTGTTCTCATGGTTGATACGCAACCCACGCCCCACCATCTGCAGATACTTGGCTAGCGACAGCGTAGGACGAGCCATTTGGATAAACTCTACGTCAGGACAGTCAAAGCCCTCATCGAAGAGGTTCACGTTCACCAGACAGTCTATCTCGCTGCGTCTGAAAGCCTCCACCATCTCCTTGCGTTTCTTGGCAGGCGTCTTGCTATCCAGTGCCACGCTTTTCAGTCCGAGGGCATTGTAACAGGCGGCTATCGCCTGGGCATGGTCGATGTCAATGGCATATACGATACCCTTCTTACCGTCAGCGTATTTCTTCACGCTGTCGTAGAGGCGTTGGATGGTCTGCGGAATATTCAGTTTCTCGTCCATCTCCTTGATGGCATAGTCGCCGTCGCTGCCTCGTCCTTTCAGTTGGTTCACGGTCAACTGATCGTTGGAGTACTTGCCGATAACCACGTAGTCGTAGGGTGCCAGATAACCACGCAGGATGAAGTCGTTGGTACAAGGAGATTTCAACAATATCTCGAACAGCCTGCCAAAGGATTTCTTGTTCATGCGGCATGGAGTGGCAGTCATACCGAGTTTCAGAGCCTTTCTGTTCCTATCAAACAGGTCTTGATAGGAGGTTGCTATGGCGTGGTGAGCCTCATCCACTACGATGAGTCCTGGCGTACACTCCGCCCCTTCCAGGTCGTCGATATGTCTGTTCAACCATTGAATGGAGAGCACTCTTATTCTTACTTTCGCTTTCAGCTCCATTTCCTTCTCCCCATAGTCCAGGCAGAATCTGTCCAGCGTCTGCTGCATCTGCTCCACCAATTCACGGCGGTGCGCCACAATCCACACTTCGCCCGTGTCATAGTTATCAAGAAACCATTTCACCACAGCCGCCATCACGTAGGTCTTTCCCGTACCTGTCGGCATCTGCACCATCACCGAACAGCCCACCTTCTCCTTCTTACCATTCTCATTGTAGAATGTACCGAAAACAGCAGTGGTCAGCACGTTGATAATGTCCTCCAGCATCTTCTGCTGGTAGTCATAAAGCTTGATTTTCTTCATCACAAATTATATTTTCGCAATTCAGCTCTCGACACCGTTTGAAAATAGGGAACGTATGGCACTCCATTGCTTTCCAATCTCAACCCATGTCTGCTGTCTTGCGTGATGTATATGTCTGAATCAATAGCATAGCCAGAGAAATTCTTATACTCTCTCACCACAAAATAAGAAAAGTCATCCGTCTTCTTCAAAATCTTGAACCATAACCGTGGTTCCTGCTTCAAAAATAGAAACTCACTGTTGATGACACAAATGTTGTCATCAGCCACAATCTGCCAATTTCTCAATGCGGTATCTCGCAAATCCGGGATATTCCGAACATAATACCAGTCGCTCTCTCTCAGCAATCTCACGAATCCTCGCTGCTCCGCCACAGGCTTGGCATAATGCTTCAACCCAGAAATGCCATCCACCCAATAATTCTCGCCAAACACGTCCTTGAGTACATACCATATCTCGTCAACTCCTTTCTGCACCTCATCACGCTCCCAAACCTTGCTATTATGAATAGGATAGAAAAGTCCATGCTTATAAATCTTCTGATGCTTCTCCGCAGCCTTTTTCTCCTTCCTGCTGTATTTCTGGCAATAATCATTCATCTCCACCTGTGTCTCGATGGGAGTCAATTCCATGTCGGGATTTCCTTGGGCATAGCAATTTTCCTCATCATCCACATATAACCTCACACTACCAGCCTTGTCCTTCAACTGATACACCTTGTCAGGTTCATCCATCGAGATATATTTCCTTTTCCAATTAATGCCTCTGCCCACTTGCAACTCCAATGATTTCAAGTTGATGTAAGCCTTGTCGTCAATAAACTTGGAGCGGATGCGAGGATAGAACCTCATACCGTCCTCCGTACAGAACTCAACGCCCAACAGCCTTACCGTCTGCGGTCGCTTTGCAAACCTCAGTCCGCTCCGCCTGTCAATCCATCCGTCCTTATCCTCCACAATCTCATCATTCTCGTTGTCCTCAATCATCTTCTTCTGCCTGTCATGCCCAAGAATCTTCATCATCTCCTCATTCTCGCTCACCACGCTGCCCCAATGACAGAAGCTATTGTTAATCCTCATGCAAATCTCCTGCAACGAATCCGCAAGCTGCGACCTCCCTTCAAACATCTGCTGCCAGTCCCTGTCAGCTGAAGGCATCCCGAACCGCCGATACAGTCCCACATTATCCAGTATCACGCAATAGCTCTTCCTCCGTGCCACCCGCAACCCACGTCCCACCATCTGCAAGTACTTCGCCAGCGACAGCGTAGGTCTCGCCAACTGAATAAACTGCACATCAGGACAGTCAAATCCCTCCGAAAACAAATCCACGCTCACCAAAACTCGGATTTTACCTTTTTTGAATTGCTCCACCAAACTCTTTCTTTCATTCGATGGTGTCTTGCTACTAATCGCTACAGCGTTTATATCATTGCTACGATAAAACTCCGCAATATGCTCCGCATGCTCAATACTAAAGGCATACACAATGCCTTTCTTCCTCGCCACATACCTCTTCACCGTCATACAAAGCCTTTCAAGCGAAGGCCTCACATCCATCACCTCATTCAGTTCCTTCTGCTGGTAGTCCCCATCAGCCCCACGCTTCTTCAGCGAATCAATCAACCTCTGGTCCAGTCCATCCGGCTTGATAGAGTAGTAGTCATACAGGCTCAACCGCCCCTTAGCAATAAACCGATCCATACTCCAAGACGTGAGCAACGTATCAAACAAGTCAGCAAATCCCTCACCTTTCAGTCGATAAGGCGTAGCCGTCAGTCCCAACTTCTTCGCCTTCGGAAATGCCCTCATCACCTCCGCATACGTCTTCGCCACCGCATGATGCGCCTCATCAATCACAATCAGTGAAGGTACCTCCCTCATCTCCCGATAATGCAACGTCAACCACTGTATCGACATCACTTTAATAAAAGCAGTATCATCATCTGTCGATGTTGGCAAATCAAACCTTGCAAGTGTTTCTTCTATTTGCACAACGAGTTCTCTTCGATGGGCAACAACCCACACACATGGATTCTTCACTCTTCGTTCTTCACTCTTCACTACTGCTGCAAGCAGATACGTTTTCCCCGTTCCGGTCGGCATTTGAACCATGACGGATTGGAGCTTTCCAAAAGCCTTCCCAATCCGTTCCACCATTTCTTTTTGATAATCAAACAGCTCCATCATGATTTACAGCATAATCCTTTCCGTACTTCCATTATCCTTGATACCCAATACAGAATACCTATTGATGAAATGGAATCCCCTATATTCTGCAGGAACAATCACATACCCATATTTGTCGATAATTCCCGACACCATATGATTATTGGCAGGATGAAAGACCGCATAGATACCTTTGAAATCGGAAATGTAAGAATAGATAGGCGGCAACACGATTTCATCGCCCGATTTCAGTCCCATTCTCCATTCACCCTTAACCTCAAACGGCACGATGTTCTCCTTGAACGTCCTCAACTCCTCAGCCGTCATCTTCTTCCTGCCAGTCTCAGCCTCTTTCACCATCACCATCTCATCATCCACGGCAATGATACAATTGACTTTCTTCACGTATGACGGCACCGCACCCTTGCCAGGCATATCACCCTCAAACATGGCATCCCAATCACGATACCTGTCAGGCAATCCAAATTTCCGATAGTTACCCACATTATCAATAATCATGCACACCTTCTTCGGATCTTTCTTATTGATGCGCAGTCCACGCTCCACCATCTGGAGATATTTGGCAAGCGACAGTGTTGGTCGAGCCATCTGGATATACTCCAGGTCAGGACAGTCAAACCCCTCGTCAAAGAGGTTCACGTTCACCAAGCAGTCCAACTCTCCTTCCCTAAATGCCTCCACCGCTTTCTTTCTGGTCTTGGCAGCCGTCTTACTGTCTAAAGCCACCGTCTTAATGCCAAGCGCGTTGTAACACTCTGCTATCGCCTTGGCATGGTCGATGTCGATGGCATATACGATACCCTTCTTTCCGTCGGCATGCTTCATCACACTATTATAGAGTCGCCGAATAGCAGGCGGAATATTCAGTTTCTCATCCATTTCCTTAATGGAATAATCACCGTCACTGCCACGTCCTTTCAATTGATTGATAATCTGCTGGTCAGTAGATTTCATACCGATGACCACATAGTTATAAGGAGCCAAATACCCACGCATGATAAAATCCCTTGTGGAAGGCGAAGTAATCAAACGGCTGAACAGCGTACCAAACGAAGCCTGTTTCATGCGACAAGGCGTTGCCGTCATACCAATCTTCAAGGCTTTGTGATTTCTGATGAACACGTCTTGATAAGAATTGGCAAGAGAGTGATGGGCTTCATCCACGATAATCAGACCCGACCTAAAGCCATTCTTTTCCAAGTCCCCAATGTTTCTTGTGAGCCATTGGATGGACAACACCCTTATCCTCACCTTTGCCGTCAGTTTATCATCCTTCTCACCATAATCCAAAGCAAAGCGGTCGAGCGTCCGTTCCATCTGCTCCACCAGTTCCTTACGATGCGCAATCAGCCATACCTCTCCCTTGGAATAAGTATCCAAGAACCATTTCACCACAGCCGCCATCACGTAGGTCTTACCAGTCCCCGTAGGCATCTGCACCATCACCGAGCTCCCCACATTCACCCTCTTTCCCTTCTCATTATAGAGAACAGTGTCAAAGGTTGCTGCGGAAAATACCTCAGTGATATTCTCCAACATCTCCTGTTGATAATCAAAAAGCTTGATTTCTTTCATTAACAATTTCAAAGAACCAATAATGATGTTATACCAATTTCATAAATCCTATATACATCAAGGCATCGGCGATGCTCTGCAGTACTGGATTTTTCTTATCAGAAGCCCATGAATATTTCGCTTGAATTTTACGAAGTTCCTCACGCTTCTCTATATATTGCTTCTCCAGTTGGTTCAGGATCAGCTTGGAAGCTTGTGACATAGGAATCTTGCCAGCCTCTTTGTCCATCACTTCCTGCAATTTGATGTTACATTCCGTCAAGCTCTCCAATACTTTGCGGTATTCCATCATGCCGGGAATATCACCAATCTGACTTTCCGTAGTATCTTTTAGTATTGTCCTTACGCAATCAGGCATAAATAACTTCCAAGTATTGCCATCCTCGTATGTCACCACCAAATGCACTTTCTGCATCATCAGATGTTTCTCGTCATTTTTTGGCACTTCAACACACTCGTCAAACTTCAGATTGATGAGTTGAGCAATTAATTTCTGCTCATCCATCGGCAATTGGTTGACCGTATAGAAAGGATCATGTTGAAACAAAGTAGCAAGTCCTTCAGCCATTTCACCTTTGCGATAGGATGATGGCAAACTCACATTTATCAGCCTTGCATGTTCTTGAATCACTTTCTTCGTATCGTACTCTATCATCATCGCCAAGTTGAGTTTATCTCTAAATGGTAAATTCTTCAGTATAACCATAGTATATGTTCTAAATCAAAATAATCAGTTTCTTAGCAATCGTATCAAAGCAGGACGATTGCCATAATTGTATTCTACCTCCTCCACAAAATCCAAGATAAGTTTCTTGGAAACTTCACAACAAGTGTACATACCCTTGATGTCATCCACGATATAGCCATAACTCTTCGATTTTACATAACTCAAGTGCTTACGCAAATCATCAATAACATACTCAGTATAAGTAGCTTGGTCTTTCTCGCTCATATAATGCGCATACTTTTTGAAGAGTTCCACTCGGCTGAACGACATTCTGTTGTCCATCAGTATCTTCAAGAGGCACTGATACTTCTTTTCTTCCACAATCATGTTACACACTTCGATGCAATCATCATCCGTGATATGTGGAATGTCCCCGAAGAGTTTAACAACAAACTCATCCCAATCCTCCTTGGCAACCAACTCTTTCAACTTCTCGAAGTAAGGTCGTTTATCCACCAAGAACTGACGGAACAGTCTGCGGTATTCCTCGATAATACCAGCCTTGTCATTACGCTTTTCCAAGATTTCTATCTTTTGCAGATGCCAAGGTTCAGTGGTATTGTATCCATCATCTCCATACACAGCTATCGTTTTGTCTATCTCTTTCAAGGCATCATTCTCCAATCCCTTTTGAAGAAGTTCATTGATTTTGAAGGAACAGACATCCGGCACATACTTATATTCCTCCATGATTGCATCCACTTCATTCTCTCTACCGTGAGTCCGCAGATACTCTATCTTCTTGATGAGCAACTTGCCCAACTCCTCAAATCGGAATAGCGAACTCAACTGGTCAAAGTTTTCGTCATTCACCAATCTTTTGTATTCGTGGGTATGATGCTTTATCTGCTTGTCAAGGTCAGCAAGATAAGTTTCCGCATCCGCCAATCTGAAGTTGATAGCCTCACGGATATGGTCAAAGAAGCAAAGGCAATAGTCATCGTAAGCCTCCATCTTCTCAATCTCAGCCATCTCTTTCTTTGCCTTAGCAACAGTTTCAATAGGAGTAGCCTCGTCTCTCAGCACCAATGCCAACTCTTTCTCCACTTGATAAGTGAAGAAATCAACTCCATCACATTCTTGGTTGTTATACACTTCCAAGCGGCTGTATTCCTCTGCCACGAAGCGCAGAAAGTCCAAGCCGTTTCTCAGGGCTTTCCCATTCTCCTTGGCATCCACAAAGGACTTGAATTGTTTGTATTTTGCGTAGGATAGTATCATTATTGTATATTTTTTATTTTCCTGTCTGTTTGGCTTTTGCCATTTTTATGAAAGGGACATTCATTAAGTCAGAAACATCGTATAAATCTCTGAAATGATTGAATAAGCCAAGTAGCGAGTCATAGATTTCTTTTTCATCCGTATGTGTCTCTGCTAAATGGGTTAATATGTTTTCTTTTGGTAATTGGTATTCTCCCAATAAGGCTTTTCTATATGGATAATTCCATCCGATTTTGCCATCATCATAGAAAACAACCAGTTTACTCAATAAGTTTAGACATGCTATTTTGTTCTCTTTCAAGTATTTCTCAAAAATAGCCATCCAAACATCTCTTAAATCAAATTCATCTTTTATGGAAGCAATTGTATCTATAGCCTGAATGTCAAGTTCTCCATTGCTTTGTGAAACCTTTTCATTAAAGAACCTATCTATGAGACTTTTACTTGCATCATCTATCATTTTTCTTCCAAATATAAAATGTTCTATTTGGTTAGACATAATGTTCAAGCATACCAGCAGAATATTTATATTGTCATAATCCTTACATAAGTTGACAAAAGCCTTTTGTTTATCTTCAAGATTGTTTTTCTGTCGATTCTTTCCATATAAGAAGAAAAGCAGATTACAAAGTTTTTGTTTGCTTGAAACCCAATTTTCATAACCTGCCAAAGACTTTATAAAGTCGATATTTGTCAAATCTCTCTTATAATGATAAGATAGTTCTATAAAGGTGAAAAATCTTTTTAAGACCTTAACTTCATCATATTTATCCATATAAGGAGCAGCATAAATAATTTCAGAAAGAAAATGACTATCCTTGTTTCTTTCAAAAAGATGATTCAATTCTCTGCGATACGTTTTTTCATCAGAATTGAGCATATCAACAAGCTCCATTCTTGACACCATATAAGTTGCATTCGTATTAGAAAAATACTTGAAGAACATATTGTGGCGACAAGCACGATTTGCAGCAACATTACGCATACCAGTACCAAACAATAAGTTCATAAGTACTGGTATTATGTCACTTTGGGTTATCTGGGCTTTCTTGACCGTCTCCTCAAAACTAGGAATTACTATATCTGAAGATAGCTTTTCTTTTCGAGGAGTATTAAAGTCTTTCTCTTTAGCTCTTTCTATGTGTTCTAATGCTTCTTTCTCTTGCTTCCTCAGAATAATATTCAAGTCGCCTTTCCATTCTAACAATAGATCATTATCCGAATGGACAACATTCAAGATGTTCAAACTGTTGTCTCTAAGCTGCATATAATATTCCAAATTAAGAGTTTGAATCATTGTCAAGAGAAACAAATCAAAAAGATTCAGTTCACAAGCATCTTCCATTGCATCTATGGCAAGAAAATATGAATTTACGAACCGATACACATCTCTTAGATTTGGAAATGCCTCTTTTATATATAGCACATTTTCTATTTGTGAAATATAATTATCTCTTGTAAAAGAATCTATCCTCAATTCTTCAAATTTGCCATTTAGTAATTCAAGTAACTTTTTAAAGGCGACATTCTCATTCGCTGGAAGTTGGAATTCCAAATTGAAAAATTTCTTCAAATAAGTTTCTGCATCATCTATATTCATATTGTTCAGCATACGCCTCAAATGAAGGTTGTCTGCAGCCACGATATAAAAGACATTGGGAAAATCAGCTGTATCACGGATGATTTTTAGTACCATCATCAGTTCCTTGCTTTGCAAACGGTCAACATCGTCAATGGTTATAATGACAGGACGGTCAATATTCATCAGTTCTTCCTTTATCAAGTCGTGTGTACTTTTAAGGGTACTATCATTTCTCATAAAAGAATTCACATTAAAGGAAAAGCCTTTTCTCTCATACTTGATAGCTGACAATAACAGCTCAACATATTGTTTGATAGATCCATTAAGTTTGGGAAGATACTCTCCAACCTCAATTCGGAATGTGTCAAAAAATTCATTGACAATACCTGTTTCTGTATCACATAACCATGGTTCAAAGTTGATAATTATCATTTTATGATCACTCTTGCTTACTTCCTCATCAAACATTATCAGAAAGGAAGTCTTTCCTTGACCATAATGTTCACCAATATGGATTACAAAGGAATGCTTGACTGAAACTTTATTTTTGCAGAAGGATGAATAAATCTTCTCCAATAACAATTTTGCATAGTAACGTCTGTTGAACAAATCGTTTGATGTGGGACCATCAAAATACAGTGGAGAAACCTGCGTATTATCCTCTTCGTGGAGTGTAACCTCATACTCATGCCGATGTTGGTAAAAGAACTCTATCAAGAGTGCCAAAAATGCCAAACTCACAGATGTCCAAAAATACTCCTTTACCACAATTACTTCAAACTTCTTGTAAAAATAGATTATAATTTCAAAAAGTTGTGGTAACATCATTACTACGATGAAAACTGCAAAATATATTATGTATCTATGTTCTTTTCTCATCCGATTTTATTTTGAATCAATTTGAGTCATTTAGTTAAATGTAACGGTTTCTGCATTCTGTCTCAATCTCTCTATAGCCTGTCTTATATCCTTTTCACTCATTCCCATGTCCTTTTTCAAAGCTAAGGCAATCAAATTGTATTCATTTTCAAGCGATGTATACAATATTCCCGGGGCATCTGTATTAATCGTTACTACAGAATCCTCATCACTTAATAAAGAGCATGTTGGCAATTCGGAGTATTTACTAAAATAGCCTATTCGAAGATTGCTCGTTGGACAGGTTTCTATCGGAATTTCCCTATTAATGATTTCTTTTTTTATTCTGTCTTGATTGTATTTTACTATATTAACAATGGTTCTCTTCAATTTGAACACTACAATATCCTCATCGTTTTGTATGGCATTGGACAATACAAAATCATTTGTGTCAACCCCTTCTGGAGCATTTTTACGAATCCATTCAAGATTGTCTAACAACATTTTCCTGGACATCGTGACAGTATAATGTTTCCGCTCATAGTACTTGTCTGCATCTGTAAACAAAGCCAACAAATGTGCAAGTCTGTTGGGCTTTTGCCAATTCAAATCTGTTATAATTTCGTCTATGGCACGTAATCCATCCACCAAATCATAAAAATTCTCTCCGATATGATATGTCAAATTATCAATACCTTTGTCTCTAAGATATTTGATAATGTCTTCAAAATCCCGAGGTCTCTTCTCTGTATCTGAACCTGCAAAATCCACACCTGCGATTTTCCCTTTTTGCAAAGGTTTGATATATCTGGCTACAATACTTTTAGATTCTTCTATACGGAAAGATTTGGATATAAGCAATATAGCTTTTATCCATTTAGGTTGTTCTCTCTCTTTCAAAAATTCATCACACCCCTTTTCATTCTTTCTAACCTCCATAATGGAATTATCTTCTTGAAACTTATCAAACAGCATTTGCATTGCTTTCACCATCTGGCTATCGGAATTCTTCACAGTTAGATTATAATTGGAAAGTCCAACAAGGTCATTGGCAAGATAATGCTCCATTCGAATTCTATTTTTAATAAGTAGATAAAGATAAAGCCAAGGTGCCATTTTCTTTGCATTCTGATTATTTTCTTCTATCTTTAGTAAGAGATTGTATATAAGCCTTCGTTCGCCTATAAATATACAGTACGGAGATTTTTTAGAATCTTCATCTACATACTTATCTTGGATGCTATAATCCCAAGCCTTATCGACATAACTTTTCCCCAGATATTCTTTAAAAGCTGTTGAACGATAAGAAGATACAGCCCTCCTACAATCGTCTAGCAGCAGTTTTGCAATATTGCAGTCTGTCATGCAGTTATAAATGTCTTTTCGCTCATTTGAGGCTATTGTTTTCCCTTCTTCTAGAAAGCGAAACAAGTAAAGCCGGATAATGGAAGCCACCCCAATCCAGTCCATATATGACTTATCGGTGTACTTTTCTTTCCACAGCATAAGAGGTGCATATTGGCGCACTTTTACAGGCCATTCATCAAGCATTATGTCGCCTTCTTGTTTGACCTCCTCATTTTTTCTTGGGATAATGGTAAACCTGTTCATCAAGTCTATCCAATGTATATAGAATCTATCATTTGTCACTGTTTGATGCACATGTAAATCTGTGTACGTTTTTTCTATATCAAACAGAGTCTTGTCTGTTTTTGGTACAAATTTCCATGTAAAATTGTTTCTTTGCCTTTTGTTCTTGTCATTACTAACCATTTTGGCAATAGTCAACAAGTCGCTATCTATAAACTTTACGATTTCCATCCAACGAAAAAGATGCTCATGCCGTATAAGGGGAGTCGGGATGTCTCCATCCACAAAGACATCGTTGTATTGATTATCACATAGATAATCGAATAGGCTAACGAAAACAGATTTGTTTGACTTTACAAAACTCTGTTTCAGCATTTTGACAATTTCTTGTGTATCTGTCAATGTTAGTTCTGTCATGCGCCAACGTAGCAGATGCTCTACTGGTTTAAGAAAATCACCCTCAGAAACATTACCACAAACTTTATCAAAAACCTTTGATAAAGGATAATCCAAGAACAAAGCTCTTAATACGCCCCTGCAAATATCCATAAATATCTTCTTTAGTCCGAGAGCCCAAGTTTTACACTCTTTGAACTGAATGCCTTGAGTATATCTGCTTTCGATTCAGACTTGTCCATCTTTGGGAACATTTCTTCCCAATCTTCTTCTGTAAGATTTTGAACATCCGATGGATATAGTGCCATCATTTCCTTTTTTATAAGTTCTGCCTTTTTTGAGGTTTTGAAACCATTGAAGAAGTTTGCAAAACGATTCTCTATGTCTTTGTATTCATTCAAAGACAAAGCCGGACCTGACTCCAAGATATATCTAAGAGTTTCCCTTTCATTACCTCGAAGTACCTTTATCAATGCATTAAGAAAAGCAAATCTGATAGTATATCGCTTATTGGTTGCAGTACTATAATAGGTTCGCATTTCTGAGTTAATAATACTCTGGTAAAACTTGGCAATTACTTCCAGGCTGTCGCTACTTCCAAAATTCTTCCGGATTCTATTGCTCTTCATGGTTTCCATTATTGCCAGAAGTACTTCTGAATTTCGGATTGTAGCATTTGACATCAATCTGTGCATCATATAGTCATTTGCACAAACATCGTCAATCTCTTCTTGTGGGATTTCATCTTGATGCTCATCTGCATACTCTTTCCTCTTTACCTCCCTTATCATTTCGTTCAGCAATGACCACTTCTGGCTTTTGGCAAAGTTGAAAAACAATTCTTCATCGTCATTATCTTTGATGAGAGGAGAGAATTTGTTGTAAGCAAAGGCTATGTTAACTATATTTGAAAAAGGAGCCATCACATCAAAGACAAAGTAATTGGTGTTTTGATAATTGGTCAGGCTGTATGGCATTGACACATTTCGCTTGGCAAGAGAAAAATTTCTCGTATCTCTTTGTCTAATACCTCTTTTCGTGGTTAATGCGAAAAATTCAATGACTTGGAACTTTTGGATGAAGTCAATTTGAGCCTCTGAAGACATATCATCAAATCTACGGATGCGTTCTGCCATAGTGCTGAATATCTCGCGGAAATCTTTAACCATGCCACTATATACCTTTGTGTCTCGATACATTTTAGGAGAAGCACTCATAGGGATAAGATCCTCTGGGTTGAACGTAAAATAAGCACCATTCACCAATCTTTGCAAGGCATTGGTACGTTTGAGCCATTGGCCACTCTTGTATATCTCTTCCTCATCATTATCATTTGGATACAAAGCTCCAGCAGTTTCGGTGATTATGTCATAATTTTCATACATTTTGATGCTGTAAAAAGAACGAATGAAAAACAGCACTAAAGCCCTTTCTTTATCAACATTGCTACGTTCTATCTTGTCTAATAGATAAAACACATCACCAATGCTCACATTATAATTATAGTTGTCTGCTTCAAGAATGCCCTCGGCCATGCGGTCTTCTTGAATGTTTTCTATATATGGAGCAAGCATCGTCACAACCGTCTTATTGATGTTGGTCGTATCAACTACATTTACTAGCGTCATCACCTTCTCCCTGTCTTCTTTCGACAATTGTCTTGTCCATACTTGAAAGAAATACGATTTGAAATCTTCCTTGTTGTTGGCTGTTTCTTTGTTTGAATAAAAATCTGGCATTGATACGAGCATACCTAAATGCCTAAGGCTTCTCAAATTGTTCGGAACAATGGGAGATACACTTCCTTTATTATTGTAAAACAAAAATCTGGTCTTATCGTAAATCAATCTAACGACCGATTCTTTCACGGAGTTATATGTTTTTTTCTCGCTTTCACTAACCACGTACAGAAAAGGTCTATTACAGAAATCATAAGGCTTTGGCATCATGATACGATATTCCATCGGTATCAATTTCGTGACATATTTCTGCGCCATTTCCATTGCTCCCAAATACTCTTGCGGTGCAACTTGCTTACTGATATAATTGGATACCACCTCTATAAATTGGTCGATATTCAACGACATCAAAACTATACAGTTATTTGCACAGAGATACTTTCTGATTTGCTCAGCCATCTCATACGCCCCATTTATATTCAAGTCTATGTCATCAATAGGAATGACAAGGAAACGTTGTTTTTCCTTGTCGTTATCCTGTAATGAGTATTCAAGATATGTATCACACAACTTCTGAAACTGATCTTTTAATGCCAAGCCACCTGACAGCCATTCAAGTTCATCAATAGGGTCATACAGATTATCCCCCTTGTTGAGTTGTGTTAAGCATAGTTTGGCATTGTGAAATTCGGTGAGTAATTTCTTTCTACCTTCAGGGTTAATGTCATACTCTTTTTCTTGCTCTTTTATCTCACGATACATCATGCCTAAAACCAATTCTATCACATTATGGTCTTTGTCAAAGAAAGCAGGATCAATGGTATCCAATACTTTAAATTTAGCCTTTGTCAGATTTTCACATCTGGATTTCAAAGTTTCATTGCTTTCTTGATTAACTATGCATTTTTGCATAAAGTCATCAATTGCAGTCTTGACATGTTCATCTTCTTTGCCATTTATATTTGCAAGCATAGTTTTGATGGTTTCCATACAAGACGTTTTTCCTTCCCCTCGGTCACCACAAAAAGCAAGAATACTTGGCACACCATCTTTCTTCTTACTTGTCAATTGGTGTATTTGCAGCAAAGCGTGAGTATATTGATCCTTAAATAGCGATTCCGCATAGTTCGCTTTTTCATTGACCACAATATCTTCTTGACCTCTATAAAATGTCAGTATGTTATTCTCTTTAACTTCCATTATCCTTTATAGTTAGTTGATTGTAAAAACGGGCTACCAAGCTCCATCCCCGAAAAATACCTCTTCATAAAAGGGGAGAGTAGAGCCGTTAGCCGTATATCTATTATTTCTTGTTCTTCATCCTCCAGAAGAAGTGCCAAATGCGAAACAAAGGTTCGCATAGTGCCTCACCAGGAAAATACCTCATGAGCCTTATATCCCGATACACCCTTTGGAGATTATGCCCAAGCTGTGACCTACCAAACCGATTCCGGTCATCATGCCTTCCGAAATTCCCGGCTTCCAGCACCTCATTCAACACAAACTTACCATACTTCTCATTCGGAGGAACGATAAGCCGAGAGGCAGGCATACCGAACACCTCCTGCATGATATACATGATACCCCCGGCAAACTTCCACAATCCCAACTCCTTCAATTCCTTCTGTACTCTATCCCTAATCAATGATAAATCATCACTAATCAATACATAGTAGTAATCCAGAAGCTGTCTTAACCCAATCCCCTCATTCATCAGATGCGAGAAGATATGAGTCAACTGGAAGATGAGATTGAATTCCACTGTCGGAATCGCAATCTCCCCTTGCTCCCCCAACATCACCCGATGCGAGAACTGCTCCTCCTTCACACTCTCATAATATTTCTGAAGCTTTCTGTTATGCCAGAAGCACAGCAGGAAGCTAGGCCGATAATGCACTTCAACCTCCACACCCTTATACGATGGGAACTCGATGTGGTGATAGCACGCCTTTTCATGAGGCGAGATAGAGCTGACAAATGAGATAACCCGTTTATCTCCCCCTTCCACCCAGATATCAATATCGCCAGGAGTCCGGGAATAAGGATTCGGATACATCAAGGCATTCCCCTGCCCTTTTAGGATGCAGGTTCTGAATCCCTTTTTCCGGAACCACTCAGAAACCTGGATGGCAGCATCATTCAGCCGAACATTCGCTTTCTCCAGCATCTGGCTTTCCGCCATCCATTGGAGCAGTAACTCCTTCTCCATCCCTACATGTTCCGCAGGCAACTTCTTGATACCATCAAAGAGAATACCCACCAGACATTGTTTCTGGGCGATACGATATAGTGCCTTCCAATCCGCCTCCTTCAAGGAAGAAGGAATCTCTGACTTCGGGCCGATGCTGAACCTTAGGAAATCAAAGAATATCTGATGTTGCTTTGATACTATCATCATTCCTTCAACCCTTGATACACTCCTCCTACTTCATCAGCAATCCGGTCCCAATCATATTTGCTCATGTCGTAATCCACATGCTGCAATGGGGCCTCGATAATCTTTCCGAGCTTTTCCGAAAGTTCATCCACGTTACCACAATGGAAGTAATCATCCTTTGGCAAGCCAACCTCCAGATTCGCAGGAATATCACTCACTACTACCTTTACCCCATAGCTCATCGCCTCCAACAGGGCAATCGGCAAACCTTCGTGCGAAGAAGGGAGACAATAGCAACGGCAATTCGTCAACAACGAATGAAGCTTTCTACCTTTGATAAAGCCAGTAAGCACCACACCATTTTCCCTTGCCATCTGCTTCAATCCCAACGAATACTCATCCTCGAAGTCCGTATCGCCTGCTAGCACTAACTTTATATCCGTGGAATCCGTGAGATCCGTGTGCGTCTTTTTCCATTTCACGAACGCTTCCACCAGATGATGCAGGTTCTTTTCAGGCACAAATCTGCACATACCCAGGATATACTTGCCCTTCTCTATCCCCAATACCTTGAAATATTCAGGATAGTCGCAGATTTCAGGCTCAGAGACACCATTATATATAAGGTGTACATTCTTCGTCCTTCCATATTTACGGGCAATGAGATTCTTAATGACGTTCGAAATCACAATAACATCATCGGCAAACATGCAACCCATACGCTCACCCATTTTCAGGATAGTCTTGGCAGCAAATCCCCACTTGTCCCTGTCATAGTCAGGACCATGATGCGTAAACACCACCTTCATACCCAACAGTTTGGCGTATGGAACCAGCAGCGCAGGACCGATGGCATGGATATGCAATACATCAGCACCCAACTTCTTCGCCTCATTGATGGCACGGAAAGTATGGATGATAGCCTCGAAACTCTTCTTCTTAGGAGAAGGAATCGTTACCAGTTTCACCCCCTTCCATTCATGCAAGTCATCCTTCACATAGTTCGAGCGACGGATCAGCGTTACATCATACCCACGCTCCACCATTCTAGGGAACAATTCCTCACAATGCGTCTCCACGCCACCCATGATATTCGGGATACCACGAGTACCTGTTACAACAATTTTCATAAAAACTAGAGATTTTCAAAATAAAAGTATTACCTTTATAGGTATGAATAAGATTTTCAAACCATATCAAAGATTCAAATATTTAAAATTTAGCCCAACAATTCTTGTCAAAGTCGTATTGTTTGATTACTCGACATGGACTTCCAACAGCAACAGAATAAGCAGGTATATCATGTGTAACAACTGAGTTAGCTCCTACTACAGCATTCTTACCGATATGTACATTACCCACTATCACCACATTAGTACCAATCCATGCACCATCTTCTATCCAGACATTAGGCTCCCCATTATCCTTAGGAACAAAGCGGTTTCCTTGGTTCATGATAGGTATTTCTGGATTTGAAAACTCATGATTAAAATCTGCTATAAATATATGAGGACCTGTCAAAACCGAACGACCAATTCTAACAAATCCTAAACTAGCGACTCTAGAGTACATACTAATTTCTGAGTCCTCACCTATTTCTATAATACCTTTTCCTAATGTCACCAACATAGCTTGAGGCATTATCTTAACCCCTTTAGATAGCTTGATTTTTGCCCCCCCACAAGTTTTGAACCAAGTCCTACATACACACCTTTTGAGTATCTAACGCCAGCGATTCGGCAATAAAACAGTCCAAGTAAGGTTTTAATAAAACTTTTCATAATTAAATGATTAAACTATTGAACCTACTTTTTCTCCCAAGCTTTTGAGCGAAAAATCATGCTTAAAAGAATATATTTCATTTTTAGATAGCATATCATAAAAATCGCTATCATTATATATTTTTTTGATCGCTTCTATCCAAAGCTTCTTTTCATTAGCTAAAATCAGTCCTGTCTTCCCATCTTCTATATAGTCATAAATTGTACAATTATTAGTAACAATAATTGGCTTTCCTAATTGCATTGCCTGCAAAAGCATAAGCTGACCTGACGATATATTCAAATTCTGTAGAGGGATAACTACCATTTTGCAATTATAAAGATACTTGTACATCTCTTCACCATATACATTATGAAGAATTTCAATATTAGCACCATGCGCAATATCCCCTCCCCAAGCTATCTTCAATTTATATTCTGTTTGGTCAAGAACGGAAACAAGGAAATCATAATCACGATTACTTGCTCCTGCCGTGAAAATATATTCTTCCTCCAACAAATGTTTATCATATACCAATCCCGTTTCTATTGGGGCTATACATAAAGGAAAGCTATGGATTTTACCCTTCAAGAAAGGAAAACATTTTAGATAGAACTCTTTTTCACTTTGAGAGAAAACGATGATGTTTTTTAAATTTGAGGATTTCAAAGAATAACCAATGAATGCTTTATATAGTTTTCCTATCAAACCTACTCGTTCTTTATAGATAAAAGTCATAATACTGACATCCATCTTTTTATCCCCAAACAATCTATCATAAAATAAGAACATGACCCCATAAAATTGTTGCCATGCGATGATTTTACTGGCTTTTTTAAATAAGCGAATTCTCAAAGGAAAAAAAATAAAATTCCATAAGCGGCGATAGAAAGGAATACGCAAACGTCCCTCTCTATAAGCGATGGTCCATTTTTGACCAGAACTAGCCTCAAGTCCTTTCAATAAAGGCCACTCCTTGTCTATTGGCATATCTACTAAAAAAAAGTTTCTGTTATCTGCCATTATATTAAATCCAAATATCGTTTAAGAAAAATGTCAACTCCAAAATTATCAGCTAAAATCTCTTTAGATTTTTTCCCCATATTTTCCCTTAAATCATTTGCCTTTAGCAATTCCTTTAATCTTAAAGAAAGAGTATGCACATCACCCGTATTACATAAGAATCCGTTTACTTTTTCCTTCACCAAGCAATAATTATCTCCTACATCTGTGCATACTACAGGAAGATTAGCATTCATACCCTCCATGATAGAATTACTAGTTCCCTCAAACAAAGAGGTAGACAGATATATATCAGCATCATATTCCAACTGAGGAATATTATTCGGATTAATCAAGATTTCTGTAAAACTTCCTACCTTATATGCATTCACCCACTGCCTTACCTGACTTTCCAATTCACCATATCCAACAATTATAAATTTAAACATTATTGTAGGACACATGTCTTTTAATCCAGCAATGCAAGCGATTGCAGTCTCATAGTCTTTCTGCTTGACAAATCTTCCTACCGTTATAATTTTTATAACCGAAGATTGTTTTTTAGGAGAATAAGGCAAAATATTATCAAAGCAATTAGGGATAACTAATATTTTATCTTCCTTAAAACCTTTTGATATAAAATGCTTTTTACCTGAATAGCAATTACAAACAGCCGCAGTAGCAACATAGTTGCAGACAATTTTGTCAACCAGCTGCTTAAGATAAGGAAGACGAGCATTTCGTAAACCGGTATAAATCTTTCTGGTCTTAGCTATTTTTCCAATTGTAACAGCTAAAAGATTTGCCATGGTTAAATATGAAAAAATCACATCTATGTGATTTGCTTTTAAGTATTGCACCATGGCAAAGAAACGAAGCACGTAATTGCCATCAAATATTTTTATCTTGACACGTGGATCTTCCTTTAACAAATTCAAATATTTATCATGAATTTTCTTTCCATTGAAAATAACATAATGCACCTTACAATCATTAGCCAATATCTTTGCCAATAAAACCGATTGTTTTTCAGCTCCACCGCTTGTTAGGTTCTTAACAAATACAACAACCTCTTTCATTACTACTAAAATTTATGACTTATTCAATATTCGTTTATACTCTGCCAGATATGTTTGGGCTGTATGAGAAATATCAAAATTAGAAATTGCATAATCTCTAGCTTCTTTCAAGCGTTTTCGATTACATCCATCACTCTTTATCTGTAGGATACTATCAGCAAGGCTCCTTGGATTATCTGTTTCAAAGTACTTGCCATATTTCCCTTGCCCTATCACTTCCATAGTTCCTGGAACGTTGCTCACAAGAACAGGAACACCAGCAACCATCGCTTCTGCGACTGTCAAGCCGAATCCTTCAGAAATAGATGGTTGTATCAAAAGGTCATAGTTACATAAGTTATCATAAATAAACTTTCTTGTATGTCCCCCTAAAAAACGGACATGCTCTTCAAGATGATATTTACGAACTAATCCTACTAGATATTTATATGACGACCCATCTCCTATAAAGTCAACAGATATTATTTTTTCCTTCATCTCATTAACTATTATATTCATAGCTTCAATAAGTATATGTTGACCTTTATGAGGATGATACAATCGCCCTATTTGCACAATCTGCATAGTTTCACTTGCAGAATTATCTTCCTTAACTCTAATATCTTTAACTCTTATACCATTTTCTACAACAACCGACTCAAATCCTTGTTCTCTAGTATATTCCTGAACTGCTTTAGATATAGAATACAATACCTTATATTTTTTATACTCAGAAGACTCAGAATGAGCATTATGAATGGTAAAGACTTTAGGGGATGGGTAAAGTGAGACTTTACCCAATCCCCCACCATGAACATGGATGATATCTGGCTTTATCTTAAAAAGCCAGTAATTCAGCTTTATCAAAGGAAGAGGATTCTTTGTACCAGCTTTTCGTCCACAACAAAGAACATTGCATTTCTTATCCAGGTTTCCTATTAATTCAGAATCAACCGAATCATTCATAACAATCAAAGAAACCAAAGCATGCTTAACCTGCTCATTTATTATATCCACCAACATGGTTTCAACCCCACCAGTTGACAAGCTCCAAATCAAATGAACTACTCTCATCATTTTCTGAATTTTCTTAAAAGCGTATGAAGGAGTAAATGCCAAAATGGAGAAGAATCCTTCTTATTATAATAATAATGACAGTCAGTTTTATATGCTTGAATCAACCATTTAAAGAAAGAAATTTCACCAGTCTTTACAGCAGACCGGAAATCATTCATCTCTGCCATAGCAGTAAAAGGCTTTTTACGAATATTTGCACTTGCAAAATCAATCTTTCCTTTTAATGTAGAAACTGCCCATTGATAAGGCAAATTTAAGCCTCCAAAAGTATAAGCATAACTCCAAGTTGAATTTCTAAAGTTAATCTCTAGAAAATACAATTTGTTCTCTTCGTCAATAAGGAACTCAGCCTCAAAGATTCCTGAATAATTTGCTTCCTGTAGGACTTTTTGAATTTTATTTCTAGCATCATCGTCAACGAGAGGTTTCATCCACATATAATTTCCATAGCTCAAATCAGAAAAACGTATGTACTCAGATGTATAAGGCATCCATACTTCATTTCCACCATTTATACTAAATCCATCTACGCACAACTCATTTTTCTTAACAATGAATTCCTCCACTAACAGCGGGTTGCTCTTAATGGTTTTATAAGCCTCTAGAAGTTCTTGCTCATTCTTGCAAATATGCATATCAGCTTTCCAATTACCTTCAGAAATAATAGCTTTGGTAATTACAGGATATTTAAGAGATTTAGGCAGATTTCCCTTATTCACAACTTCAGTTTTAGGAATATCACAACCACACTTCAAGGCAGTTTCTGTAATAACCTCCTTATTCTGATATTTAGTAATATTACCTTGACTACCTCCATTATAAAAATAGAACTTATCTTTGAGTTCGTCATAATGAAGATCTAACATGCGAGTTGTATCATCACTTCCTGTAAAAATAAAAGGCTTATTAGGTTCATTACCATAATTATTGATAATAAAGTTCAAACCATCCTCTTCATTTTTTACATAATGAATTTCACTAACATATTTACAATGTGGCAACATTGATGCATGAGCATCTGTTAGAACCACAATTGGGCTAATTCCTTTTTCTCCAAGGCTACGGCATAAACCTAAAGGATTATAATGATCAGCACAAAAAACGATACACTTGTGATTAAATATAGAATTCTTCATTGTCTAACTATTTTTTATTAAAAGTTTTAAATCATTAACCAACATAAATGCTACCAGGATAAAACCCAGATAACCATTCAAGCCATAGATTACATTCAACAATGGGCGATATGGTACAAAGCATGCAATCATGCAGCCTACGATACCACCTACAATAATCAAAATCTTATAAAGTTTTGTACCATCTGTTGAGATTACACGAATACCGGTCCAAAGTAAAGGACATGCAGAAGTGTATATACCAAAGAAGATGATAACAGTAAAAACAGTTGCAAGAAGAGGATGAATGCTCTTTGCCAAAACCAACGCAGGAATACCTACATTCCAGGTAGAATCAATATTGGCAATCAAAGCAACACAGCAAACAGCTGCAGCAGCAAAGATGGCGAGAGTAGAAAGCAACATTCCCATATTCACTTCCTTCTTGTCATGGTTAGCCCCAATCTTACTCAAGAATGCAGCAAACCACAATATCACAAATCCGCCATACGAAGCACCAGAAGCAAATGGATTACCATCTCCTACCTGAGTAATCTCATACTTGCCACTATCTACGGCTTGCAATCCTTCCGCAAAATGAGGGAAACCACTAATAGCTGTCCAGATGGCAACAAAGATAATGAGTACTACGATAATAGGACCGAAAATGCCCAATGTCTTGACAATACGATTCAAGCCAAAAACAGCTGTCACGATAACCAATGCCGCAAGTATGGCAGCACCTACGCCATTAGGCAATCCCCACTGCTCCATAGCAGTAGAATTGGCACCTCCACACATTACCACAAAGCTCATATAGCAGAACAAGGCTGAGAAATAATCGAAGAATTTGCCGATATATTTTCCGCAATATGCCTTGTAAATATCACCATTATGCTTTACATGCAAACGATGACCATTTGATATAAACGAGAGATTGGTATATACATATATAACAGCACATACTGCTATTACAATCCAGAACTCACTACCATAAGACGCCTCATATTGCATCACCTCTTGCATTGTCGCAAAACCGGCACCAATATAGAACGCTATACAAGCACCGCAAAACTGTAAGATTCTCTTAAATTTATCCATTATACTTATTTGTTACTGAAAGCAAACTCAACGGCTAATACAAATCGTGGTTGTTTGGTCAGAATATCATTTGCCCAAGCATAAAGGTTGATATTCTTATGAGAATAATAACATCCCATAGACAAATCCACATCCTGATCAAACTTCCAGGAATGAATAGCACCTACCATAGGAGTAATGCTGTTTCCCTTGCCAGGAAGAGCAAATGTATGACCAATATAGCTCCATTGTTTAGCGGAAGTTAATTCATCCTCATTGTTCTCCAACCAGGTATCGGTTACATAAAACCACTTGCCATCCTTCGTTATATTACCATTGATATAAAGAGCCGATGTTAAATAACTGAACTTGTGATGATCATTCAGATCAAAAGATGGAGTCAGCTGTGCACCGATCTTCAAATAGTCATTTATCTTTGTTCCACCTCTTACGATATAACCAATATAATTAGCAGCACTATTGGTATATAAGTCAACACCAGTTTGAAAATGGTTACCAATACCATATTGCAAAGTTGAATACGTTTCCCAAGTATCAGCCTTGGCTCTATATTTCATGGAAGAATAACCATATAGTTTCTGGTCACCAACGGTAGTACCAAAATTTGGAATCTGGGCAGCGACTTTCAAAGAAATAAAACAAATAACAATAAGACTAATAAATCTTGAACTCATAATATTCTTTTAATGTACAACCTTTGTATCCTAATTCACTCACGTACTTGAAGAATGATTCCATCTCCAAATACATCTTTTCTATAGAATCCTCTGTTCTGAAATATGGGCTTCCTCCTGGCATCATTTCTGCAGAATGAATCATAAATTCCAAATAATCAGTTTGAGTTTCTTTATTTACTACATCAACAACTTTCTTCATCGCAGAATAAGATTCCAAAGCTGGACGCAACCATACTGGCTCGCCCTTAACTAAAGTTTTCATACGATGTTTTAAACTTCCACTTAGAGCATGATGCATAAAACGCAAAGTTGGTGGAACCTCCAACACCTTACCTATATTGTGCACTTGGTTAGGAACATTCGTATAGTCACTACCACCTTGTGTACTACCCATAGATTTACTCCAATCAACAGAAGGGGTATGAGAACAATCTATCAAGATACCATATTCTTCAAGTATACGAAAATATCTATCATCCATCGCCCATCTACCAGCACGATGCGAGACTGGCTTAATACCAAATCTATCAGTTATCATATTGTAAATAAAATCAAACTTTTGCCTCATCACATCATCAGAATACTCAATCAAATAAGGATTGCCATCATATTTTGCAGGTAATTCTACCAATGGGGGATTATTCCATGCATGGAGATGAACTCCTATTTCACAATTTCCTTTATCCAGCCATTTTTTTGCTTCTGTCACAAAGGTATCCGAAGAAGCCATTTCATAATTGGTCAAATAAACAGGTTTAAAACCATATTTCTCACATAAAGATTGAAAGCGAGGCAAATATTTAGCGTTCTCTGTACCTATAGGAGTTCCTTTTTTATATTCCCATAAATTATCTCCCTCCGTATCAACTGTTATAATAAAATGTTTCATGACTTAATTGTTTTGCGTATCTTACGAACCAAAGTTCTCTTAGCTTTAATAATTTTGAAATATAAAGTATTCTCTATACCGCAAATGCGAGCTTCTTCAGTAAGCTGAAGCATACGATGGCTTTCAGAAAATCCAAATCGGCCCTCGCAAATAGTTACCGAAATCGGTACATAGTTAAACTTTGCACCATTCTTATAACAAGTAACCATCATATTATAGTCTGCACAACATCTGAAAGACAAATCAAACGGGTATTTCTTTGCCCAGCTTGAACGTACAAAAACAGACTGATGGCTAAATCCCATGCCATGAAGCCTTTTAGTAGATAAATAAAAAGGTCCCCAAGGCTTCATGTACTTCAGTCCAGAAGCATATACTACTTGTCCATCTCCATATAATATGTCTGTATCATCCCATTGTTTAGAAAAGATGCGTTTTAGAACATCTTTACCATCAAAGACATCTCCAACATTTTGGAAGATAATCCAATCTCCTGTTGCTGCACAGATACCCTTATTCATTGCATCATATATGCCTTTATCTGGTTCTGATACAAAATAGGCAAACTGCTCTTTATACTTGTTTAATAATTCGCAGGTACCATCCTTGCTAGCACCATCTATAACAATCACCTCATAATCAGGATATTCCAAAGATAAAGCATCCTTGATTGTCTTTTCTACTTCATTTACACAATTATATGTAACTGTAATTATTGAAATTTTATCCATACTATTTTAATTTAATTCATTTAAGAAATATTGTAAAGGAAGCGTATTTAGATTACCAGCATCCCAAATGTAAAGCATATGCCACCAGGTATCTCTTGAAAGAATATTTGAAAATACCGGCCATATTGAAGCAAAAACAGAAACTCGACAAAAATTTATCTGCCAAGGTTTAAATTCATTTTTATGATTAAACACATAAACATAAGAAGCTCCACTTACGATAATAGAAAAGAACAAGATGCTTGAACTAATTCTATTTAAAATCTCAACCTGCATAAAAATAGGAGATAAAATAACACCTACATAAAAAATATTTGCTTCTAAAAAACCAATTATTTTTTTCTTTACTAAAAGCGGTGCTAAAAATATAGGCACAGAATACTGAAGAATATTTCGAATAACACGTGTATATATAATCGTATCGTGTTTTCCTATTTTACCAAAATCGCCATTAATTATATCAGTAAACGAGTCCGCATAGCTTGCTGCTCTATCATCAATTAAGCCAAATAATTGAACATATGGAGCTAAAAAACTTAAAATACCAGTTTCACCTGCTAGAGAACTTATTACAAACAAAACTTCAACAAGCAAAGCTGGAAGTATTAATTTAGGAACTTTCATTAAACATATTAAAATAAGAATAACAGGTGCCATTCCTACATGACATCCAAAAGACAATATGACTAGTATTATTGATATCTTATTTTTTTTAAGCTTATAATACGAAAAAGCTAATATTAGAAATGAAAAAGCCAAATAATACCTTATTAACAATTCAACATCATGTGCTAAAAATAAAAAAATCAAACTAGCATATAATGTATATGGTCTATAATTATTAATCAATAAATGCATTAAAGCATATATAATAAAAATACTACATAACCATATAAATACCCAGTAAGGTATGCCCACCTGATTTAATGACCAACATATTACATTGAATACAGGTTCATAAGTAGACTTAGTTATTAGGGTGTCCAGTTCTCTGTTCTTAAAAACAAGCTGGAAACATCCCTGTTAATT
>OIED01000025.1_pt1 | contig 104486 bp, 97 predicted proteins | sample 1581771 | NCBI WGS metagenome assembly OIED01 (sample SAMEA3882546, study PRJEB24775) | human gut metagenome | biome: human-associated habitat; feature: intestine environment; material: feces | place: Netherlands | collected 2009/2010 | reverse complement strand
TCAATGTCCAATCGGTAGGAGCCTGCCTCTGCTGTGCGGCTGCCAACAAAGCAGTCTCGGCCGCAAGCAGTCAAAGAGACAGCAAGCCCTAAAATGCAAAGGGTGAAAAGTGTGATGGTCAATGATTTCTGTTTCATTTATTTACCTATCGGAATATACTAAATGATCTTTACCTTTTGACGACCTCGGAAAGCTCTAAGACCTCGCAGCCCTTGCTCACATAATAGGTCAGCAGCTCCGGCAGCTTCCTTTTATCGTAGCTGGTGATGCAGTCCGACAGCACATGAACGGTATAGCCGCTTTTTGTCATATTGTAGCAGGTGGATTTGATGCAGGCTGCGGCGTCCGCACCGACGACGTAAAACTCGGAAATTCCACGCTCTTGAATAAAAGCGGAAAATGTCTCGCTGGTCAGGGCGTTGCTTTTTACCTTCGTAAAAATATGGTCGGATACGATGTTCAGCTCCGGCACCAGCTCTGCACCGCGGGTGCCGGGCTTGAAGGTTCTCGTTCCCGCAGAAAGGTTGTTATGCTGAATGTAAACGATCCAAAGGGGGCATTGGAGAATTGCGTGGGATAACCCAAGATGATTGTGCTTTGCATCTCCAGCGTTTCGGTAACGTGTGGAGCTTCCAGCGGAATACACTCCGCCGCAGCGTCCAGCAGGTTTACCAGTTTTTCAACGCAGTGCTTTGTGTTTCCGGTTCCACTCAGATATATCCCCATCATTTATGCTTTTTCTCCCTGTAAATCCCAATATCGGCTTGTGGTTCGGTCGGTCAATTCCCATTCCCCTAAAACAAAAAGACGCAGCACAAACCGATCATCTCGGATTGCACTGCGTCTAAGCGTCTGGCATTTTGATTTCTTCAATTTCCCCGTCCTTGAAACGGATCACACAGGTATATTTGCACTTCGGGCAGAATAGCGGAAAATCCTCCAACACCGTATGTGGCCGGATCTGCGTTCTTGTTTTGCTGCCGCATCTGGGGCAGCAAAGCCAGTCCATTTTTGATTTCAGAGCTTCTACCAATTTATATCACCTCTGTTTCCTTGCTGACCAATGCTCGAAACTCAGCATCACGGTCAAAGGTACCTGCCGCAAATCCGGGGATTTCTTTGATGGATTTGCAAATGCTGATACTGAAGCCCGTTAGGATATGCCCAATCTCTTGGTCGGAGTAGGGGCAATCGCCGGTCACGATCAGCGTGGACAGGCTATGAACAACGAACCATAAATTGCGGAAATAAAGGTCTGCTTCTTCGGCGGTGATATGGTAAATGTTCATCAGGGTCGGACGGACAAGTAACTGTAAATGCTGCATCGAATTTATGGCGCTGTACTCCGGTGACCGAGTCAGGAACAGGAGCCAATAAAGCTCCGGTTCTTCACGCGCAAAACGGATATAGCTCTTTCCGACGCCGAGAAACGGGATTTTCTCTTTTAAGCCCGCTTTGGTGTAGCTGTCATATACACGCACCGCAGCAGCATAGACCGCCTGCTTAACTTCGTCCATAGAGCCAAAGTAAGTAAAGATCGGGCGCGTGGATGTCCCAAGTTCATCCGCTATTGCCTTTGCCGTCAGACAGCCGATCCCTTTCACCTGCACGACCCGCAGCGCCGCCTCTACCATTTCTTCCTTTGTGAATTTGTTTTTCGGAGCCATATCCCGCATCCTTTCATTATAAAGTGCATTTCCTGATGTGCATTATCCAATGCATATCAGGCGTCAGTATGTTATGATTTTCGGACGGGGCGACATGGGGAAAAAAGCGGATTACATTGCCCTGTATTGCTCTTTCATGTCGCTTCTTCCTGCGTGGCCAATATTGCGCCTCTGTATGCCCGCTCCAAATGGGAATTGATCGTGTCCTCATCGTATTTCAACGAATTGTTGGCGATCATGCTTGCATACCCGTGGGCAAACAGGAACACCGTGATAAAAACCGTTTTCGTCTGCTCCATGCCAATTCCTAAGGATCTCTGCATCGCTGAAAGAACGGGGATAAGCTCCTCCGCATCGATCAGTTCAAGCAAAGTCTTTCCGTTAAAATAATCCGACTGGAAAAGGAAGCGGAACAGGTGGGGTTCTTCGATGGCAAAGCGGATATAATTCATTCCGATTCCAAGGGCAGCACCCTTTGGCGGTTTCTTCATGGTCATAAGGTATTCCGAATGATAAAGGTCTGCCTTCGCATAGACCGTCCTTTTCAGTTCTTCAATCGTTGCAAAGTGATACATGACGGGCTGTGTGGAGCAATGTAGCCTTTCCGAAACAATTCTTGCGTTAATATTTTCCACACCGGTTTCGCGTGCGACCGCAAAGGCTGCGTCAACAATCATTTCTTTTGTGACTTTTGCTTTTGCGGGCATACGCACACCTCCAATTTATAACATGCATTATGTATAACCGAGATTATACAACGTGCAATGCACATTGTCAATCCGTCTGGAGTAAAATTTACAAATAAATACCTCACCTGGTTTCGCTGCCTTGGCCTTGAAGATCACGGCCTCGGAGAGGGGACGAACGGGGGCAAGAAAGCGGCAAGCAATGCAAAGCGGTACCCACTTTGCGAAAACAGGCGGATTCCGTTTACACGGAGCCCGCCTGTTTCATGCTTGTTGGGGCGCTGCCCCAATCCCCGCAGAACACAAAAACTGTGTTCTGGAACGATGGATAAATCCATCGGCTGCGCGATTTTTCAAATCGCTTGTGGGCGGGCAGCTCAGCGCTGCTCCGCCTCTTTTTCCCGTCGTTCATTCGCTTCCTCCTGCTCCTTGTCCAGCTCCAGAATACGGTCGATATTGGCCTTGGCCGTCAGCAGCTCTTTCATTTCCTCACGGGCTTTTCGGTAGTCGGCGTAGGCCGCTTTCTTCTCCGCCAGCAGCTCGGCGTACTCGGTATTCAGCGCCTTGATGGTGGGCAGCTTCTTGAGGCCAAGCCCATCAAAATAGTTCTTTGCGGCCTTGTGGATCGTGATCTCGCTTTCATGCTCTGCAAGAAATTTCTTGGAGTACCCGGCCTTGCGATAGGCAACGTAGGTATCGCGGGTCTTGGCATAACCCACGATACCATGCGGAAAGCCTGCCGTTATCCGTAATCAGGCCGTTGCCGCCGTAGTAAAGAGCTTTCAGAAATGCCGTGCGATTCTCTAAAGGCTTTTGCTTGGAGAATTCCGCAGTAATTTTCATCCGCGCTGCATCCGCATTACCGCCCGCGCGCAGGATGTGGTCAATATCATCCTGAGAAATGAACATAGAAAAAGCGGAGGGTGTTACACTCTCCGCTTCTGCGATGGATTGAATTTGTTCTGCCTCTGAGGGGAAGAAGGACATCTGCGCCCCAGCAGGGGCATCGAACATATTTAGCTGAACACCAGTTCCGTGAGGATCGTTTCCTCGGCCTGCGCTTTCAGCGAGTTCATCAGCCCTATGCGAACTTGCAGGAAGTCGGCATACGGCTTGACGTGAAGAGCCGCGCTCGCGTGGATCTCGCAGCACTGCTGAAAAAGGAAGGGCGCACACGAGTATCCATTTCTGAGAAGACGGGACTCGGCGTGTGCACGGTACAAGCGGCGATTGCGGGCAAGAATGTCACCATGCACAGCGCGGACAAAATTGCGGAAGCGCTCGGCCGTTCGCGCTTGGATCTGTTTATTGACGTTGAGAAGCGTAAAACACTTGATGCGAACACCGTGCGAGGTTATCACAGACTCATTTCATCTATCTTGACGAAAGCTGTGAAATGGGGCTTCATCCCATTCAATCCTGCGGCAAATGCCGAGTTGCCAAAGCTGATGCCAAAAGAGGCTGCGCATCTTGACGAAGAGGACGCGCGGCGGCTGTTGGAGCTGCTGCAAAATGAGCCTGCCAAATATCGCGCGGCTATTTCCTTTGATCTCTTATCGGGCCTACGGCGTGGCGAATTACTGGGGCTGCGCTGGTCGGATGTCGATTTCGAAAACGAAACGGTCACCATTGTGCAGACATCCTCTTATGTTCCGGGGGTAGGGATCTACACGGACACACCGAAGAACAAAACATCTGCACGGCCTCTGAAGCTCTCGCGCTCTGCCTTTTTCGTTCTGCGACAGGTACAGGAGTGGCAGGAAGAGCAACGCGCGCTTTGCGGGGACAGATGGAAGGACAAGGACGGGCGGATCTTTACCAATGACGAGGGCGCGCCGATTCACCCCGACGCACTGTCAAGCTGGTTTGGAGATTTTACGCGGCGGAACGGATTCACGGAGATCCATGTGCACAGCCTCCGACATTCTTACGCTTCCTTGCTGATTGCAGAGGGAACGCCGCTCGTCGTAGTCTCCCGCCGCTTGGGACATGCTCAGGTGAGCACGACCGCCAATATTTACGCGCATGTCATCGCGTCGGCGGATGAAAAGGCGGCGCAGATCACAGAGAAGTTCGCCGACATTATTGTGCCGAACCAGAAGAAAAAGGGCGCTACGGCATGAGAAGCAGCGGCAAAATGAAAAGCCGGTCAGGTGTTGATCCTGACCGGCTTTTTTGCCCGCCGAAACACATTTTTTCGACTGTAAGACACAAATAAGACACAAAAATGCCCTTCGCAGATATACTGAAAAAAGCAAAAGCCCCGAAACCGTTGAGATTTCAGGGCTTTTTTGTCGTGTGTCGACAGAAAAGATACCGCCGTCAAAGCCTTGTGCCGCAATGGTTTCTGCGGTTATACCCCCTTTTTGAAAAGACAAACGGCAGAATATCCCTCGCATGGTGGATATTCCGCCGTTCATCTTCTTATTCATAGATTTCCTGCTCAATCACCGTTTTGCTGTCTCGGAAGTGGATGCGGATGGTTTCCGCGTCCTCCACCGTGATCTTTTGGATGACCTGCCGGACGAGCTCATTGTCAAATTCCGTATAGCCTGCGGCGCATTCCATGATGCTGTCCCACATCTGCCGGCGTCTGGCAGCCTGTTCCTCCAGATCGACCTCTACCTGCTGCGCGTCCGCGATCTGCGCCTTAAGGGATTCCTTCTCATCCGTCAGCGCTTTCATTCTGGCATTCAGCTCGGTATCGGCCATGTTGACGAGCAGCCGATCCAGCACATCGCTTTGCTCCCGGCTCACCGCATCCATACGCTTCTTCAGCTGCAGCAGCCGTGCACCGGCCTGAGATAACGCCTGCCTGGCTTCCTCCGCCATGGCCAGCACATCGGGGCAGACCTCCTGCCGGATGGCGGCGTACTCGTTCATGGCCGCGAGGATGGCGCTGTGCAGCATGCCTTCATCCAGTGTCGGAGAGTGCTGGCAGTATTTTGTACCGAACTCCAGCCGGGAGACACAGCGCCACACGATGCGCTTTTTCCCATTTCTGGCCCATGTGACCCGCTTGTAGGGGGAGCCACACTCGCCGCACACCAACAATTCTGTCAGAGCGTATTTGCCGGAGTATTTCCCAAGTTCCGTTTTTCCGCTCTTTTGCAGCACCTTCCGTTTGCTGGACCGGCGCGTCATCTCCTGCTGCACCTGATTGAACAGATCCCTTGAGACAATGGCCGGATGGCTGTTCTCCACATAGTACATCGTGCGTTCGCCACGGTTCTTTTTGACCTTTTTGTTGATGCAGTCCGTCACATAGGTTTTCTGCAGCAGGGCGTCTCCAATGTACTTTTCATTGGTCAGGATATTGTGGATGATGGAGGGAGACCAGCGCTCTACACCCTGTGCGGTGGGAACACCGTCCTCGTCCAGCTCCCGCTTGATCTGTCCCAGGGTGCAGCCGTCCAGATACCTGTGGTAAATGCGGCGGATGATCTCCGCTTCCTCCGGTACGATCTCCGGCTGTCCGTCCGCCCCCTTCCGGTATCCCAGCATCTTTTTGTACTGGAAGGTGACCTTTCCTGCCTCCGCGCTCTTCTGCTTTCCCCATGCGACATTCTTGCTGAGAGACTCGGATTCCGCCTGGGCGAAGCCGCTGAACAGGGTGATGAGAAATTCGCTGGATTCCGTGAGGGTGTTGATGTTTTCCTTCTCGAAGTACACCCCAATGCCGTTTGCTTTCAGGAGCCGCACCGTATCCAGACAATCCACCGTGTTTCTGGCAAAGCGGGAGAGGGACTTGGTGATGATGAGGTCGATGTGTCCCCGCTTGCAGGCGGTGATCATCTTGTTGAACTGTGTCCGCTTTTTCAGGCTGGTGCCTGAGATGCCCTCATCGGCATAGATCCCTGCCATCTCCCAGTCCGGGCTGTCCTCGATTTTCTGGGTATAGTAGGTTTTTTGGGCTTCGTAGCTGTTGAGCTGCTCTTCGCTGTCCGTCGAGACGCGGCAGTAGGCCGCTACGCGCATTTTTCCGTTATGGTCTCTGTGCAGTTCTTCCGGTTTTCTGGTTGCGGGGATCACCCGCACCCGCCGCTCTAAGGTGGCTGCTGTCGCTTCCATGGATCATTCATCCTTTCCTGTCGCTTTTTTATCCGTAAATATAAGAGTTACTTCGGTATCCTGTGAGATGGTGATATGGGAAACCGCTCGTTGGAAGCGTCTCCAATCCGCCTCTGTCAGACTATCTGACGGCTCAGATTCGGCAGACGGCTCTGGACAGCAGGCATACCGCGCTGCCGCACCCTGCAGGATCAGCGACATCACCGCTTCCGGCGAGTCTGGCTGCTCCAGCCCCCGGTTGATGGCATTGTCCAGCCGCATGACCTCCGCAGAGGGCGTGTAGGCGGTGCAGCTGGGCTGTTCATGGTCCCGGAACTGACGGACGATCCCGTTTACCGTCGCATCCATGTCCATGACCGCGGTATTCCCGCAGCCTTCGCATCTCAGATACAGCTTGCCGCTGTTCTGCCAGCCGCCGCCCAGCCGGGTCATCTTCCCGCCGCAGGTGCAGCGGAAGTATGGAGTCAACCGCGCAATGGCAGGCTTCTCTCCGTGGGACTGCTTCCTGGCATTCTTTTCCGCCGTCTTTTCCTGCGCCGCTTGGAAAATACCCGCTTCCACCAGTATGGGGTATCCCTCCTTACCGGTGTAACGGGGATTTTCCAAAAGGCGCTTTACCTTATGCTTGTTCCAGAGCGGCACTTCCCGGCAATACGGAATACCCTGCCGATTCAAGGCGTCCGAGATGGCCTGATAGGAAGCCCCGGCGTTATAGAGCGTAAAGACCATACTGACGGCTCGCTGCTCCTCCGGCACGATCTCCAACGCGCCGTTTCGGATCTGATACCCGTATAACACCTTGCGGTTGATCATCTTGCCGCCACCTCCCATTGTTCTGTCAGTTCCAAGCCTCCGTAAAGCCGGAAGCGGATGCGGGTTTGAGTCTCTGCAATGATCTTCTCCACCAGACGTTCGAATAGCTCTTCATCGAAGCCATCCAGCCGTTCCGGTCCGTTGAGAAGCGTCTGCTCCACCTTGCGGAGCGCGTCCATCGTTTCGTCTATCGCTTCGTTCTCTGTCAGCCTGCGCCGCTCCCCGCGAAGCTGTGTCAGTCTGGCGCTGATGGCATTCATGCGGGCGGCGCAGATATCCGCGTCCAGCAAGCCATTGGCCCGCAGAGTGCTGATCTTATGGCTTTCTTCTGTTGCTTCCGCGATGGCCCGGTTGATGGCCAGCACCTGCGGATGATTCTGCCGCAGGATCGTGTCCAGCGTGTTCAGCTGCCGGAGGGCCGGGGCCAGAATGATGTCCGCGTTGCTTTTGAGCCTGTGGTACATCCGCAGGAAGGCGGCATGGATCTCCGCTTCCGGGATGCGTCCTACAGGGCAGTCCGCGGCGTGGCGGTCGTGGGTTCGGCAGACCCAGGTCACATATCCGCTCTGGCTGCTTCGGCGCTGAAACACCGTCCCGCAGTTCCCGCAAACGATTTTTAAGGCAAGAGGGCTTTTTTCTCTGCGCTTTTTCTTTTTCTGCGCTTTCTTTTGCAGCAGTGCCTGCACCCGCTCAAAGGTGTCCCTGTCTATGATAGCTGGATGGGAGTTCTCCGTGTAGTATTGCAGGCGTTCCCCGTGATTTCGTTTCTGCACGAAGGGGAAACCGCAGCTGTAGGATTTCTGGCTCAGAGCGTCTCCAATGTACTTTTCATTGGTCAGCAGGTATCGAATCCCCGTTTCTCTCCAGCATTCCGCGCCGGACTGGGAGGGGATGCCTTTCGCCGTCAGCTGCTCCGCGATCCATCCGGAGCTGCGCCCCTTGAGGTATGCGTCGAAGATCCAGCGCACCGTGGCGGCTTCCTCCGGGACGATTTCAAGGTCTTTCTTATTTACGATTCGGTATCCGTAAGGGGCGGTGCAGGTGATAAATTCCCCACGCTCCATCCGCCGCTGATAGCTCATCTTCTGATTGGCGGAGATGGAGATGGATTCTTGCTGGGCAAGAGAACCGGAAACGCTCACCATCAGTTCGGTGGTGAGCGTTTTCGTGTCGATATTTTCTTTTTCAAACCGGACGCTGACGCCCATGGCGGATAACTCCCGTAGGGCGGACAGGCAGTCTCTGGTATTCCGGGCGAAGCGGGATACGGACTTCACCAGAATTCGATTGATCTTACCCTTCCGGCAGTCCCGCATCATGCGGTTGAAGTCATCCCGCTGATCCATCCGGGTGCCGGTCAACCCTTCGTCGGCATACACATCCACCAGCTCCCAGCCGTCATGCTGGGCGATCTCTTCCGTATAATTGCGGATCTGGGCGGCGTAGGAATGCAGCTGATCCTTGGAGTCCGAACTGACCCGGCAGTAGGCTGCCACCCGCAGATGTTCCGCTTCCCGCGTCTGCGGCGCGATGATTTTTACCTGTGCCATGTTTTTCACTTCCCTGTATCTTTTTTGTCAACACACAAGCTACCACACGATCCGCAGAATATCCAGCACTATTCCCAAACAGTCTGCGGGGAATATTTCTCTCTGGCCAGTCTCTTGGCGTAAGACAGTTCTTCCGCGCTCAGCAGGCCGATTTCCGCCAGATGCTCCAGCATCCTGACTGCCAGCCGATACTGCAATTCTTTCTTTGCGTCGATCATCTTTCTACCTCAAAATAGCTCTCCGGCTTTTTCTCCCGCAGAAACCTTGTCACTTCCCGCAGGCTGCCGGTCCTCCGCATTTCCGGCAATGCCTCACTCACAGCCTGGGCGTATCTGCGCCCACGGCAGGCCCGTTCATCCAGAATGGCGATGACGCAGGTATCGCTCTCCGTGCGGATGGCCCGTCCAAAGCCCTGACGCAGCTTGATCTGCATCTCCGGTACAGCTACCTCACGGATGAATGCGTGAAGGGAAGAATACTTCTCCAATTCCCGTTCCTTTCGTGCGTCTGGGTAGGCGAAAGGCAGGCGTGGGATGATCAGCAGAGATACACAGTCGCCGGGGAAATCAAAGCCCTCCCATGCCGCGCCGGTGGCCAGCAACACCGCTCCCGGCGTGTGCCGGAACTGTTCGATGATGTGGGGCGCGTTGCGGCCCAACGTCAGCAATGGGAATGGGAGAGATTCCTCCCGCAGCCGCTCCTTCACAGCCGACATGGCTGCGTAGGAGGTAAAGAGCACCAGCGCGTGACCGGAAGCTGCTTTGATGAGTCCGACGAGCTCGGCAGTCAGCTCATTAAAGTACACATCCGTATCCTCCACTCTCTGGCGGGGCGGGATTTGCGGAAGGTAGAGCAGGCAGTTGTTCCGGTAGTCAAAGGGGGATGGAGAAACGGATTCCATGACGCGGTGTCCCTGCTCCAATCCTGCCTGCGTTTTGAAACGGCGGAAATCGCTGCCCACCGCCATGGTGCCGGAGGTCAGGACAAACGCCTGATCCGGCTGCCACAGGATCTTTTTCATCCGCTGCGTGATATCGCCGGCTGCGGCGCACAGCATGGCACCGCCTGTGCTGACATCTTCGGCAGTGTAAAAAATCATATCTGTCTGGGAACTGGTGAACAGCTTGACCGCGTCCAGCACCGTATTCAGCTGGCGGCTTCCCAGCGGGGAGAGCAGGCTGCCGATCTGCCGCTGGATGATGGGCAGTGTGCGGGATGGCGCGGTCAGCAATCGCAAACAGGCTTCCACCGGCTCCGCTTCCTCTCTGGGCTGTGCCAGCTTGCGCAGCAAAGGACCTGTGCTGTCCTCCAGCATTTCTGCCGCCAGTAAGTACCGTTCCTCTTTTAGCTGAAGGATAAGGTTTCGTATCTCTTTGGCCGCCAACGTCACACCCAGCATCTGCTGTGCGGTTTCCGGAAGCTTATGGGCTTCATCCACGATGATGATGCTGTGCTTCGGGAAGATGGGGCGTTTTCCCTCGCTGCGGTGGATGGCGTCTGCCACCAGCAGGTTATGATTGCAGATTTGAAACAAAAATTGATTTTTGTCGCAGGTCTTGAGGAACCGCTGATAGCGGCAGTCCCTCTGCTTGCAGTCGCAGACCTGCGGTACGCAGACACGCTCCCGGTCATAGCCGCTGAGATGAGAAACTCTGTCCATGTCCAGCGTTTCCCGAAGAGTCCGGAGCGCTGCCAACGCTTCCGGATTTTTCTTTGCAGGATATACCTGACGCAGCCGCCTGTCCAGCCGCTCGTCGCAGACATAATGGCTTTTGCCTTTGCGGATGACCGCTTTCAGTGGCTTGGTAAGAATCCCGTCCGCCATTAGGACGCAGGACAGCAGCGGCAGATACTCCGTCAGCACCGCGTTTTGCAGCGCAATACTGGAAGTGGAAATGATGATGGGGCGGGCGATCTGCCCTGTCGGGAAAGCAGACGCTGCCGTGGCAGCCGCCAGATAAGCGTAGGTCTTGCCGATGCCCGTCCCGGCATCGCACAGGGCGATCCTCCCGTCCTGCATGGCTTCCAGCATCCGGTGACTCAATTGGATCTGCTCCGGACGCTGCGCCATACCGTGGGCGGGAAGAAGGTCCTGAAAAATATGGTCGATCAGTTTATGGGCTTTCAGCCTGTTATCGTTGGTATTCATCCGATAATTTCCTCTTTTCCTGTCATGCTTTGTTTTCGTTTCCACCGTATTTGCAGCGCGCGCCCCGGTGGGAAAAGGGAACAATACGGACAAGGTCTGGCAAGACCTTCACGGGCGTATTTCCGGGATCTCTACTGCTTTCAATCCCGGAGCAGCCCAGCCTCTTCATGCTGGCCAGTGCATTGTGTCTCATTATCTGCCCGGACAGCGTCTCTGCGGGCGGCGCTGCCAACGCCGCCCCCGTGCAGGTAAAATCGCTCGCCGCGGGAAGCTGCAAGGCTTCCCACGGGTCGTGGCGCACACTGCGCGGATCGCTCTTCTGTCCGGGTGGTTATCCGTATTGCTGGTATGCAATTTTCAAGGAACAGCGAGGGGCATTCGGAGCCCCTCACTGTCCTCCCGAAAATTGCGTTCGGTGAATACCCTTATTTCGAGGAATTTTCAAAAAACTTTTTGAGATCCCGCAGGATGCGGTCTCTCCGCTTGATGACCGCCCGCTGGCTGACGCCCATTCTTTGGGCGTATTCCCGTGTAGACGCGCCGTCGAAGAACAGGGCGTTGATGAGTTCCCGGTCGGTATCCTTTAGTGACAGCAGCGCCAGCAAAAGGATCTGCTTCTGTTCTGCCAGATTCCGAAGTTCCTCACGCTCCAGTGCCTCCGTTTCGGCGCTGGGGGCCGTTTCCGCTCCGACATAGTCCGGCAAAAGCGCATCTTCCTCCATCTGCTCCAGAGAGAGCAGTTTTCCGGAGGACTGTTCCTCCGTGATATAGCGCTCCCTGCGGTCTGCCTGCGCATAGGCGAGGTAGACATCCTCCGGCACCTCTACGTCCATACCGTCTACAGTGATGATATTGGCGATGACTTCGCCACCTTCGTTTCGAACGCGCCGATAGTTGCGTTCTTCCTGCCATTTTTTCATGATTCATGACTCCCATCTCAGATTTTTTTGAAATGTCTGAGATGGGGTCACGGATATTTAGCGATATAGGGCTGCCAGCGTCTGCGCATTGTGTGCCTTTCCGCTTTTCAGCCGAAGAAAGGCGCAAAAAAAGAGCCTTACGCATAGCTGAAAAGCTACTTGTAAGGCTCCTAACTCAATGTTCCCATATTCGACGATGGGTGGCTGGTGCGCTTGACGAAGTCATATCAATTGATTTTTAATTTATGCCTGAACATATCCCATAAAGGGGATGGGCGTGTGGATCAGGAGGTGAGCATCCGGTGTCAGTACCGTGATGCCGATCTGTTCGCCGCACTTGGGGCATTTGGCGATCAGGTCAGGGTGTTCCGCTCTGTGCAGCGCAAATAGCCTGTACTGAGACTGTTCCGCACCGCTGGGGATATCCGCGATACGGCCCTTGCCGCACAGCGGACAGCGCAGGGAATTGGTTTTTGACATAGCGCCTCACTTTCTCTGTTCTCTTTTTTGAGAACAGCACATGAAAATTTTTTACAGCAGGTTATGGTTCTCCAACCGAATGCGCATGGCCTGCTTGGATACCTGAAAGATACCTGCCATATCCGTCACCAGCTGTTGATTCGTCCGTCCGGAGCGCAGCTGATAGAAACAGCGCTTGACCTGCGGCAGCGGCAGCAGAAGGATAGAGCCCAGCAGGTTCGCCTGCACTTCCAATGTGTTGTCGCTCTCATCGCCGGAACGGAGCGCCGCGTTTTCGCCGGTCCCGCTGAACTGTTTCTTATGGAGCAGCCAGTGCCCCAGCTCATGGGCGCAGGTAAAGCGCAGCCGCCCGGTAGATGCTTCCTCTTCGCAGAGAGAGCAGTCGATGAGGATGGTGCCGCCCTTGACGGGAAGAAGGTCATAGCGGTGGTTTTCCCAGTCATAGATCGCTGTGAGACCGTCGTCAAAGATGGTCTCGCCTAAAACCCGCCCATTATTCCGCAGATATTGATACTCCAGCACCAGCCCCTGCGCCTCGATGATGTCCTCAATGGGAATGGCTGTGGGAGGGCCGTAATAGAGCTTGGGGTCATAGGCGGTGATCACATCGCGGGCGATCCGCTCCAACGCCTGTTCGCGGTAATATGCTTTTTTCATGCGTCTATTTCACCGCCCTCTTTGGATTTCTTTGCGCGCTGGGTAATCCGGTCGATAAATTCCTGCCACTCCTGGTCTGTGGCGTCTGCCTCCTTCGCCGTGCGGAGCGCGGCCCGGACGATCTCCCGATCCATGATGTAGTCCGGCAGGTCTGCGGATACCCGGTTATTCTGGGACTTGGCGGCAAGATCCAGCATCTGCTCGGTTTCCACCTTGCTCAGATGCAGTTCCTGCTCCAACCGTTCCAAATATGCGCGCGTCGGTGCCGGTCTGCGGTCGTTTTCAATGTTGCTCAGATAGACTGGCGACAAGTCCAGCTTTGCCGCCAGCGTGCGCAGGGACAATCCGATAGATTGCCGTTTCTCTCGAACGAAGCTGCCGAATGTCTGTTCCAAGTAACTCACCTCCTATCCGTGTTCTCTTCTCTGGAAACACTGTAGCCTCAGTATAGCAAACATTCGTTCGATTGGCAAGATGTGAAAAAGATGGTGTTCCCCGCAAGGAACACCATCCAGAAGTTATTTCAGCCACGCTGCCATATCCTGCATTTCCTCCAGCACTGCTGCTGGGCTGACGATGCGAATCTTACCGCTAAAGGTAAAGACCCAACTGAAGAACGGAGGGCTTGGCGCGACCTCGACTGTAGCACGGAAATGCTGTTCATCTACAGTTTCCGTCTGCACATTTTCACCGAAGCGGTCGATGACGCTGCGCATGATCTCATTATCGCACAGCAGTTCCACCGTGCAAAGGGCATCCGGATACATTCCAAAGACCTTTTGCACATACTCAGCAGGATCAAAGTCTGGCGCAAGAATAGCCGTCTGATTCAACAACTCCACGGCGGTCATCCGGTCTACCCGGAACTGCGCCAGCTTTCCGTGTTTATTTGACCAGCCAACAGCGTAGTAATAATCCTTGTTCCAGATCAGGACATACGGGCTGAACTGATAGCGGTAGCCGTCGTGCTTGAGCACCTTTTCCTTCTTCGGTGTGTACTCAAAATACTGAAACGTGATCTGGCACTTCTCCTGAATAGCGCTATGGATCTTATCTACGCTGTAATAGATGCACTCATTCTCCGGTTTGACCGTCCCATCCATATAGATATGCCGGTCCAGCTGATACGCGTATGACTCGCTGGTGAGCTTTCCCAGCTTCTCAATGAGCTGCTCGCTCTTTTTTGCCGTGATGAAGCGCGAGGATTCCACCGCGTCCACCAACAGCTTTAGTTCCGGCAGTTCGAATAGCCTTGCTCCGACAAAATATCGATTCTGGGTACTTTTGACACAGACGATGTCCATACCGCTGCTTTGCAAGACCTCAATGGCGGAATACACGCTCTTGCGTCCTGCCTGGATGCCATGCTCCTGCCAGAATGCAAGGATATCTGACACGGAGGCAGGATGTTTATCATCTGTACGTTTATATAAATACCGCTGTAAGAGCAACAGTCCGTATTGGGATCCGTTTTTCATGCTGAGACCTCCGGTCCAAATTCATATCTTCTCTTATAGTTTAATGAGCGGATCTTATTCCGTCAACTGTTTCTGACTCCGTGATGGTCAGGCGCATCGCATTTTGTCTGCACTATTGCTTTATAATAGAATACCAACGGCCTGCACAAGACCTATTCTCTTGCTCTCTCAACGCTGCTGCCGAAGCTGACTGCTCCCTGTGACTATGGCTCAATCACCTATGACAAGAAGGTTGTTACCGATCTGGGCACTGGCTCCTTTATTACCCTTGTAAACGGCAAGACCGGTGAACTGACGCTGGAAGCAAACAGAAGCGGCACAGACGAAGGACGACTCGGCACGATCACTGTTACAATCTCCACGAGCAACTATCAGGATATCACTCTGACCATCAACGTCAGCGCGGAAAACAAGATCACTCCGCAGGCGGACGGCGCAGTGACGGCAACGGACATCACCCATGGTCAGACACTGAATGACAGCAAGATCGCGGGCAAGGTGAAGGACGGCGACAAGATGGTTAACGGTACGTTCGCATGGGTGGACGGCACAGGCGCTGTATCCTACCGCATTGACACTGCTAACAGCACAGGCGAGGCGACCATCGATCCCAACACCGGCGTTCTGACTCCAGTCAAGGTCGGCTCCGTGAGCGTCATCGCAACCAAGGCGGGCGACAACGACTACAACGACGTCACTAGTGCTCCCTTCGTGCTCATGATCAAACCGGCCACGCCTACCGGCGAGCCGAACTACACCAAGATCACCACCAGCGGCAAGACGCTGAAGGACACGGCGCTGACCACCAAGGGAAGCACTCTGAATCCCAGTGACGGCAAGCTGGAATGGGTGGATGACAAGGGTGAGCCCCTGCCTGACGATACCACGGTCAAGGCCAACACGACCTACAAATGGCGCTTCACGCCTGATGATGACAACTACACGACCCTGACCGGCGAGGTTGAGCTGTATTACAAGTCCAGCAGTGGCGGCGGTTGGTACGACAGCTACTACACCATCAAGGCAACTGCCGGTACTGGCGGCTCGATTTCTCCCTCCGGCAGCGTCAGCGTCCGTGAGGGCAGAGATCAGACCTTCACAATCACTCCGGACAAGGGCTATGCCGTCTCCAACGTCAAGATCGACGGCAAGAGCATCGGCGCGGTGAAGTCCTACACCTTTGAGAATGTCCGCAGAACCCATACCATCGAGGTCATCTTTATGAAGGCCAACGGCAACCCCCAGACTGGCGTGTTTGTGGATGTAGCCACCGGCAGCTATTATGAGGACGCAGTGGATTGGGCAGTGTGGAACGGTATTACGCAGGGAACCGATGATACCCACTTCTCCCCGGATGGCATCTGCACCCGCGCGCAGGCCGTGACCTTCCTGTGGCGTGCCGCTGGCAGTCCCAAGCCCGAAACCCGCACCATGCCCTTCGCCGACGTCCCCGTGGGCAGCTATTATTACGACGCTGTGCTGTGGGCGGTAGAAAACGGCATCGCCAAGGGCACCAGCGACACCACGTTCAGCCCCAACATGACCTGCACCCGCGCCCAGATCGTCGCATTCCTGTGGCGTTCCGAGAAGTCTCCGGCAGCGGGTACAGCCAATCCCTTTGCCGATGTGAAGTCCACAGCCTACTATGCTGATGCGGTATTGTGGGCGGCCAAGGAGGACATCACCAAGGGAACCACCAACACCACATTCAGCCCCGACGCGGATTGCACCAGATCGCAGATCGTGACCTTCCTCTGGCGCTGCAAGAAGTGAACGGCTGACATACGGCTAAACATCAAAGCCGCTGGCATCACCCCATAAGCGAACATCGGACAGCGCAGTGGACGGGCATCTCGCCCTGAAGCTGCGCTGTTCTCTTTTCGCTGCGAGAAACAAATCAATGACATTTTGAGCTGCGCCGCTATCCCAGCGCGGCAAGGAGACAGCATTATGAAAAGAATCACAAGAATCATTCGTCCGATCATCTGCATGGCCGTCCTTCTCTTTGCTATGACCACGGCAGTCATGGGCTGCTATCAGAAAGAGACGGAGCCTATCGACATTCCCGGCAGAACGCCTTCCGGCACATCTGCGCCTCAGCCATCAGCGACTCCCGCGGGCGAAGTTATCCCCTCGGTGGACAGGCAGGCAGAGTTGGCGGAAGCCAGAGCGAAGAATCCCGACACCGTGGCGTGGCTGTATATCCCCGGTGCGGAGGTGGACGACCCCGTGATGCAGGCGGAGGACAACGGCTATTACCTAAAGCTGGACGAAAACGGTGAGTATGCCATGTGGGGCTGCTAGTATGCCCATTGTGAAAACGAAATCGGCGGCAGGGATAAGCTGGACAAAAACACCACCATTTTCGGCCACTCCGCCAGCAACTGCGACCCGGGCGGTGTGCGGTTCACCAAGCTCTACCGTTATATGGACGCAGACTTCGTAAAGGAGCATCCGTATATCTATCTCTCTGTGGATGGTGAGGACATGATCTTTCAGATCACCGCACTGTTCGTCACGGATATTGGTTTTGACTATATTGCGCCTGATCCCACAGGAGATGATCTGACCAGCTTCTTTGAGACGATTGCGCGGAAAAACTGGCTTGACTTTGATGGCGTGACCTTCTCCGAGGAAGATACCGTCCTGACCCTCTCCACCTGCTGCCGGAAGTATGACAAGGCCAACAGCGGCAATCAGCGGCTGGTGGTCATGGCGAAGCTGCTGCCAGAGGGCGCAGCGGCGCAGGACTTCACTGTGTCTCTTGTGGAGAATCCCGAACTGCCCTAAAAGAAATCAGAATACGACGATAACAGGACACCCATCCTTGCGGTACTGAAAAGCAGCGTATGGTATAGGGAAAACGGCGGCTGCTCTGTACGGGGCAACCGTCGTTTTTGCTGTCCCAACATTCTTCAGATGAAAGGGACCTATGCGTATGACAGGAGAGCACAGGAGGTGCCGCTAATGCTGCGGCGACGAGCCGCGCCGGGAGCATAACCGGGCGATACCCGGACACCGTAGGATACCTATGCCCTCCGACAGCCGCCGACAATTTCCATGCTGAACCGCACCAAAGCGCCCATACAGGCTTTTATGCCTGTGTGGGCGCTTTTTGTCGTTCACGGCACTTCTCCGCCGTGGGCTGCCGCTCCCCGCCGCCCTTCGTTCAGACCTTTTTACCCACTCGGATCTGAACGGAGGAACAAAATGTTTAATAGAAAAAGCATCTATGCGCTGAATAAGAAAGACCCCGATGCCATCGTTTATATGGACGCCAATGAAGTCATCGTCCGCCTGACCCGCGAGGACTTTGCCAGCGAGGAAGAATTCCTGAAATGGAAATCTTGGTCGGATGGAAACTACCGCACTGAGGACAATCAGGATGTGGTAGAGGGGAAACACAATACGTCCATTGATGACCTGTCCGAAGCCGCACTTTCCATTCCTGCCATTGATGTGGTTATGGAGCGCCAACACGAGAAATCTGAGCGGCGCAGAATGGCTTCCACGATGGTTTCTCAGATCAGGGACAAGCTGACGGAAACACAGTTCCGCAGACTTTGGATGTACTACGTTGGCGGAATGACCGTTGATGAAATTGGGCGGATTGAGGGCATCAGACACCAGAACATTTCCAAAAGCATTGGCTCCGCAATGAAGAAAATCAAAAAATTTTTCCCGTAAGCTCAAAAACAGGGTGCAAAAATGCCCTAAAAAAGATGATAGGTGAAGGGACATTCTCCACGAAGCCTTTCGTTGAACGTTGAAAACTGAATAGACCATGATGCAGGCACAAAACCCGCGTGATAGCGGCATAAGGTGCGCCGCCACGACGATGGCTTCAAGGAGGTGATTCCGGAAAAGCCATCCGAGCGATCTACGCAGCCTTAGACCCGATTCGGCAAATCGGGCGCGATGACAGCGCGGCGGATAATGAAACTTGCTCACGCCCTCCCACAGACTTGAGGGGGAACCCTGCGGTATGCGCCAGCTCTTTGAGGCAGCGGTAGCCTGCTGTGTAGCGACCCTTCCAACGCCCGTCTGCGCGTTTGCGGATGTTGCCATCGCCGTTGGCGCGTTTCTTTGCCATGAGCATCGCTCCTTTCTTTGGTAGCCACAACACATATCACACCTTGCGCCGGAAAGCTACTGATTCTTCCAAAGAAATCGAAATATTTTTAAAAATGCTTTTATTGATTCCAGCAGCGCAAAATGTACACGAGTTTTGAACTGCCTTTAGCGATTGTTAGGTCAACGGAGTGCCATTGTAAATCATTTGAAAATGTGTTATCTTCTTCGCAGAAGTGTCCATACAGAATTCTACATTTTTCACGCAAAGGGGCTTTTTATGGGTAAGGTCAAATCTTGGTGCCGCGCCAATGCCATGCTGGTCATTTCATTACTGGCCGCAGTTGTAACGGCATTTTTTGTTCCGCCTGATAGGGACTACTTAGGTTATTATGACCTCAAGACGCTTGCTTGCCTGTTTTGTGTGCTGGCAGTGGTGGGTGCTTTGCGGGATCTGCATATCTTTTCCGCTCTTTCCCAGCGGATGGTACATACCTTTTCTACTGTCCGGGGCGTGTGTACGGCGCTGGTGGTTATCACCATGTTCGGCTCTATGCTCCTGACCAATGATACCGCCTTGCTGACTTTTCTGCCACTGGGCTGGTTTGTTCTTTCCTCCACTGGACAGGAAAAGCACACGGCGCTCCTGTTCATTCTGCAAAACTGTGCCGCCAACCTCTGCGGAATGATCACGCCCTTCGGCAATCCGCAGAATCTCTATCTTTTCAGCTATTACGGTCTTTCCACGAAAACGTTCTTTTCGGCAATGCTGCCGCCATTCATCCTGTCTACTGTTCTCATTCTCCTGTGCTGCTTAGTGTTTCCAAAAGAACAGCTTTCCGTGCCGGAAGCACAGGTCACGGTAGACTCATGCCGAGCCGTTATCTATGGTGGACTATTCTGTTTAGCCGTTGCCATGGTGCTGCGGCTGGTACCCTATGTCCTTGGTTTGACGGTCATTGTTCTGGCGCTCTGGTTTCTGGACCGGCATGCGCTGAAAACTGTAGATTGGGGATTGTTGGCCACTTTCGCCGCTTTTTTCACCTTTTCCGGCAACCTTGCTCGAATGGAAGCTGTCCACATACTGTTCGCTCGCCTTTTGTCCCATGGAACCATGCTGATCTCCGCGCTTACCTGCCAGATCATCAGCAATGTTCCTGCTGCTATTCTGCTCAGCCGCTTCACGCAGGATGCCTGCGGGCTTCTGGTTGGCGTCAATGTGGGCGGTGCAGGAACGCTGGTGGCTTCTCTGGCAAGCCTCATTACCTTTCGGGAATATACTCACCATGTTCCTAATGGTGGAAAACAGTTCCTTTTTCTTTTTTCTGGGATCAGCTTTGCCTTTTTAACGATTCTTTTGGCTGCCATGTCCTTCCTGAACGGATGAGCCTTTATTGTCAGCATCTTTGGGAAAAATCCTTAAATAATTGTGTTGACGTAAGCTGTATGTCGATTAATAACCCATTCTAACGCACTTTCGTTTTCGCGCTTCACTTCTTTAAGGATTCCTGTTCATCCACAGCTTCGCCCTCTTTCGGATATCCATTTAACGACCCGTCATCTTTAATATTGTGGAACACGGTCATTTGGTTTCATAATTTTTCTTTTTTGCGTAAGATTTATCTGTATGGCATTACTACATTTTAGGTTTATTTCTTACAACATACAAACCTACAAACGCGAAATAAAATACTAAATCGGCCTTTTCTATAACATCTGTCAGCGGCTTGCATTGGCCGTCAAAATAAGATAAAATAAATACCCTTATGGTCAAACGAGTGGGGAGGGACACGGCTGTGCGGATAGACAAGAGAACAGCTACGGGCATTGGCTGTCTTGTGACGATCGGTATTGTGCTCGCGTTGATGATCGTGACCTTTCACGCCATTGCGCGCGGTGATGTTCCGGAAAATCCGCTCACGCCGGTCGGCGTGGTACTGGAACTCGTCTGCGCCATCCTGACGACCTCGACCTATGCAAGCGTGGTCTTTGGCAGTCATTCGCGCAGGCGCTTTCGCTCCTATTTCCTCTGGATGCTGGCGATCAACACCATTGGGCTTTTGAGCGATGTGATCTATTGGGGGATCGGGCTTGATTTTCTTCCTGCCCTTCCGCGGCTTCGCGAGACCTGCTATTTTGTCTGCTACGCCTCGGCATTTCCACTGCTCATTTTTTACAGCACCTATCTCATCAGTTACATCAATGAAGACTCGAAGGAATTGCAGCGATATACCGTTTTGATGACCGGCCTCAGCGCGGATGGATTTCTGCTCGTGATGATCTCTGTCATCACGTCGCACTCTCAGAATGCCCCGTGGCATCTGTCGGATCACCCGTGGCTTTACTTCTTCTTTTTGGCCATGCCGATGGTGGTCAACATCGGCATCATTCTAAACTTCAGGAGGATGCTGACCAACCGCAAGGCGATCTCTTTCCTTTTCTACGAGCTGCTGGTGGCTGCCGCGGTAGTGGTTGACACGGTCATCGGGGAGATCACACTGGCTCATGTCGTTGTGGCGTTTTGTCTCATCCAGATATATATCACTGTGCAGATCGAATACGAAAAGCAGCAGGAAGAGCAGCTCTTGCAGCAGCGTATCTCCATTATGATCAGCCAGATACAGCCGCACTTTCTTTACAATGTGCTCACCAGCATTCGCGCGCTCTGCCGCATTGACGCGCGCGAGGCTGAGAGCGCGCTGACGGATTTTACCCTCTACCTGCGAGGGAATCTCGATTCGTTGAGCAATACCGGCTGCATTCCTTTTTTGCAGGAACTACAGCATACCAAACACTATGTTGATCTGGAAAAAATGCGCTTTGGCCGGGATCTGACCGTCCTTTTCAACACGCCGGTCACGCAATTCTCCCTGCCGCCGCTCACATTGGAGCCGATCGTCGAAAACGCGGTGCGCCACGGCGTGATGCAGCGGCTTCAGGGCGGGACGGTGATCATCTCTACAAGCGAGACCGAGTCGGATTTCGTCGTGACTGTTTCGGATGACGGCATCGGGTTTGATGCAGAGCAGCTTGCGGCGGGCGGCAAGCATATCGGCTTGTGGAACGTCCGTGAGCGCCTTGCCGCGGTGTGCGGTGGGCACATGGAGATCGAAAGCGGGATCGACAAGGGGACAAATGTGACGATGTGCATCCCCAAATATCGAGAGGAGAGCGAATGATGGGACTTTGCTTGTTGGCTGTTGACGATGAATCTTTGGCGCTGAGCGATCTGACAGCGGCGCTGCAAGCTGCCGAGCCGGCAGCAGCGGTTCACGCCTATACCGATCCGACGAAAGCGCTTGAGGCGGTGAGAACAGGGGAGATCCTTCCGGATATCGCCTTCCTGGACATTCAGATGCGCGGTTGGACGGGACTGGACCTTGCACTGGAATTGAAAAAGACGATCCCGGCGCTCGAGATCATTTTTGTTACGGCTTATTCGCAGTATGCGCTGGAATCCTATTCCCTCCATGCGCGCGGCTACCTGATGAAGCCTGTTACGGCCGAGGCAATCGAGGAGGAACTTCGTAATATCGGCCTGACCACAGTGCCTGTGAGGAAGGAGCTTTCCCTGCGTGTCCAGTGCTTCGGCAATTTTGAAGTGTTTTATGAGGGAAAACCGCTCGAATTTGCCCGCGCAAAGAGCAAGGAGCTGTTTGCGTATCTGGTATTTCGCCGCGGTTCGGCCTGCAGCATCCGGGAATGTGCGGCCATTCTCTATGAGGACCGGGAATACGGCAGCGCGCTGAAAAATCAGATCGAAACCTTTAAGTCTGATATGATGCGCACCTTGCGAAAGGTGGATTGCGAAGATGCGCTCATCAAGGGGCGGAATCAACTCAGCGTGGATACAGAAAAGTTTTCCTGTGATTATTATCAGTTTCTCAACGGCGAATCTTCGGCGATCAATGCTTTTGTCGGAGAGTTTATGACGCAGTATAGCTGGGCGGAGATCACGACGGCATCGCTACAGGGCAAGATGACTGAAATCATTCGCTAAAAACTATCAAAAACGACGAAAATGCAGAGGCGATCGAAATGCTCTGCATTTATGTTGTCTTTTTGTTGTCCTTGATCCGGTAAAATGAATCATAAGAGGAGCAAGGCTGCAAAACCTATCTCCCAACGTTTTAGGAGGAAAGCTCAATGGAAGAAAAAAACCTGCACGTCGAAGAAGGCGCGCTCAAGGTAACAAAGCTCACACTTTATGAGGCGGTAGCGATCATCGTGGGTGCCAATGTCGGTTCCGGTATACTCGGCCTTGCATATTCTTCCCGCCTTGCGGGATGGCCGATCCTGGTGCTCTGGCTGGCGGTGGCCGGTCTGTTCACCACGTTCTCCATGCTCTATGTGGCGGAGTCCGCACTGCGTACAAAAAAGCCCCTGCAGCTGCCCGGCCTTGCGGAAAAATATGTCGGTAAGGTCGGCTCGGTCCTGATCTTCATCTCTGTCTGCGCGAACTCCATCGGCTGCATGGTCGCCTACACGACAGGTTCCGGCAACATCCTCTGCACACTGCTCGGTCTCCCCAACTGGGCGGGCAGCCTGCTGTTCACCGTTCCCTGTGTGCTGGTCGTCTGGTTCGGCCTCAAAGCCACCGGCCTTTGGGAGAAATTCATGTCCACGGGCATGGTCGTGCTGCTCGGCATCATTGTGATCGCATCCTTCCTCTCCGGCAAGGCGGATGTCTCCCGCGCCGTATACGCAAACTGGACCTATGCCGTTCCCCTTCTCAGCAGCGCTATTTTCTGCTACATCGCGCAGTATGCCGTGCCTGAGCTGGCGCGCGGTATGCGCCACACGCCCAAGAAGCTCCCGGTTGCCATCATTCTCGGTATGTTCATCACCGGCGTGCTGCTGGCCGTTGTTCCCCTTGCCGTTCTCTCTCTGACCGGCGCGGAGGAGGTCACACAGGTCGCTACGCTCGCTTGGGGTCAGGCACTCGGTACCTGGGCGCTCTATACCGCCAACATTTTTGCCCTCTGCGCCATGATGACCTCTTATTGGGCGGTCGGCGGTTCCATGCTCACGAACATCGTCGATATGTTCAAGCTCAAGGATGAGAAGGACACCAAGACCCGTCTCATCGCCATCGCCTGCACGGTGCTTCCCCCGTTCATCCTTGCCTACGCCGGTCTTGTCAGCTTTGTTGACGCCATTGGCTGGGCCGGTACCTTCGGCGGCGTGATTATGTCGATCGTTCCCGTTCTGATGCTCAACAACGCCCGCAAGAAGGGCGATATCGAGCCGGAGTGGAAGTGCGGTTGGTACGCGCATCCCGCAGTGCAGGGCATGATCATCGTGATCTTCAGCCTTGCGGCCATCTACTTCATCTGCTCCATGATCGGCATCCTGCCGGCAGGTTGGTAAGGGAAAGGGAGGACAGATGTCATGCGTGTGATCCCGAAAGATAAAGTGATCTTCCACTTCAACCCGACAAATCCCGCAAACTATACCGTCGAGGACGGAGAGACCTTCTGGGTCGAGTGCGACGACTGCTATAGCGGTCAGATCACCGACGAAAGCGTCAAGCGCCCGGATATTGACATCGGCATCATGGACTGCGCCGTAGGCCCGATCGCGATCAGCGGTGCGCACCCCGGCGATACCCTTTGCGTGGAAGTTATGGCGATCGACCTTGCGCCGCAGGGCGTGATGGTCACATCGGTCGGACTCGGCGTGCTGGGTGATCATATCACGGAGCCGAACACCAAGATCATTCCCGTGCACGATGGCTTTGCACATTTCTCGGATGATATCAAGCTGCCCCTGACGCCGATGATCGGCGTGATGGGTGTCGCCACGAAAAGCGGCGAGATCCACTGCGCGGTGCCTGAGGACCACGGCGCCAACATGGACACCAAGCTGGTCCGCGTCGGTTCGCGCGTGTATTTTCCTGTTAATGCCGAGGGCGCCGGGCTTGCTGTGGGCGATATGCATGCCTGCATGGGCGACGGCGAGCTCTCCGGCACGGGCATCGAGATCGCGGGGCGTATGTGCCTGCGCGTTACGGTCTACCACGACCGTCCCATTGAGCGCCCTGTCATCGAGACGGCAGACAGCTTGTACTTTCTTGCCTCCCGGCCCACGCTGGACGAGAGCATCAAGGTCGGCACCGAGGATGCGGTCAACTTCCTGATGAAGAAGTTTGATTTGAACTTCCCGGACGCTTATCGCCTGATGAGTGCCACCTGCGACGCGCAGATCAGCGAGGTCGTGGATGATAACGTGACCATCCGCATTCGCGTGCCGAAATTTGATAACCGTGTACGCACGCTGTAAGAGATTTGAAGATTTGAAAAAGAGCCGCTGCTTCTAAACTGCACCCCACATGTTAGACAGTATGATATACTACCTAACAAGTGGGGTGTTTTGTTATGCCAAAAAGAGTGCCAAACAAGAAATACACACCAGAATTCAAGAAGCTGGTGGTAGAAACAATGCTGAAAGGAAAACTTGGGTATAGTGAGCCAACGGACTGCGGAGAATGAGCAGCTTGCGAAGAAGCTCGAACAGCTTCACGAGGAAAGCCCGGATAAGGGATACCGGCGGCTCAACGACGATCTGCGCCATGACTGCGGTATCCATGTCAACGACAAGCGGGTGCTCCGCATCTGCCGGGCCAGAGATATACGCTCTACCGTGAAATATAACAACCGTGGCTGCACCAGACAGGCGAAGAACCCGCAGTATCTTGCTGAGAATCTTTTGGACAGGCAGTTTTATGCCGCAAAGCCCAATGAGAAGTGGCTCACTGATGTGACAGAATTCAAGTGGTATGAGGGATGCGAGATCCACAAGCTCTACCTGAGCGCCATTCTGGATCTCTGTGACCGGCGTATTGTGTCCTATGTACTCAGCGAACGCAACGATAATCCGTTGGTTTTCAAAACCTTCGACAAAGCGGTGCAGGCCAATCCGGACGCACAGCCTCTGTTCCACAGCGACAGAGGGTTCCAGTACACCAACCGTGCCTTCCACCACAAGCTCGTACAGGCAGGCATGACGCAGAGTATGTCCCGTGTGGCGCATTGTATTGACAACGGTCCGATGGAGGGCTTCTGGGGCATTCTGAAGCGGGAACGCTATTACGGCAGACGGTTTACCAGCAAGCACGAGCTTGTCCAGATGATCCAGCAGTATATTTGCTATTACAACACGAGACGTGTCCAGCGCAATCTGGGCATCCTGACGCCGATGGAAAAGCACGCACTTTATCTCGCCGCATAAAAAAGCAGCCAGCAGCGCTTAGCTGCTGGCCGGGAAAACTTTATATTTTTTCACTGTCCTCTTGACGGGTTGCGGTTCAGCTTGCTGATTCTCCGTTTTCGGAGCCGCTGAAAAAATGACACCGCACGGCAGAAATAACTCTGCCGTGCGGTGCGTTTTTACTTTAATTTGGTTCGTCAGGCATGGGGGACGAGCGCGCCCTTCCGGCTCGAGTGGATGACCATGCCGATCACAAAGCCGACGAGTGCAGGCAGCAGCCAGCCGAGGTTCTTGTCGAACAACGGCAGATATTTTTCCGCAAAGGCGATAGGCACATCGAGGCGGAGCGAAGTCTGCACCGACGCGGGCAGCGTCTTCATGCAGTCGAAAATAGCGGCTGCCCATGTACCGATCATCGTTGCGACATACACGGCACGGTTATGAGCGAAGAACTTGCCGATAAAGGCCAGCAGGATAAGCGCAATGGCCGGGGGATAGATGAGCATGAGCATCGGGACGGAATATTCGATGATGGCACTCAGTCCAATGTTGGAAACGGCAAACGAAAACACCGTGAAGAGGATCGCCCAGGTGCGGTAGGAAATTTTGCCGTTCGTCATCTTGACAAACGTTTCCGAGCAGGCCGTGACAAGGCCGATGGAGGTCTTGAGGCAGGCAAAGGTGATGGTGAAGGCGAGGATAAACTGGCCCACGCCGCCAAGGTAATGACCCGCGATCTGCGTGAGGGCGATGCCGCCATTTTCGGACAGCTCGAAAATGCCTCTCGACTGCGCGCCGACCAGAATGGACAGCACGTAGATCAGCGCCATCAGCGCACCGGCAAGAAGACCGGAGGAGAGCACGTCCTCGGCGATGATGTCGTCGTTGTCGACACCCATGCGGCGAATGACGTCGATGACCACGATGCCGAAGGCGAGACCGGCGATGGCGTCCATCGTGCCGTAGCCCTCAATGAGCGCGGGAAAGAAGGAACTGTTCTGATAGGCCTCCGTCGGCTCGACTGAGGAGATTGCTGCGCCGGGGGAGAGCAGCGCCGCGATGATCAGCACTGCGAAGAAGAACAGGAAGAGCGGATTGATGATCTTGCCGATCCAGAGGGTGATCTTACCGGGGCGCAGCGAGAAGAACAGCACGAAGGCGAAGAACGCCGCCGAAAAGACAAGCAGATACAGCCACTCCGGCGAATCCGCGCCCAGCAAGGGCGTGATGCCGGTTGTGAACGAAACGGTCGCGCATCTCGGGATGGCGAAGAGCGGGCCGATGGTCAGGTACAGAAGGCAGGTAAAGAAAATGCCGTAGCCCTTGCCGACCTTGCTCGAGAGCGTCTGCAGGCCGTCGGAATGCGTGATGCCGATGGCGGCGACGCCGAAGATAGGGATACCAACCGCCGTGATGATAAAGCCGATCATGGCGACGACCGCGTTGCGGCCGGCCATCTGGCCGAGATGTACGGGGAAGATCAGGTTGCCCGCGCCGAAGAACATTCCAAACAGCGTTCCGGCGACGAGAATCTTCTGCCGGAAGGTCAATTTTTTAGTAGTCATGGGATAATCAACTCCTTTGTGTTGAAAATATTACACCCTGCACTTGAAAAAGAGAAACGCTCGGTTATAATAGGTATATTACAAATCAAAATACCCTTTATAGGAGTGGGGATATGGACAGCAAAAAATTTGAAATTCTGATGACCGCCGTCAACCTCGGCAGCTTTTCCAAAGCGTCTGAGGTCGTGGGCTACACACAGTCGGGGCTGACGCACCTCATCAACGGTCTGGAGCGCGAGATCGGCATGAAGCTCATCCGGCGCGACCACAGCGGTATTTCGCTGACAGAGGACGGGGAGGCGCTGCTGCCCGCGATCCGCGAATACCTCAGCGCGACGGCGAAGCTCGAAAACCAGATCGAGACCATCACGCAAAAGCGGACGGCGACGATCCGAATCGCCGCTTATGCGAGCCTTGCCATGCACTGGATGCCGGAAATTCTGTACCGCTTCCGCCGCGTGTGTCCGGAGACCGACGTGGATCTTCGCATGGTGGACCACGAGCTCGAACCCTTTGAGCTGCTCGAGGAGGGGCGCACGGACGTCATCTTTGCCGCGCGGCAGAGCCACATCAACTGCGACTGGACACCGCTCTACTACGACGCGATGTACGCCATCCTGCCGGAGGACTATCCCACCGGCAGCGAAGAGACCTTCCCCATCGAGGAATTCGACGGAAAAGAATTCCTGATGCCCTACGGGCGCTTCGACATCGACGTGAACGCTGCGCTGAGTCCCAAAAAGGTGAAGCCGAATATCCACCCCTGCCATGTGGACGATGAAACGGTCATCCGCATGGTCAGCAAGGGCCTTGGCATCACAATGATGACGGAGATCATGATGCGCGGGCGGACGCACGGCGTAAAGACGCTGCCGGTCAGCCCGAAAACGGGACGGGAGCTCGGCATCGGTATGCACCTGAGCAAGAACACGCCAGAGGAAATTCTGCGTCTGCGCGAGTGCGTGCTTGATTTCACGCGCGAGCTGATGTGAAAATTTCCCATCCGCGATTTAGAAACGGCTGCCCCATCAAAAAAGTAAAGCAGGGCGCTTGCCAAAAGGCAAGCGCCCTGCTTTGTCGATTTTGGGAATGGTCTTATCCTTCGATTTTTGCCGAAGCCGCGCCATCACTCTTTTGCAGATGCGCATAGCGGCGCGAGGGGCGGAAGTACAGCACCGCTGCCAGCATTAGAAGCGCCGTGGTCGCAAGGCTGATGGGGAAGACCAGCATGATGTTCATAAACGTCTTGTACTGCGGGAAGACCCAGCGCAGCCAGCTCAGGCGGACGCCGCAGACGCCCAGCATCGTCAAAACGGCAGGCGGCAGTGAAATTTCAAAGCCGCGCAGGTAGCCGGAAAGCACCTCGTAGCAAAGGCTGAACAGGTGCGACGGCATGATCAGCATGAGGCGAATATAGCCCGTCTCTACCACCTGCGGGTCGCCGTTGAAGATGGTGAGCAGCGACTTTCCGAAAAAGAGGATCAGAGCGATGGCGACGCCGAGGCTGATGATGCCCTCGAGAAGACACAGCAGCAGCGTTTTCTTGCAGCGCTTGATCTCGCCCGCGCCAAAGTTCTGTCCGACGAATGTCGTGCAGGCCTGCGAGAAGGAGTTGAGGATATCGTAGGTGATGACCTCAATGTTGTAGGCTGCGCTCGACGCCGCCATGACGACCGTGCCGAGGCTGTTGATCGCGCCCTGAATGACGATATTCGCGATGGAGAACATCGCGCTCTGCACACCCGCAGGAACGCCGATGCGCAGAATTTGCTTGAGGCACAGCCCGTCGATGCGCAGCTTTTTCGGCTCAAGGCGGATGACCTTGTCCGTTTTGAGCAGGAAGACCCACAAGATCGCCGCGCTGACCGCGTTCGACAGCACCGTTGCGATCGCGACGCCGTCCACGCTCATGTGGAGTGCGGCCACGAAAAAGAGATTCAGGATCACGTTCAGAACGCCGGAGGCCGTCAGCGCGATCAGCGGAATTTTCGTCTCGCCCACGCTGCGGAAGACCGCCGCCTCAAAGTTGTAGAGCAGGATCACCGGCAGGCCCGCAAGATAGATGCGCAGGTATAGCAGCGCCAGCGGGAACACATCGTCCGGCACATTCAGCTGATTCAGCAGCGGAACGGCGAACAGCTCACCGATGACCGCCGCGATCAAACCGCCCAGCACCGCCACAACGATGGAGGTGTGCACCGCGTGGTGCACCATCGTGTCGTTCTTTTCGCCGATGGCGTGGGCGATCGTCACGTTCGCGCCCAGCGCGATGCCGATGAACAGGTTGACGATCAGGCTGATGATCGAGCTGTTTGTGCCGACGGCCGCGACCGCCACAGTGCGGAGCTCGCCGGTAAAGTTGCCGATGACGGCGATGTCCGCGGCGTTGAACAGCTGGCTCAAAATCGCCGTGGCCGCCACCGGAATGGCAAAGCGCGGGATCTTATCCCAGAGCGTCCCGTGGAGCATATCCAATGATTTTTTCTGCGATGCAGCTTTCAACTCTACCGCCCCTTTCCGCAATTTGTCTGGCCTATGATATCACGCTTTGGGCCAAATGCAAGAGGCAGAAAGGCCAAAAGTGGAGCACAGCGCAAAGAATGCTTTGTTTTGCTGCGAAAAGCGCGGATACTCACAGGCATTCCTGCAAAATTTCGCAAATTTCATCACGGGTCAGCTTCTTGCAGCAGCCAGCAGTGACGTTGGTAGAATCCGCCACGGCGCGGAAGTCGGTGTCATCGGGGATGCCAAGCTCTGCAAAGCTGGTCGGCAGACCGATTTCCTTAATAAACGCGGCCAGCGCGTCGATACCGGCAGCCGCGGTCTCCTCGTCGCTGCCCTTGGGCGCAATGCCCCAGACGTTCTGCGCCCAGCGGGTGAACCGCGCCGTGCCGGATTTGTAGATGTGGCGGTACAGGACAGGGTGAATCACCGCCAGACCCACGCCGTGGTTGCAGTTGGTATAAGCGCCGAGCTGATGTTCAATCTGATGCGCCTGAAAATCCGTGACCTTGCCGATCTTCAGCACGCCGTTCTCTGCCATGGCGGACGCCCACGCCAGCTTTGCGCCATCCTGCACCTTGGCATAGGTGGGGTTGGACATGATGCCGGAGAACTCCACAACGCACTTACCCTGCGCGTTCAGGATACCCATGATCCCATCGTACACGCCGTTGCGCTTGATCGAGCCGCCGCCATAGGCCAGCATGACGGTTTCGCCAAAGTTTGCGAGCAGGCCGCCGAGGTACTCCTTCACGCCGCCTTTGCCGAAAGATACCTTGGTCTTGTTTTCAAAAATAAAGTTATTCATCATAACGCATCCTCTCTGACCGTTTTTCTTGCGGTATTCGCCGCTGTGTGCTATCATTGCCGATGGCAACTTCCGGTTGATACTGCCGATTATAAATACCGGTTGTAACAACCGGTCAAGAGTTTTTGAGGAAAAAACACAATTTTTACGCAGCAGAGAGGGATTACCATGCGCTACACCATGATGCAGGTCTGCAAGGAAACGGGCATGACCTATCAGGCCTTAAAATTTTACTGCAACGAGGGGCTTGTCCCCAACGTCAAGCGCGACAAAAACAACCGCCGCGTGTTTGACGAGCGGGACGTCGCGTGGATCAGCAGCCTGACGCGCCTGAAAAAATGCGGCATGAGCATTCAGGAGATGAAGGACTACCTCGCCCTCTGCCTGCAAGGCGAGCGCACCATCCCGCAGCGAAAGATCCTGCTGGCGCAGAAGCAGGAGGCACTGCGCGCAGGCATTCGGGAATTGCAGGACAGCGTCGCCTACATCGACTGAAAGCAGAATTTTTACGACGAAGTGCTCTCCGGCAAGCGGCCGTATGAGAGCAATCTTATTCGGGTGGAAAAATAGGCGCAAGGCTGGCGTCAGCATAAAAAGCAGGAGGCGTACCGCTCGGTATCGCCTCCTGCTTGCATTCCTGCCGTATTTCATCCCAGCGCCACGTCGAGCACCATCATCAGGCTGAAGCCCACGGCGAAGAACACCGTGCCGATGTTGGAGTGCGCGCCCTGCGACATTTCGGGGATCAGCTCTTCGACGACGACATAGAGCATCGCGCCCGCGGCAAAGCTCAGAAGATACGGCAGCGCCGGAACGATGAGCGACGCGGCGAGTATCGTCAGCACCGCGCCGATGGGCTCGACGATACCCGAGAGCACGCCGCCCCAGAAAGCTCTTGCTTTGCCCATGCCCTCGGCGCGCAGCGGGAGCGAAATGATCGCCCCCTCGGGAAAATTCTGGATCGCGATGCCGAGTGAGAGCGCCAGCGCGCCCGCCGCCGTGATCTGTGCGCTGCCAGAGAGATAGCCCGCATACACCACGCCGACGGCCATGCCCTCGGGGATGTTGTGCAGTGTGACGGCCAGCACCATCATCGTCGTGCGCTGGAGTTGGCTCTTCGGCCCCTCGACCTGCCCGCTCTTGGCGTGCAGGTGCGGGACGACGTGGTCGAGCAGCAGCAAAAAGAGAATGCCGATCCAAAAGCCGAGAAACGCCGGCAGAAACGAGAGTTTCCCCATCGCCGACGACTGCTCGATGGCGGGGATCAGCAGGCTCCAGACCGAGGCCGCGACCATCACGCCCGCGGCAAAGCCCGTCAGCGAGCGCTGCACAGCGTCGCTGAGCGACTTTTTCATGAAGAACACGCACGCCGCGCCGAGCGACGTGCCGAGAAATGGGATCAAAATGCCGTAAAATGCTTCCATATCGTTCACCGCCTTTTCTGTGTGAAATATCAATTCTGTTAAATACATCTAACTTCTGGACATAGTATACCAGCGAAAGCCGCGGGATGCAAGTGCCGCGGGGCGCGGAATGGGAAAAGCCTATCGCGGCAAGCGGGGCGAAAACGCGTAGAATGCACAGAAAATATCGCGAAAAATTTGCAAACCGCTCTTGCAATGCGAAAATCGCTGTGCTACAATACGCAAGGTTGATCACCTTCCCGAAGGCAAGCGGGAAAGCAGGATATATTGGAAAGCTGCCCTGCGGCGGCTTTTCAAAAGACTGCGAGTTAGAGCGAACTAACCGCTTGCGCCGCGCCGGTGGGAACATCATATCAATAGGAACAGTGCCGCCTGATTTCAGGCGGCACTGCTTTTTGCGTTTTCGTGAAAAACAAAATATTCAAACTTTCCTTTAGTTTTTTTAGGTTGGCGGGCAATAATGACCTCGTTCCAAGGGGAAAGCGAAAAACGACAGCCCCGCGGAAGCATTTGGGATGGACCTTTTGCGTGGAAATATCAAAACGCTTTACTTCAAATACTTGTCGGCGGCGTTCGGCAGCGCGCTGATCTCCAGCATCTACGGCATCGTCGACATGGCGATGGTGGGGCAGTATCAGGGGCCTGATGGCACGGCGGTGCTGGCTGTGGTCGCGCCGGTGTGGAACGTTATTTACAGCATTGGCCTTCTCATGGGCATCGGCGGCAGTGTGATCTTCAGCACGAAGCGCGGTAGCGGCATGAGCGCCGACGGTGAGGACGAGCAGTATTTCACCGCAGCGGTCATCGGCTCGGTCATTCTGGCGGCGCTCGCGTGGGTCGGGCTCATCCTCTTCGAGCGTCCGCTTCTGATGTTTTTCGGCACGGATGAGACGCTGCTCGCCCTCGCGCAGCGGTACATGATCCCCGTTAAAGTTGTATTCCCGCTGTTCCTCTTCAATCAGATGCTCGCGGCATTTCTGCGCAACGACGGCGCGCCCGCACTTGCGACGCTTGGTGTGCTGTCGGGCGGCATCTTCAATGTGCTCGGCGACTGGTTCTTCGTCTTCCCATGCGATATGGGCGTTTACGGCGCGGGTCTTGCCACGGCGCTGGGCTCGGCGGTGTCGTTCCTCGTGATGCTGACGCACTTTGCGAGCAGGAAGAACACGCTACGCCTCGTGAAACCAAAGAGGCTTGCGCGCAAGCTGTGGAAGATCGCCGTCACGGGCTTTTCGAGCTTCTTTATCGACATGGCGATGGGTATTCTGACTGTGCTCTTCAACCGCCAGATCATGCAATACCTCGGCTCGGACGCGCTCGCGATCTACGGCCCCATCATCAACGTCAGCACATTCGTCCAGTGCTGCGCGTACAGCGTCGGACAGGCATCCCAGCCCATCATTTCGACGAATTTCGGCGCGGGGAAAGAGGCTCGCATCTGCGAGACGCTGCGAGATGCGCTGTGGACGGTCGTATTTTTCGGCGTTTTCTGGACGGCGCCGAGCGTGGCGTGCCCGAATCTCTACATCCGCATTTTTATGAGCCCGACGGAGACGATCTTGGCGATGGCCCCGGCCATCATCCGCGCGTATGCGATCTCATTCCTGCTGCTGCCGTTCAACATCTTCTCGACGTATTATTTCCAGGCCATCTTACAGCCGAAGGCGGCGTTTATCGTGTCGGTCGCGCGCGGACTCGTCATCAGCGGCGCACTGATCCTGATGCTGCCGCTTCTTGCGGGCGCGGATTCGCTCTGGTTCGCCATGCCCATCACGGAGCTTGTCACCGCCGTTTACGCTGCGGCGTGTATCCGCAGATATACCGCGCGGCTCGACGCAAAAGCCACTTGACGAAGCGCGGCCACCGCCGTATAATCATGGCGGAATTTTAACGAACAGGAGCCAAAATGTAACCATGCAGCTTGATCGACCGCACGGGCAGATGTCCGATTCGTTCCTGATGTCCGCGTTTATCATTTTATCCGGCGGATTGCAGGACGCCTATACCTATTGCTGCCGCGACAAGGTGTTTGCCAACGCGCAGACGGGCAACATCGTGCTGATGAGCACACACCTTTTTGCAGGCGACTGGGCAGGTGTTTTCCGCTATTTTGTGCCGCTGATCTCGTTTATGGCGGGCATTTTTGTGGCGGAATGCGTCCACCGCCGCTATAAGTGCATGGAAAAGGTGCACTGGCGCCAGCTCATCATTCTGGCCGAGATCGTGCTGCTGTTTTTTGTCGGCTTCCTGCCGCAGGAGGTCAACACCTTTGCAAACGCGCTCGTCTCGTTCGTCTGCGCGATGCAGGTGCAGACCTTCCGCAAGGTGCGCGGCCACGCCTACGCGAGCACCATGTGCATCGGCAACATGCGCAGCGGCACCGAGGCGCTGTGCGTCTACTTCCACACGCACGACCGCGAGGTGCTGAAAAAGGCACTGACGTATTTTGGCGTCATCGGTATTTTTGCCGTCGGCGCGGGGCTTGGCAGCGTCCTGACGGCGCGCTTTGCCGAAAAGGGCATCTGGGTGTCCTGCCTGCTGCTCGCAGTCAGCTTTTTGATGATGTTTGTGCGCGAGGAAGAGAAGAAATAAGAGGCTTTTTGAAAGATGGCTCTGTATGCAGATCGGTTTCTGCATGCTTTTGTAAAAAAGGAGAGGACGCTGCTGCGTTCTCTCCTTTTCCTTTTGCGTTCGTTACGCGAGCGGCTTGCCGCTGAAGACGGGGAAGATGTTGAACTCGCCGTAGTCGGCGATGCGGTCCATGTGCTTGAGCGTCTCCATGTCCTCACTCAAGATGGTGAAGTCCACGGCGGCGTTGCTCGCCATGTGGTCGGGGTTGGCCGTCTTCGGCAGCGCGACCGCGCCGAGCTCGATGACATAGCGGATGCACAGCTGCGCGGCGTTGACGCCGTACTTTTTCGCCATCTCCGCGATGGCGGGGTTCTTGAGCGCCTCGCCATGGGCGATGGGGGAGTAGGCCTCCACCTGGATGCCCTGCTCGCGGCAGTAGTCGAGCAGCGCGAGGTCGGTGTTGCTGATGTGCAGCAGGATCTGGTTGACCATCGGCTTTACGCGGCAGTCGGAGAGCAGATTTTCAAGGTCGTCGCGCAGAAAGTTCGACACGCCGATGACCTTGATCTTGCCCTCGCTTTGCGCATCCTCGAGCGCGCGCCAGACGGCTTTATTTTCTTCAGAATAGCGCTTTTCCACACGAAACTGGTTCCACGGCTGGGGAGAGTGGATGATCATCTGGTCAAGGTAGTCAAGGCCCATCTTCTCGAGCGTTTCGTCGATGGACTTTTTGGCCTCGTCATAGGTCTTGAGCTCCGCGGCCACCTTGCTGGCGACAAAAAGCTCCTCGCGCGGAACGCCGCAGGTGCGCACGCCCTCGCCCACGCCGCGCTCGTTGCCGTAGGCCTGCGCGGTATCGATGAGGCGGTAGCCGAGCTTCACGGCGGTGCGGACGGCCTCGGCGGCCTGATCGTCGTCGATGAACCAGGTGCCAAGGCCGAGCTTGGGGATGCTCAGGCCGTTTTCGAGCGTATAAGTTTCGTTTAAGATCATGGAAATTGCCTCCGATTACAGCTTATTGTACTCTTCGTCCGAGACCGGCTCGCACCACTCGTTCCGGCAGTTTTTGCCGGGGACTTCAACGGCGATGTGGCTGAACCAGCTGTCCTTTTTCGCGCCATGCCAGTGCTTCACGTTCGCGGGGATCATGATGACGCTGCCCTCGTGCAGGCTGACGACGTCCTTGCCCTCTTCCTGATACCAGCCCTCGCCCACGGTGCAGAGAAGGAGCTGTCCGCCGCCGGAAGTCGCGTGATGGATGTGCCAGTTGTTGCGGCAGGCGGGCTCGAAGGTCACGTTCGCGGCGAAGAGGCTGCCTTTCGGGTCAGTCAGAGGATTTAAGAACGCATCGCCGATGAAAAACTTGGAGTAAGCGGTGTTCGGCGTGCCGGTGCCGAACATGTTGACCTGTTCAAATGCTTCTTTATTTTCGTACTTCATGTTAAAAAGGCTCCTCTGCTTTAGTTTTCCACATTGTAGCGCAGCCAGACCGCGCCGCTGCCGTACTGCTGCACGCTCGTGAGCTTGAGCGGCGTGACGCCGCGCTCCATCGGCAGGCCGTCGAACACGCTCTGCATGCCGCCGCGGCCGTCGATGCCGGCGCCGATCAGAATGCTGACCTCGTCGAGTAGCCCTGCGGCGAGGAAGCCTGCGTTGATGTGTCCGCCGCCGACCGCGGCGGCTCTCTTGACGTCAAACTCCGCGGCGAGAATTTCGCACGCGCGCTTCAAGTCGACGTGTTCCTTGCCGCAGGCGATCCACGAGATGTGCTTGCCGTTGAGATACGCAAGGTACTCCTTGCTGACCTGCTCGCTCGTCAGGATGAGCAGCGGACGCTCGTCTTCGGCGCTCTCACCCCAGAGGAGCGTGCCGTGGGTGTCAACGACGATCTCGTAGCCATCGGCGTCGGCGGCCCTGGAAAAGGCCTCCTTGCCAAGTGCTTCGGCGGTCTTGGCCTCAAACTTTCCGGGCAGCGCCATTTCGAGCTCCGCGGTCACGCGGCCGCTGATACGTGTGGGCGCGTCCAGCGCGTCGAGCGTGTCGTAATATTCCTGCACGCCGGGTAGGTGCTCGGTCATGGTGCAGTCGATACGTCCGTCGACCGAGGTCATCATGTGGCATACGATATAAGGCTTGTTCATGAGACATTCCTCCTGAAAAAACTTGTTGTTCTTAAAGTTCACTGATACTCTACAACTTAAAGTACACTTTCAGTCAAGAGGGCTTCGAAAATTTTTTCGATAGTCCGTTACAAAAGCTTGCACGCTTGACAGAAAGAAAATGGCACCATATAATATATAGAACATACGTTTTAGATGACGCGGCGGGGAGGAAGCTCAATGTATTTTGCCTACGGGGAAGAGGAGACCGACTATCTTAAAAAGAAGGATAAGCGCATGGCCGAGGTCATCGACCGCATCGGCCATGTCGAGAGAAAAGTGGATACTGACCTCTTTTCCGCCGTCGTGCACCACATCGTCGGCCAGCAGATCTCGACCAAGGCACAGGAGACGATCTGGCAGCGGATGCTGTCGGCACTCGGCGAGGTCAACGCCGAGACGGTCCTCGCCGCGGGTGTTTCCAAGCTCCAATCACTCGGCATGACGTTCAGAAAGGCGGAGTACATCACGGATTTTGCCGAAAAGGTCCACACCGGCGCGTTTGATTTAGAAGGTATCTGGCAAAAAAGCGACGAGGAGGCTATCCGGGAGCTTTCGTCCCTCAAGGGCATCGGCGTGTGGACGGCGGAGATGATCCTGCTCTTCTGCATGCAGCGTCCGGATGTGCTGAGCTACGACGACCTTGCCATCCAGCGGGGGCTGCGCATGGTGTACCACCACCGAAAGATCGACCGAGGGCTCTTTGAAAAGTACCGCCGCCGCTTTTCGCCCTATGGCAGCGTGGCGAGCCTGTACCTCTGGGCGGTGTCCGGCGGTGCGATCCCCGAGCTGCACGATTACGCGCCGAAAGAGAAGAAATGAGGCGAGGACGATGACTTACACCCAGCATTATGATTCGCCGCTCGGCGGCATCCTGCTTGCGGCGGACGAAGAGGGCTTGACGGGCCTGTGGTTCGACGGGCAGAAATATTTTGCCCGCACGCTGCCAAAAGAGTATGCCGAGAGCGAGACGCCTGTTTTGTGCGAGGCCAAGCGCTGGCTCGATATCTACTTTTCGGGCCGCGAGCCGGACTTCACGCCGCCGCTCCACCCTGAGGGCTCGGCATTCCAGCAGGTGGTCTGGGCGCTGCTGCTGGAAATTCCCTACGGTGAAACAACGACCTACGGCACGCTTGCGCGAAAGCTGGTGGAGAAGCAGGGCCTAACGCACATGTCTGCGCAGGCCGTCGGCGGCGCGGTGGGGCACAACGATATTTCGCTCATCATCCCCTGCCACCGCGTGGTGGGCGCAAACGGCAGCCTGACCGGCTACGCGGGCGGCGTCGACAAAAAGATCAAGCTGCTCAAGCTTGAAAGGGCGGATATGAAGTCCTTTTTCGTGCCGAAAAAGGGGACTGCGCTGTAAAACAAAAGAAAAGGCATTCCGCGCGATCACGCGGAATGCCTTTTATCGTTCTATGGTTCAGGGGCGCTACCGAATCAGTCTCAGAGCATTTTCATAGTCGTTTTTGTGAACATAGATATGATATTCATACGAATAGTTCGGGTCGATGCCAAAGCTGCCGCTGCTCCCGCGGCTGCGGCCGCCAAGCGCGGAAGAGCCCTGCAAATTCTCGGTTCTGACCGTGTAGGCAATGCCGTTGGCGGACAGGACGCTGCGGATGTTGGACTGACGCTGCATGTCCATCGTGGTGATGAGTTCCTTGCGGTTGAAGATCGTCAGCATAATACGGCCCCCTTTTTGAAAATGGAGTTCTCTGCATTCATTTTACCACAGGTTTTTCCCGCGCGCAACGGCGGCACAAATTGACAATATTCCGCGTGAATACTATAATGCTCTGCATGGAAAAACGCTGAAAAGGCGCATTGCGCGGGAGTCGTTTCCGCACACAGAAGGGAATTATCAAAGACATGAGACAGGATCTATCGCTCCGTTTGGAGCAATTCAAAAAGCAATACGTCGCGGACGAGGCGGTGCGCAGCCGCATCGCCGAGCCGCCCGTCAAATTCATCGGCGATGAGATCATGGAGCTGGCCGTCGCTGCGCTTCTGCAGGGGGAGAACGTTCTGCTCTCCGGCGGCAAGGCCACGGGCAAAAATATCTTGGCGGACAACCTTGCGTGGTTGTTCCGCCGTCCGGTCTACACTGTGTCGTTCCATGTGAATACCGACAGCAGCACGCTCATCGGCACCGACACCTTCACCGGCGGCGAGGTGCGGCTGCGCCGCGGCCCTGTCGCGCTCGCCGCGCAGTACGGCGGCTTCTGCATCTTAGATGAGATCAACATGGCGAAAAACGACGCCGTGGCCGTGCTGCACTCCGCGCTCGACTACCGCCGCCTCATCGACGTGCCGGGCTATGAGTGTATCCCTATCCACCCCGCCGCGCGCTTCATCGCCACGATGAACTACGGTTACGCCGGTACGCGCGAGCTGAACGAAGCGCTTGTCTCGCGCTTTACGGTCATCCGCATGCCGACGCTCGAGGAGGCGCAGCTCTGCGAGCTGCTGCGCGCAAACGTACCGGAGGCGTCGGACGAGAATATCAAGCGCTGCACGGGGCTGTTTCTCGATCTGAACGCCAAGGCTGTGAACGGCGAGATCTCGACGAACTCCGTCGATATGCGCGGCATGATCGCGGCCCTGCACCTGATGACCGACGGCATGGCACCGAAGGATGCCATCGCCGTGAGCATCACGAATAAATGCTTCGATGAGTACGAGTATGCGCTCGTGCGCGATGTGGCGCTGACGCGCTTTGCCTGAAGATATGAGCATCGGCAGAGAAGAGAGCCTATTTTTGACTGTTTCCGAAGATCACCGCAAGCGGACCTATCCCGAGTATGTGCAGAAGATGAGAGAACCCTTTGAGCGCGCGGGCGGCATGGTGGAGGTGTACGAGGGCGTCGTCCTCGGCGGGGCGGACAAGTTTTTCGGGCTCGATGACTTGAATCTGTGGCTGCGGCGGCACCGCTACGCGGCCTACGATATGAACGTGCTGCTGCCCATTGCGCATCTGTGCGTCGAGCGCGCCGTGAGGGCAAAGCTGATGGGCGAGCGCCCGGGCGTCGCCGTGATGGCGGAGCAGGCGGCAGGCGAGATTTTGCGTGGCGACCTCCTGCGCTACCGGCGCAGCTCGCGCGGCTGGATGTACATTTACGATCTGACGAAGCACTTTCCCGCCGCGGCGACGGAGGGCGACCGCCGCATTTTGAAAAATTTCAGCGGTTTTGAAGACATGCTGGCCGAGTTTGACGACCTTGCCGCGCGCAGCGAGAGCTGCGCGGACGCAAAGTCGCTCGTCGAACTCGTAGCGCTTTTGTACCGCAAAATTTTCATCCGCTATTTTGCGCCCGACCACAATCAGGACATCTTACCCGAGCGCGAGACGGAAGAGTGGGAGCCCGCAGCCGAACCGGGGGACATCGAGTGGACGCAGACCGAGGAGATGGAACTCCAATACGACAAGGCGGGCGAGGCATCGGCCGATGGCCTCGTCCTGCCAGACGACGCGCTCGCCGGCATTCCGGAGTATCTGATGCGCAACTTTGGCCCCAGCTTTCAGACCGAGCAGGCGATGGAGGAGATCGAAAGCGCTGTCTGCACCGGCATCCACGGGGAGCGAAAGCTCCTCTTCACCGACGGCCTGAGCGCGGACGCCTACGAGGGCAGTGAGCCGCGCGCCCAATCGCTGCGCGCCAGTCGGGACGGCAACCTCAAAATGCTCCAAGAGCACGAGGACGCCGCGCGTCAGGGCATCCGCAGCATCGAGCAGGCCTTTCGCAATGCGCTGAGCCTGCGCAGCGAGCCGGACGTTTACCGCGCCGACCACGGCGTGCTGCAAAACGATCTGCTCTGGAAGGTCAGCCGCTGCGAAAATCCGCAGCTTTTTGAAAAGATCGTCCGGCAGGAACCGTCCGCCGTCGTCGTGGAGCTTTTGATCGACGCAAGCGGCTCGCAGAGCGTACGGCAGAGCATGGTGGCGCTGCAAAGCTACCTCTTCAGCGCGGCGCTCAGCCGCATCCGCATTCCGCACCGCGTGATGAGCTACTGCACTTACGGCAACTACACAGTGCTGCGGCGCTTCCGCGATTACGACGACAAACCGGAGTCCGACCGCCGCATTTTGGAGTACCGCGCGACGTCGAATAACCGCGACGGCCTTGCGCTGGCCGCGGCGGGACTCGACCTCAAGAAGCGGCGCGAGGAGCACAAAATTATCATCGTGTTCAGCGACGGCTTACCGAACGACATGGTCAGCGGCCGCAAGCGCGAGGGCGCGCCGGAAGTCTACGTCGGCGATGCCGCCATCCGCGACACCTGCTTTCAGGTGCGAAAGCTCCGGCGCGAGGGCGCGCACGTCATCGGCATTTTCCTCGGCGAGGACGGAGAGCTTGAAAACGAGCGCATGATCTACGGCGCGTCGTTCCTGCGCATCCGCCGGGCGGAGGACTTTGCCGGAAGCGCCGGCAAGCGCCTGAGCGAAACGCTGCTGAATCTGTAAAACGAAAAGGAGAGTCCCGCCGGTTCGAAACCGGCGGGACTTTGTCTGATTATTTTCCACTCTCCTGCGGCGCGTCTTCGAGCAGCATCTGCCGCAGCTTTTTGGCGGCGATGCTCAGCGGCTGCGTCTTGCGCTGGAAGAGGAAGACGCTGCGCGCGGGAATGGGCTCTTCGAGCATGATGGGGTAGATACCGCTTGCCTCCGGCGTGCCGTAAAGCATCTCGCGCGGCACGAAGCCGACGCCAAGGTCGCTCTGCACCACGGGCGGCACCTGTGCCGTGGTCTCGACCTCTACATCGGGGCTGAACGAAAGACCGTGGCGCAGGAAGAGCTCGGCATAAAAGTCGTGCGACGATGTCCCCTCCGTCAAGCTGATGATCGGGTAGTCGGCAAGCCTTTTGAGCGAAACGGGCTCCTCGGTGAGCTCCAAAAACGCCGGGCCGCAGATGGGAATCTCCTGAATTTCGTCGATCTTCTGCGCCGTGAGCGAATCCGGCACGGACGCGCCCTCTGCCAGAATGGCGAAGTCGGCAAGGCCGTTCTGCACGGCGGCGAGGCCGTGGGAGGCAGAGTGGTTCGTCAGGCAGATGCGCACGTGCGGGTATGCGCGCCGGTAGCGCGCGAGCACCTGCAAAAGCCGCGTGCGCAGGGCAAGGCTGCTCGCTGCGATGTGGACGATACCGCTTTGCAAGCTCTGGTCGGAGAGGACCTCCTCTTCGCCTGCCTCGATGCTCTCAAACGCGACGGCGATGTGCGTGTAGAGCTTCTCCCCCTCGGGCGTGAGGCGCACGCCCTGCGGCGAGCGGAAAAACAGCGCGCAGCCGAGCTCGGATTCGAGCTTTCGAATCATACGTGTCACATTGGGCTGGTTGCTGTAGAGCGCCGCGGCGGCCTGCGAGAAGCTGCGGAATTTGGCGGCGTAATAAAAGACGCGGTAGCTGTCGTAGCTGATGTTCATAAAAAAAGCAAGCTCCTCTGAAAAAGAAAATAAGTGGGGTTCTGCGCGGCGGCGAGGAACCTGACTGCGTAAAATTTGACGGAAGAGAAAAGCATTCGTCCGCTCCTTGCGGACGGCAAGACTGATTGTAACAGAAGCGAAGCGGCGGCGCAAGCGTATTCGGGAAAAAAGAACAGAACCTTGACGAAAAGTAAACACCGTCGAAAAGCCGCATGAAATCAGGAAAATTCCGGCGGCATAGCAAAATGATATATCCGCCATGTCAAGAAAGCATTTCGTTTCCGCGCAAAGGGTCGATATAATGACTCGCGTTGGAAATTCCATAGCACAGGGAGGAATAACATGTTTGCTCAGATTATTGCCATCTGCATTTTTGTCACTATGTTCCTGCTTATTATCCTCGATAAGTTTGAACGGCATTACATTACGCTCGGGAGCGGCGCGCTCGTGCTCGTGCTGGTGTTCGGCGTCTGCATGCGCTCGATGAGCGCCATTTGGGAGACGCTCAACCTCGGCGCGTTTTTCCAGAGCACATTCTGGTACGGCGCAAGTGAGGAGAGCACCGCTGGCATCAACTGGTCGACGATCCTGTTTATCGCCGGCATGATGATCATGGTCGAGGGCCTCGGCAAGGCGGGCTTTTTCCGCTGGCTGTGCCTGACGCTTGCCAAGCTCGTACACTACCGCACGGTGCCGCTGCTCATCTGCTTTATGTCGCTCTCGGCGTTTTTGTCGATGTTCATCGACAGCATCACGGTCGTGCTGTTTCTCGCCACCGTCACGCTCGAACTGGCGCAGACGATGAAATTCGACCCCGTGCCGATGATCCTGTCTGAAATTTTCTGCGCGAACCTCGGCGGCGCGGCCACGATGTGCGGCGACCCGCCGAACATCATCATCGGCACCTCGCTCGGCTACACATTCTTTGACTTCATCGAAAATACCGGCGCGGTCGTGGCGATCTGCTTTGTGTTCATGCTCATTTACTTCACGCTCTGCTTCCGCAAGGAACTTGAGCGCGCCGAGCATGCCAACGGCGGCCCCGTCACCTGTCCCGAGCCTTCGACGGCCATCACGAACAAGAAGGCATTTCTTGCGAGCGCAGGCGTTTTCCTGCTGGCGGTCGTGCTGCTCATCACGCACGCGCAGACGGAGCTTTCCGTCGCGTGCATCGGCGTGATCGTCGCGATTCTGACGATGATCGTTTTGGGCTTGACCAGCGGCAAAAAATCTGTTATAGAAATCATTAAGGGCGTGGACTATAAGACGCTGCTCTTTTTCATCGGCTTGTTCGTTTCCGTGGCGGGCCTTGAAAAGACAGGCGTGCTCAACATGATCGCGAACTTCATCACCTCGGTCAGTGAGGGCAATATCGCGGTTATTGTGATCGTCATTCTGTGGCTCTCGGCCATCACGAGCGCCTTTGTCGACAATATCCCCTTTGCCGCGACTATGATCCCTGTCATCCGCGCCATCGCCGCGACAGAGGGCATGGATATCGGCGTGCTTGCCTGGGCGCTTTCGCTCGGCACGGACCTCGGCGGCAATGCGACGCCCATCGGCGCGAGCGCCAACGTCGTCGGCACTTCGGCTTCGGCCAAGGGCGGCTATCCCATCGGCTGGGGCCGCTACTGCAAGTACTGTGTGCCTGCGACAATCATTGTCATGGCAGTGTCCACGGCCTACTTATTCCTGCGCTATCTGTAAACGGAAAAAGGAAAGGAGTGCGATCCCATGAAAAACCAGATCATCATCACCCTTGGCCGCGAGCACGGCAGCGGCGGCCATTACATTGCCGACATGATCGCGCAAGAGCTCGGTATCAAGCTCTATGACAAGGACTCCATCGAAAAGGAGATCGTTTCCGAAGGCTACAGCGGGGAAATGATCCGCAAGATGGACGAAAAGCCCGTCAACTTCTTTGCCTCGCGCCGCATTGGCAAGTATTCCAATTCTCTTGAAGTCAACGTGGCGGAAAAGACGTTCGCCATGCTGCGTGACAAGGCGGCAAATGGCGAGAGCTTCCTCATCATCGGCCGCTGCAGCGACCAGGTGCTCAAGGGCAACCCCAATATGCTGAGCATTTTCATCTGCGGCAACCAGCAAGCCAAAGTCGGCCGCGTGATGGAGAAGAAGGGCCTGTCTGCCGAGGACGCGATCGAGGAGATCAAAGAGGTCGACCGCTCCAGAAAGTCCTACCACAACTACTACTGCGAGACGAAGTGGGGCGACGCCCGCGGCTACGACATGACCGTCAAGAGCGATGTGCTCGGCTTCGAGGGTACGGCGAAAATGCTGATCGCCTATATCCGCAGCTTCATGGAGCAGGACTAAATAAAAATTTGCGGCCCGTGCCGCAAAAACATTTGAAATGCTCAAAACAATTTGATAAAATCAATTCACAGCGTGTGGCGTTTCTGCGTAAATCCGGTTGCAGAAACGCCGCACGCTTTTTTACGGCAAAAGGAGGGAGAGGACAACTTCATAGTCAAATCGTGCAGCAGAGATGCGTAAGTCCGGATTGATCCGGCAGAACGCATCTCCTATTTTTTATGTTCAGGGGGAAAACCACCATGGAAAACACAAACCAGTTTTTGGGGACGGAGCGCGTGGGAAAGCTCATGCGGCGCTACGCCGTCCCGTGCATCATCTCGCTGCTCGTCGGCGCGCTTTATAACATCGTCGACCAGATCTTCATCGCCAACGCAAGCTACCTCGGTTCCTACGGCAACGCGGCAAACACCGTCGTCTTTCCGCTCACGGTCGTGGCGCTCGCCATCGCCGTGATGATCGGCGACGGCTGCTGCGCGTTCGTCAGCATTTCGCTCGGCAAGGGCGAAGTGGGAGAGGCAAGAAAGAGCGTCGGCAGCGCGGTCGTGCTGTCGATTGCGAGCAGCCTTGTCCTGACGGCGCTGTACCTTGGTTTTGCCGATCCCATCATTTCAATGTTCGGCGGCACGGTGAACGAGGAGACCTTTCATTACGCGCGGGAGTATTTCTTCTATATCTCGCTCGGCATCCCGTTTTATATGTTCGGTCAGGCGATGAACCCTGTCATCCGTGCCGACGGCAACCCGCGGTTCGCCATGATCTCCACGCTCGCGGGCGCGGTGCTCAACATCATTTTAGACCCCATCTTCATCTTTGAATGTAAGCGGGGCATGATGGGCGCGGCGGTCGCCACCGTGTTGGGCCAGATCGTCACGGCGGCGCTTGCGGTGTGGTACCTCTGCCGCATGAAGACCGTCAAGCCGGGGAAGGGAGACTTCCGCCTGCACGCAAGCCTCTGTACCCGGATGCTGACGCTCGGCATCACGAGCTTTCTCTCGCAGATCAGCCTCGTCGCGGCGATGGCGGCCATCAACAACATGCTGCGCAAGTACGGCGCGCTGGATGAGATATTCTCGCAGGAGCAGTACGCGCAGATCCCGATGGCCGTCGTCGGCATTGTGATGAAGTCCTTCCAGATCGTCATTTCCATCGTCGTCGGCATGGCGGCGGGCTGCATTCCCGTCGTAGGTTACAACATGGGCGCGGGGAAAAAGACGCGCGTGCGTGAGCTCTTTACAAAGCTCCTGCTCTGCGAGGCGATCGTCGGCGCCGTCGCGCTCGTTCTGGCCGAGGGCTTCCCGCGTCAGCTCATCGCCGTCTTCGGCGCGGCGAACGAGAGCAGCTACTACACGGACTTTGCAATTAAAGCGTTTCGCACCTACCTCTGCATGATGGTGCTCGCCTGCGTGAACAAGGCCTGCTTCATCTTTTTGCAGGCCGTGGGCAAGGCGTTCTCATCCACGATGCTCTCCATGGTGCGCGAGGTCGTGTTCGGCGTGGGCTTTGCACTGCTGCTGCCGCGCTTTTTCGGCCTTGACGGCGTGCTGTACTCCATGCCGGTGTCGGATGTGTTGACTTTCGTCATCGCGGCGGGTATGATTGTAAAAACGTATCGGGAACTCAATACGGAAGGAGCAACTGTATTATGAATCATATTATCACCATCAGCCGTGAATTCGGCAGCGGCGGCCGCACGGTCGGCAAAAAGGTTGCAGAGCAGCTCAGCATCCCCTGCTATGACTCAGAGCTCATCCAGAAGATCGCCGAGGAGAGCGGCTTTGCAGAAAATTATGTCAAGGAGGCGGGCGAGTACACACCCGGCGGCTTTCTGTCCTCAGCGCTCTCGAACCGCGCGTTTGGTCCGACGAACGAGGACATCCTATGGGAAATTCAGTGCCGCGTCATCAGCGAGCTTGCCGAAAAGGGCCCCTGTGTCATCGTCGGCCGCTGCGCGGACTACATTTTGCAGGACAAGGCCAAGTGCCTCAAGGTCTTTATCCACGCGGATATGGCGTTCCGCGCCAAGCGCATCGTCGAGGTCTACGGCGAGCGCGAGCAGTCGCCCGAGCAGCGCCTGCGCGACAAGGACAAGCGCCGCGCGGCCTATCACCGCTTCTACACGAACATGAAGTGGGGCTACGCGCAGAATTACCACATCACGCTCGACAGCGGCGAGCTCGGCATCGACAAGTGCGCCGACATCATCGCCGACCTCTACAAGAGCAAGGCGTAAATGGTCAAAAAGAGAAGGAGAGAAGCCGCGGCTTCTCTCCTTTTTTATTCCTCTTTTGCAAGACCCGGGATGTTCACGCCGATGCCGTTGACCTCCACGCCGTCGTCGGCGGGGATGAGGAGGTATTTGCGGCCATTGATGACGCGCGCTTCGATCATATAGCTGTTCTCCGGTGCAATGGAAATTTTGACCTCGGGGGTCGTGATCTCAAACTTCTTGCTCTCGATGATGTTGTTCGGGTTCAGCGCGGCGTTCTCGCCGTACTGCTCATCGCACTCGCGCTGGAACGCTGCGATCTGCTCGTCGTTCACGCCGCTGTTGGCGAGGATGCCGCCGACGTCGCCCGCCGTCATTTCAAGCGGCTCGGGGTCTTTGCTCTCCTTGTGATCTTCGATGCGCGCTCTGATCTGCTCGTGCACGGACTGGACGACATCGTAGCTGCAATCCTTGTCGAGCGCGTCGGCAAGCGCCGAGCCAAAGGCGTTTTTCTGCTCCTCGGCAGACATCGGCGGGTCGACGTGGAACAGCGCGTCGATGACCTCCTGATGGATCTCCGCGGCGTTTTTCGAGTAGAACAGCACATTGTAAATGTTCGCCGTGCGGTTGTCGAACGCGGGGTAGAGGAAGCCGAGCTCGGGCGAGGTCGCGATGTAGCCGGTGGAGCTTGAGTGAAACTCGCTCTGGTCAAGGTCGTAGCGCAGTTCGAGCGTCGGGGCCTTGACGGGGCAGATGGAGCAGACAAAGTACTTGAAGACCTCACTCGACGCGTCGGCCTGAATCTCGTCATCCTTGCTGCGGTGCGGCACGTCGTAGGCGTCGGCGGCGAGGAGGATGAGATAGTTTGTCTCGCCCATGTCGATGCAGTCGATGATTTGGCGGCAGAGCGTTTCGCGCGAGGCGGGGTCCTTGAGCTCTGTTTGGCGAAGAGTCTGCAAGAGGCGGTGCTCATCGCTGTCGGCGACCTGCTGCGTGGAGAACACCACGTCGATGAGGTTCTTGCCAAGCGTGCCGGAGAGGGACTTTTTGAGAAGGCCCAGGTACATCTCCTGCTCCTCCTGCCGCATGAGGCCCATCGAGGTATCGACCCACGCAATGATCTCTTTATTGGAGTTCACATAGCAGCCGTACACGCGGCTGAAATTATTCTTATCGAGCCGGAAGCGCCGGCGCAGTTCATTGAGTTCTTTCTGATTCATGGCTCGTCCTTTCCTTTGTTCATGTCACAAGGCCGATTTTACCACGCCCGCGCCGCCGCGGCAAGGGGAGAAACGGCGCATTGTGCGACGAAAATGCGCAAAATGCAGGAAAAGATGCAAAATGGGCGTGAGCGACAAAATGTGCACGATGTGTGGACGATATAGACGATATCCCTGTAAATCATAGAGAAATTCAATGAATCGTCCATATTTCACGGCTTCTTAACGCCGCATTTGACGCTGCTTTTTGTGAAAACGGCTATGGAAACGGAATCAAAGCAAACATTTCACGTTAAAAATGAAAGATGTATTGCATTTTGCCTGAGCTGTGCAGGAATTCTTCCGTTTCCTTGGTGATTCTGACTGTTGAAAAAAGAAAAAAAGAAGTTAGAATAGAGCCTCGCGAAATGAAACGGAAGCATTTGGATAGAGATCAGAGAGTTTGGGAGGAAATCAATATGTCGTATCACTTTTTGCTGGATCTTGCGCTGATCCTGCTGAGCACGAAGATTCTGGGCCTCATTGCGCAGAAGTTTCAGATGCCGCAGGTCGTGGGCGCGCTGATCGCGGGCCTTTTGCTCAGCCCCGCAGGCCTTGGCCTTCTTTCGGAAACGGAATTCACCAAGCAGCTCAGCGAGCTTGGTGTCATCGTGCTGATGTTCTCCGCCGGTATGGGCACGGATGTCAACGAGCTCAAGCACAGCGGCAAGGCGGGCTTCATGGTCGCGGTCCTCGGCGTGATCGTGCCGTTCCTGATGGGCACGGCGCTTGCATGGGGCGCGGATGAGCTGGGACTCATCGAGAGCACCGGCTTTATCGAAAACATCTTCATCGGCACCATCCTGACGGCGACCTCTGTGAGCATCACGGTCGAAACGCTCAAGGAGATGAAAAAGCTCGAAACCAAGGTCGGCAACACGATTTTGGCCGCCGCGCTCATCGACGATGTGCTCGGCCTGATCGCCCTGACGCTCGTTTGCAGCCTTGCCGGCGGTGACGAGAGCATCGGCATGGTGCTCCTCAAGATCGTGGGCTTTTTCGTCTTTGCCTTCGTGGTCGGCTTTGGCGCGAACCGCATCTTCTGCTGGATGCTCAAGCGTCAGCACGGTTGGGCCAGCCACAGAAACTCCGTGTTCGCCTTTGTCCTGTGCCTTGTGATGGCCTACTGCGCCGAGAAGTTCTTCGGCGTCGCTGATATCACGGGCGCTTACGCCGCGGGCCTTGCCGTCGCGTGCACACCCAAGGGCACCTACATCCAGACGAAGTACAACCCCCTCGGGTATCTTCTGCTCACGCCGGTGTTCTTCGCGAGCATCGGTATCAATGTGCAGATCACGGGTCTGACGGGCGGCATGGTCGTCTTCTCGATTTTGCTGCTGCTTGTTTCGATCATCTCGAAGCTCCTCGGCTGCGGCCTTGGCGCCAAGGCGTGCCAGTTCACCACGCGCGAGAGCATTCAGGTCGGCGTGGGCATGGCCTGCCGCGGCGAAGTCGCGCTGATCGTCGCCAACCGCGGCCTTTCGATGGGTGTGCTGTCGCCCGCGATGATGACGCCGGTCGTTATCACGGTCGTATGCGGCACGATCCTGACGCCGATTCTGCTCAAGCTGTCCTTCCGCGGCCATCAGGAGACGGAGCTGGTGCAGAACAACATCGCCGACCGCATGGCCAAGCACCGGCAGCTCGATATCATCACGCAGCAGCTTTTGCAGCAGGATGAACAGCTGATGAAAAAGAACTGAGCGCAGCGCAATGAAATAAAAAGAGCTTTCTCCTGAAAATCGGAGAAAGCTCTTTTTTGATTTTAGGACGCTACCTTTTCCTGCGCGGTGCACTCGCGCAGGATGCGACAGAGCGCGTTCACATCCTCTTCCCGCGTCGCCCAGCTTGTGGCAAAGCGGATGATGCTGTGCGTCCCGTCATATTGCTCCCAGACGGAGAAGTCCACGCGCTCGGCGAGCTCTTTGCGCTGCTGCTCACTGACGATGCAGAAGCTCTGGTTCGTCGGGGAGGGGAAACAGGGCAAATAGCCGTTTTCCGCCATCGCGCGCCGGATAGCGTCGGCGTAGCGAACGGCGTCTTTACCGATGCGCTCGTAGAGCCCATCGGTAAAGAGCGTGTCGAACTGGATGCCGAGCAGCCGTCCCTTGGCGAGCAGTGCGCCGTGCTGCTTGATGATGGTGAAAAAGTGTGGAATGAGCCCCGGCTGGGGAATGACGACCGCCTCGCCGAGCAGCGCGCCGCATTTCGTGCCGCCGATGTAGAAAATGTCGCACAGCGCGGCAAGGTCGCGCAGTGTCACGTCGTTTTCAGGACAGGCGAGCGCGTAGGCAAGGCGTGCGCCGTCGATATAGAGCGGCAGGCGCTTTTCGCGGCAGAGCGCGCTGATGGCCGCGAGCTCCTTTTTGGAATAGAGCGTGCCGTACTCCGTCGGCTGGGAGAGGTAGACCATCCCGGGCATGACCGTGTGGTCGCGGTTCGCGTCGTCCTCGTACTGATCAAGCAGTGCGCGGATTTGGGATGCGGTGATCTTGCCGTTCTCCTGCGGCAGCGTGAGCACCTTGTGCCCGCCGAACTCGATGGCGCCGGCCTCGTGCACGCTGATGTGCCCCGTGTCCGCGGCGATCACACCCTCGTAAGAGCGCAGCAGCGCGTCGATGACGGTCGCGTTCGTCTGTGTGCCGCCGACAAGGAAGTGAATCTCCGCGTTCGGCGCGCCGCAAGCGGCGCGGATCTTCTCGCGCGCGGATTCACAGTATTCATCCGTGCCGTAACCAGCGGCCTGCGCAAAATTCGTTTCGCACAGGCGCTGCAGGATGGCGGGATGCGCGCCCTCAAGATAGTCGCAGGAAAAAGAAAGACGATGCTCCATGAAAAAAGACCTCGTTTCAAAAACAGGATTGACGGTTTCTGACTGCTATTGTAGAATAAGAGAAAACATGACGCAAACGGTTATTTGAAATGAAAAACATGATATAAAATCATGGATAGGAGGGCGTATGGAAGCGGTCAAATGCGAGGCGTTCCTTGCCGCGGCAGAGCTCGGTAGCCTGACGGCCACGGCGGAGCTTTTGGGCTACACGCAGTCGGGCGTGACGCGCATGATCGGCACGCTGGAAGAAGAGCTCGGCTTTCCGCTGTTTCTTCGCAGCAAAAAGGGCGTGCAGCTCACGGAAAACGGAAAGCTCATGCTGCCGCTGCTGCGCGAGGTCGTGCGCGCGCACCACAACGCCGAGCAGCTCAGCGCGGAGATCGGCGGCGTGTCAAAGGGCTCGCTGACGATCGGCTGCTATTACAGCATTTCGGCCCTGTGGATGCCAGAGATCCTGACGGCGTTCCGCGCCCGCTATCCGGGCGTGACCGTGCGGATGCAGGAGGGTGGCAACCTCGAGATGGCGCGCTGGCTGAACGAGCGCTCGGTCGACTGCTGTTTCGGCGCGCAGATGCACGGCGATAAGTACGACTGGCTGCCTGTCTTTCGCGACGAGCTCGTCGCGTGGCTGCCGCGCGGGCACGAGTTGGCAGCGGCGGATTCGTTCCCGCTTTGCCGCTTGCAGGAAGAGCCGTTCATCCACACCTCGCCCAATCACGACACCGATCAGGACCGCCTGCTCGAGCAGCACGACCTGCACCCGCAGACCTGCTTTACGACGCGCGACGGCTTCACGACCTACAACATGGTCGAGGCGGGGCTCGGCGTCAGCTTCAACCAGCGGCTCATCTCGCGCAAGTGGAGCGGCACGGTGGCGGAGGTCCCGTTCGACCCGCCGCAGTTCGTGACGCTCGGCATCTCGGTCCCGTCGCTCAGGGAGGCCTCGCCCGCAGCGAAAAAGTTTATCGCCTGCGCCATCGAGACCGTCACGGGCGGGGAGAAAAGCCTTTGATAAGAAAAACGCTTCGCAGAAGTTCTGCGAAGCGTTTTTTTGCCCAAAAGCCGTTTATTTGAGCTCGGCGGTGAAGGCAATCTTCCCGTCGTACACGATGGCGCGGATGGAGCCGTGGTGCCCCTCGGAGATCGAGCGCGCGATGGAAAGGCCGATGCCAAAGCCGCTGCCCGACGAGCGGGATTGATCGGCACGGTAAAAGCGGTCGAAGAGCTTCTGCGCGTTTTCCGGAGCAACATCCTCGCAGGCGTTCGACGAGCGGAGGACGACACCGCGCTTCGCCTTTTCGAGCGAGAATTCAATGGGGGAATCCGGCAGTGCATATTTGACCGCGTTGTCGAGCAGGATCGAGACGAGCTGGCGCACGGCGTATTCGTCGCCGCGATAGGTGAGGCCGTCCGTGATCGAAAGGCGCAGCTCGTGCCCCTTCGACGCGGCGAAGTCGACGAACGTTTCCGCCGTTTCGCGCACGGCGTCGCTCACGGGGAACTCCTCCATCCTGAGCGGCGAATCCTCCTCGTCCATGCGCGAGAGCGTGACGAGCGAGTTGACGAGCGAGGTGAGCTTTTCCGTCTGCGCCATCGCCTTGTCGATCCATTTCTGCTTGCCGGTCTCCATTTCGAGCACCTTGAGGCTCGTGGCAATGACGGTGATGGGCGTTTTCAGTTCGTGGCTCGCGTCGGTGATGAACTGCTTCTGCTGCTGCGCGCTGCGAACCACTGGGTCGATGGCCCGGCGCGAGAGCAGCACGACAAGCAAGAAGACGAGCAGGATGCACGCCGCGTCGGCGAGCAGCGACCACATGAGCACCACGCGCATCGCACGCAGCTCGTGGTAGCAGTCGAGGAAGATGGCGATATTCTCGCCGTCATCCGTCTGCGCGACGAAAAAGCGATAACTGTTGAAGTAGCCATAGCCCGCGCCGTGTGCGAGCGCGGCGGAGAGATATTCCTGCGTATCATCCTCCGTGACGGAGGCGATATTGTCGAGGTCTGCCTGTGTCAGCGTGCCGCTTGATGTGTAGTGCAGGACAAAAAAGCGCGTGGAGAACGGCGTTTCGGCGGTGAATGGCCCTTCGCGCCGCGCGATTTTGTCGTCGGGCGGGGCCTGCGGCGTCTGCGAATCGTCTGCGCCGTCGGGCGGCGCGGGGGCAGTGTCACCGCTGCCGCCGTCATTTTCCGGCGGCGTGGGTGCATCGGCGCTGTCCGAGCCGCTCGGCGGCAGGAAACGCGAGTGGGGGATGGTGCCCGCGTTCTCGTAGATGAGCGTCAGCGTTTGCTTCAGGTCGGAATCGGTCGAGACGTAGTTGGCGACGTTCAGGATGATCGTCAGCAGCATCATCACCGCCGTGACGGAGAGCATCGCGATACGGATGAAGCGGTTTCGCAGGCGCTTGATCATACGCTCTCCTCCAACACGTAGCCGAGGCCGCGGTTTGCCTGCAGGGTGACGTGCGAGCCGATGGACTTGAGCTTTTTGCGAAGATTCGAGATGTTCACCCATACGACGTTGATCTCCGCCTCATTATCCCAGCCCCACACGCGCTCCATGATGCGCTCGGCGGAAAAGACCTGCCGCGGCGAGCGCATGAAAAGCTCCATGATCTGGAACTCACGCCCGCTCAGGCGGATGGAGTCCCTCCCGCAGCTCAAATTGCCGCTGCCGGGGTCGAGCGTCAGATCGCCGTAGGCGAGCACCGTCGGCTGGTAGGCCTCGCTGCGGCGCAGGATGGCGCGCACGCGGCTCAAGAGCTCGTCGGGGTCGAAGGGCTTGGGAAGATAGTCGTCCGCGCCGGCGTTGAAGCCCGTGATGCGGTCACTCTTCTGGCCCTTGGCCGTGAGCATCATGATGGGCGTTTTCACGCCCTCCTGCCGCAGCTTTTCGAGCACTTGAATACCGTCCATCTTGGGCATCATCACGTCTAAAATGACGGCGTCGTATGCGCCCGACGAGGCATATTCATAGGCGTCGAAGCCGTTGTGCACGGCGTCGACGGAGAAGTGATTTTTTTCAAAAAAGACTGTCAGCGCCTCGGCGAGATCGACCTCGTCCTCTGCGATCAGCAGCCGCATAAAAGGTTCCCCCTCTGATTTCCGGTGATACGTGTAGTATAAAGAGCGCGCGGGCAAAAATCAAGATGCCTCAGAGCGCGTCCTTCGTCGCCTCGCGCCCGCAGGTGATGTTGAGGTTGCCGTTGCGGCAGCGCAGTTCGTCCAAAAACGCCTTGGGCGCGTGGTCATCAGGGAGCGTGACGCGGTAGGTGAGCTCGTAGAGCATGCCCATGTTGCTCGTTTTCACGCGCTCGAGCACGCAGGACTTGGTGTACTTTTCAAAGAGATCGTCGAACAATCCGTCGTAGTCAAGACTTTCGGGGATCGTGATCCTGAGCACGCGCTTGTGCTCGTCCGCGCCGCCGAAATTCACCGCCGTGAGCAGCAGCATCACCGCCGAGACGATGGCAAACGCCATGACGGCGAGCCATACATAGCCCATGCCGGTCGCAAGGCCGATGGCCATCGCGAGGAACAGCGCTCCAATCTCCTTCGCTGTGCCCGGCGCGGAGCGGAAGCGCACGAGCCCAAACGCACCCGCTACGGCGACGCCCGCGCCGAGGTTGCCGTTCACCAGCATGATGACAAGCTGCACCACGGCGGGCAAAATCGCGAGCGTGACAGCGAAGCTCTGCGTCGTACGCGAACGGTACATGGAAACGAGCGCCGTGCCGACGCCGAGCAGCAGCGACACCGCCGTACAGATGAGAAACGAGACGAGCGTCAATTCGCTTCCTAAGATCGAGTTAAGCACAGAAGGTATCCTCCTTTAAATTGGTCGTGTGGACGCCTGCGGACAACTCGTCACGGTAGCAGGCACCGTATTTGGAAAACGACGCGGGGAACGCCCCGACGTCGGAGAGTAGATGGCAGAGCCACAGCGGGCACGCGCCGGGAATCTTGACCTCCATCAGCACATCGCCGCAGGGCAGCGCGATGGGTGCACCGTGGTTGCCGAGGCGGAGGTCGACATCTGTGTCGCGCCACCGTAAGTTCGTGTCGAACGTGATGCGGAGCTGCGGATCGTCAATGCCCGCAAAGGCGAGCCGGTCGTAGCCGATGAAGACCTTGGGCACGGTGTGATAAAACGACTGAAAATAGCCGATCTCGCGTCCGATCTGGCCGAAGTTTTTACTCGGCAGCTCGCCGGAGAGAAACGGCTCCATGTTCTGGATGCCCGTTGTGATGCGGCGCTTATAGACGACGCCGTCGAACTTCTTCTTGAGCTCGACGAAGACCTTGCCGTCCTCCTGCGGCACGCCGTAGCTGCGCACGCGCAGCTTTTCCTTATAGACGGGCTTTTCGAGCGACGCGCGAATTAGGCGGTAGTCGTCGGTATCATAATAAATGTTGCAGATGGTGTACTCGCCGTACGCGTCCTTTTTCATGTAGGGTGTCATCCTCTCCAATAAAAAACGCTGCTGGGAAAGGGTCAGGCAGTATTTCTTTTCATATCGTTCAAAACAGCATTGAATCGCCATGGTGTCGAACCTCCTTTGTGCGCTCAAGTATGAACGCGCAACCTAAAAGAAACCTAAAGGTAAAATCTTTATTTTCTTTAGGTAACCTTTAGGCAAAGCGGGTATGCTGTCGCCAGGCTCAAAGGAGCGGGCGCAGAGAGTGAAAAAGCTCGCGCCTGCCCCGGGGGGACCATGCGAGATCATTGATTGAGGAGATATTATGATGAAAAAACTACTGCCTTTCCTGTGCGCGTCGGCGCTGGCGCTGTCGCTCACGGCCTGCGCCGGTATGATAAATAATAGTACGGCGGACACGGCAAGCAATGTGACCTTTACCTTTACCGACTGCGGCGTGACCGCTGCGGGCGAGACGGACACGGGCTACGAGATCGACGGCACAGCGCTCACGATCACGTCGAGTGGTACCTACACCGTCTCCGGCAGCTGCGCGGACGGCTCCATCAAGGTGAAAAAGGGTACGACCGGCGTGACGCTGGTGCTGAGCGATCTAACCCTCACGAGCGAGGACACCGCCGCCATCACCTGCGGCAAGTCGAGCGAGGTGACCATCCTTGTTTCCAACGGTACGGAAAATTCCCTGAGCGATACCGAGCAGAACAATGACGACAACTACCCCGAAAACGAAAATGCCGAAAACGCCGTCATTAAGTGTAAGGATGGCTCGCTTGTCACCCTCTGCGGCGATGGAGAGTTGACCATCACGGCCAACGGCAAAAACGGCATCAAATCCGGCGCGACGACGGATGAGGACGGCGAAGCGTCGCTGACCATCCGCGATTTGGCGCTGAATATCGATGCACCCGTCAACGACGCCATCAACGCCGAGCAGCTTTTGAATGTCGAGAGCGGCACGCTGACCATCGACGCCGCGGATGACGCCATTCACTGCGACTTGGTGCTGAACATCGGTGTGGACGGCACGGACGGCCCCACGATCGACATCACGAATTGCTGCGAGGGCCTTGAGGGCGCGGAGCTGAACGTTTGCTCCGGTGATATTACGATCAACGCCTCGGACGACTGCCTGAATGCGGCAAATTCCGACCTGACGGACTATGACTTCACGATGACGATCTCCGGCGGCACGATCGACGCCTATACCTCCGGCGGAGACGGCTTTGACTCCAACGGCGACCTGACCATCACAGGCGGCACAGTGATCGTGTGGACGGACAACACAGCGGACAACGAGCCGCTGGACGCCGACGGCACCATCACCGTCTCGGGCGGCACGGTGCTCGCCGCGGGCGGCAGCAGCGGCATGGGCATGAACCTGGAGGCCGCGCAGCCCTGCGTCATTTACGGCTCAACGGGCTTTGGCGGCATGCCGGGCAGTACGCAGAGCAGCCTGATCGCCGCGGACGCGGATTTCACGATTGAAGACGCCGACGGCAATGCCGTGTACAGCGGCACAACCAGATGCGGTGCGAACTTCATCCTCTTCTCGTCTGCCGATGTGGTGGCGGACAGTGCGTATACCCTCAAGGCGGGCGACAGCTCCACCGAAGGGACCGCGCAGAGCGGGACGGTTTCCACCGGCATGGGCATGGGCGGCGGCTTCCCCGGCGACGGACAGAAGCCAGACGGTGAACCGCCCGAGAGCTTTGACGGTCAGATGCCAGACGGCGAGAAGCCAGAGCTTCCTGACGGGGAAGTGCCCGAAATGCCCAGCGGCGAGCGCCCCACACCGCCCAGTGGGCAGGGAAGCCCCGCTGACGGCAACGCCCCAGCGGGCGACAGTACCTCCGATACCACTCCAACTGCCTAATGGCAGAGATAAAGAAAAGCAGACGGCTCGCGCAGGCCGTCTGCTTTTTGCTGTCTGTTCGGTTTTACATCGTCTCAAAACCGACGATCACGCCGCCGCGCTCGGCATAGTAGCTGCAAAGACCACGGCAGGGACGGATCTCAATGTCTGCTTCAGGAAAGTGCCCGCGCAGCGAAGCGGCGAGCGCCCCAGCCGCCTCTGGATTTTCGGCGTGGTGGATGCGCACCTTGCCGCCGTGGTAGTCAGCTTCCAGAAGCTTCTGTACCATCGCCGCGCACGTCTTTTTTTCGCCGCGGCATTTTTCAACGGGCTGGATCGTGCCCTCAAGACTTGCGGTGGCGAGGATGTGAATGCCGAGAATGCCGATGGCGCCCGCGGCGATTTTGCTGACGCGGCCGTTTTGCGCCAGATTGTGCAGGGACTTAAGACTGAAGAAGAGGTGCGTGGTGGCAAGATATTCCTGCGCCTTTTCGCAGATCACATCGAAGGGGAGGCCCTTGGCGTGCAGCTCTGCGAGCTTCTCTGCGAGCAACTGCATCTCCGGTCCCGTGCTCAGCGTGTCAAAGATGTGAATTTTGACCTCGGGATGCGACTGGAGATACACGTCGCGCGCGGCCATGGCCGAGGCACAGGTGCCGGACAGGCTGCTTGTGATGGTAATGACGAAAATCTCATCCGCGCCCTCGAACGCCTTGAGCCAGCCGTCGAGGCTGGGGCAGGCCGTGCCGGATTTGCCGTTGTGGGCCGCGAGATAGTCGAGCAGCTCGTGCGTGTCGAGCGTTTCATCGTCCACGAAGTCGCGCTCGCCGGCGCGGATGGTCATGGGCACGCTCTGATAGGTTACGCCCTCCAGCATCGTGAGGTTGGCAGAGGAGTCGGCGATCAGTTTCATCATGGGGAAGCCTCCAAAAAAATAATCGGTTATTCAAAAACCTGTTGTCAGGTGAAATTATCTTTGACTACAATACAACGATTTTCAATAACTGTCAATCGGTTTTTGAAAAACTTATTGACATTTTTTTCACCAAAGTTTAAGATGATGAAAACGCAGTTTGAACGGAGGAGCAGCTATGGACGAAAATATGCGCAGCCGTCTGGCGGAGTCTGTCCGAAGCTTTCATATCCCGCGGCTCGGGGAGATCCCCGACGTGGGGCTGTATCTCGAACAGGTGACGCGTTATGTCAATCAATCCATCACGGGATGCGGGCTCAGTCCCATCACGGCCTCGATGGTCAGCAATTATGTTAAGCAGAAGATCATCCCCGGGCCAGAGAAAAAGGCCTACGGCGCGGAGAGTATTGCGTACCTCATCTTTGTCTCGTGCATCAAGAGCGTCGTCGCGATGGACGACATCCGCGCGCTGATCGGCATTCAGCACGAGACCTACGATCTGCCGACCGCTTATCACTACTTCTGCGAGGAATTTGAAAATCTCATCCGCTATGTCTTCGGCGCGAGCGACCATCTTGCAAGCGTCGGACAGGACGAGTCGGATGAAAAGGAACTGCTGCGCTCGGCACTTTTAAGCGTGACGCACAAGCTCTATCTCGACGCCTATCTGCGGCTGCTGAGGCAAGACGCGGAGCGCGCACAAAAGGAAACAGAGGAAGCGCAATGACCGTTGAACAGTTTGTCATGGCCTACGGCGCGGAGCAGGACCGTCTGCGCGCCCTGCTGCCGGAGGGCTTTGCCTCGCTGCGGCCGGTGCTGCGCATCAACGCGGAGGTGCGCGACGGCAAAACGGGGGCTCTCGAGTTCAACACTGCCGCGGAAAAAGCCGACAATCGCGGCTGGGTCAACATCGGCCGCTGGGACGATGTTCCCTTTACGAAGGACGGCAAAAAGACGACCTTCACGCTGCCGGAGCTGACGATCTCGTTCACCGGCGTCGGCATCGAGGGCGGCTGCCCTGCGGAAAAGGACAACGTAGGCTGCTATTACTTGAAAGACGGTACGTTTACGCTCGTGCCCGCGGAGAAGATCACAGCAAACAAGGAATTCTGCGACTGTGAATTCGCATGGCGCTTTGCAGGCGGCGCGCACGGTGTCAGCCTTGGCAAAACGCTGCCCGCCATCCCCGAAGAGGAGACGACGCACTATGAAAAGGCGGCTTTCACGGTCGAAAATGCCGCCGTCATCCCCTGCATGCAGGTGTTGGGGGCCTATCAGGTGACGTTCGAGCGCTGATTTTTGAAAAAGGGCTTGCATTTTTGCCCGCGCTTCGCTATACTGCGCAATCGGGAATGAGGTTCTCCCACGGCACTGCCGAAACCGCTTTTTTGAGCTGATGACTTCTGTGATTTTGAACGGTCACAGGGGGCATCAGCTTTTTTGTGTCCGGAGGAGGAAATTTATGTTAACTTCACTCGCGCTCGCCTTTTTGGTTGGCCTTGCGCTGGCCGCGCTGTGTCAGAAGCTGAAGCTGCCGCGCATCATCGGCATGCTGGCGACGGGCATCCTGCTGGGGCCGTGCGTGCTCAACGTGCTGGACGGCTCGATTTTGTCGATCTCAGCCGACCTGCGCAAGCTCGCGCTCGTTATTATCCTGCTCAAGGCGGGACTGTCGCTCGATTTGGGCGACCTCAAAAAGGTCGGCCGTCCGGCGATCCTGATGTCGTGCCTGCCTGCAACGTGCGAGATCATCGGCTATGTGCTGCTCGCGCCGTGCTTCCTTGGCATCACGCGCGCGGAGGCGGCTGTCATGGGCGCGGTGCTCGCGGCGGTGTCGCCCGCGGTCGTCGTGCCGCGCATGGTGCAGCTGATGGAAAGCGGCCGCGGAACGGACAAGAGCATCCCGCAGATGATCCTGGCCGGCGCATCGTGCGACGATATCTTCGTCATTGTGCTGTTTACAACGTTTCTGCACACGGCGCAGGGCGGCAGCGCCAACGCCGCGGACTTTTTGAGCATCCCTGCGTCGATCATGCTCGGCGTTGCGCTGGGTGCGCTTGTCGGGTGGTTGCTCAGCCGCTTTTTCGAGACTGCCTATGCCCGAGCGCACTGCATCCGCAACAGCATGAAGGTCATCATCGTGCTGGGGGTCTCGCTGCTGCTCGTCGCGGCGGAGGGCTGGCTCGAGGGCATCGTGCCCGTGTCGGGTCTGCTCGCGGTCGTCAGCATGGCGTGCTTACTTAAGATGAAGTGCACGCCGTTCGTTGCCAAGCGGCTCTCTGAAAAATTCGGCAAGCTCTGGCTGGCGGCGGAGGTCATTTTGTTCGTCCTCGTCGGAGCGGCGGTCGATATCCGCTATATGGCGGGCGTGGGCCTTGCGGCGGTCGGCATGATCTTCTCGGCGCTCATTTTCCGCGCCGTGGGTGTGTGCCTTTGCCTTGTTAGAACGCCGCTCACGGCGAAAGAGAGGCTTTACTGCGTGTTTGCCTATCTTCCCAAGGCGACGGTGCAGGCGGCCATCGGCTCGGTGCCGCTTGCGGCGGGGCTGCCCTGCGGCAGCATCGTGCTGTCAGTCGCGGTGCTCGGCATCGTCATCACCGCGCCGCTCGGGGCGTTTTTGATGGACACGAGCGCGCCGAAGCTGCTGAGTAAAGCGGAGGAATAAAGAAAAGGACTTGGACGCTTTCGTCCAAGTCCTTTTCTGTTTTTATCAAGTGCTCACACGTCGAGCGCCATATTTGTGCGCTCCATTACCACCACAAGGATGGGAATGAGGATGAGCTGCAAGATGATGCCGGGGATGGCCGTCGTCACCGCGCCGGAGAGGAAGAGGGCGAGGCTGAACTCCGTGCCCTGAAGGCCCGCGAGCAGAAACTTCACAAGCCCCCACACAAGGCGGCCCGCGACCATCGCGGAGATGAGCGAGGCATAGATGCGCCAGCCTGTTTTCGGCAGCTTGCGGTACAGAAGACCGGCGATGGCGCCGTAGGTTGCCATTTCAAACGCCATGGGGATGGCGACCCAGATCGGCGGCATGCCGGACATCGAGCGCAGCAGCGGGGAGATAAAGCCGACTGCGAGTCCCCACGGCCAGCCGCACATGAAGCCGCACAGCAGCGCGGGAATGTGCATGGGACAGAGCATGGAGCCGATCTCGGGGATCTGGCCGGTCAAAAACGGCAGGACCATCGCAAGGGCGAGGTAGAGTGCGGAATAGGTGAGCTTTCTCACCGGGGAAGCGGTACGGGCAGTTGCAGTGGCAGCGTTGTTCATGGTTTGTTCTCCATTCCTTCGAGCAGCGAACGGATGTGCGCCATGGCGTCGTCCAGAATAGCGGAGGACTTTTTGCCCACGCCCGCGACATACGTGCTGCATAGATTCATCGGGATGAGCACACGGTAGGCATTGCTTGACGCGACGGCGTTTGCCATGGCGGGGGAGATCTCGCCCATCAGCGCATCGGCGATCGCGATGCCGATGGGGCCGACGATGATCTGCGCGCTGCGGCAGGCCACGATGACGGGGTTTTCGCCCGTGGCCACGCGGTCAGCGCCCGCGCGGCGCATCACGTCGGAAGCGGCGCTGTTCGTACCGACCGCCATGATCTCGAGGTGCGGGAAGGACTTTTTGATGTTCTCGACCAAAGTTTTGCCGAGCTTCCCGCCCTGGCCGTCGATGACAAGGATCGTCACGGTGTTCTCATCCTCTCTTGCGTCTTGTTTTCTGCGCGAAAACCCTTGAAAAGACAAAGAAAAGGCATCAATATTCCCCTTGCAGGGAGATTGATACCTTGGTGATACCTCGTTTGCTTTCAGGGAACGCGCGAAAGAAAAGTCAGCTTGTGCCAACGCTGCCGGCTTGTGCCGATGCGGGAATTTTATCAAAAAAGCGCAGGGCTGTCAATCCCTTGCCCCTTGCGAAAGGGGCGAAAAAGCGCTATGATAAACGAAACTTTTTGGTAAAGGAACCCCGCCGCTATGACGAATTTTACCGATATTCGCGACTTTCTGCGCGCCCACTGCGCGCGCTATCCAGAGCTGGCGCTTCAGGACGTCTTCAAGGCGCTCTATCAGAGCGCCTTTGGCTGCGAGCATCTGATCGCCGACCCGTCCGCCGCCGCAGACTACATCCGCGCCGAAGCGGCGCGAAGCGGTGACCGTATCTCTGAGCTCGTCGAGCTGCTCGGCGGCGACTACTGCCGTGTGCACCTCGGCATTTTGCAGGAGGGCTTGAGCGCGGAGACGTTTGCGCGGCTCTTCGCCCTCTCTGCGCGGCACGAGGAGTGCGGGCGCGAAAAGCTCGAAGCGATGCTTACTGCCTTGCAGACAATGGCCGACGCGGGCGCGCTGCCGTTTTCTGCGCAGGAGACGGCGGAAGCTGTTGAGAGGTGGCGCAGGGACGGCTTTCCGCCGCTGCACCACTCCGAGATATTTCGGCAGAATTACGCGCCCGCGTACCGCGTCCTGCGGCGCGACTTCGCCCGCGCGCTGCCGCTGTTTGCGCGCATCGACCGCCTGACGGCGGAAAGAAGCCGCGTGCTCGTCGCCATCGAGGGCGGCAGCGCCAGCGGCAAGACGACGCTCGGCGAGCTGCTGCAAAATGTTTACGGCTGCCCTGTCTTCCACATGGACGACTTTTTCCTCCGGCCCGAGCAGCGCACGGAGGCGCGCTTCACGCAGCCCGGCGGCAACGTCGACCGCGAGCGCTTTTTGGAAGAGGTGCTGATCCCTCTGCGCGAGGGAAGACCCGTCGACTACCGCCGCTTCGACTGCGCGACGTTTACCATCGCCCCGCCGCAGCGGATTAAGGCGGGAACACTCAACATTGTCGAGGGCGCGTACTCCATGCACCCCGACCTTGCGCCGTACTACGATCTATCCGTTTTTCTGCCGATTTCGGCAGAAAAACAGCGCGAGCGCATCCTCAAACGGAATGCGCCCGCGCATGCAAAGCAGTTTTTCGACCGCTGGATCCCTTTCGAGCAGCGCTATTTCGACGCGCTCGATGTGCGGAACCGCTGCGATCTCATCCTTTCGGCGGACGGTTAAATGAGCGTGCCGCTCGGCGCGATGCCGAGCACATATTCGACCGCAATCGCCACAAGAACGACCAGCAGCGAAATGATGAAGCCGTGAAGCATCGGCTTTGCGCCAGACTTGCACAGCGCCGCGAAGTTCGTATTGAGGCCGATGGCGGCGAGCGCCGCGACCATCAGGAACTTGCTGATACTCTTGAGCGTCGTAGCGAGGCCCGCGGGAATGACGCCGACGCTGCACAGAATGGACATTGCAAGGAAACCGAGGATGAACCACGGGAACACCGACTTCATATTGACCTTGACGCCATGGTCGCCGCTTTGCGCGGCGGCCTTTTTCTTGAGGTGCACGCTGATGGCGGCGAAGACCAGCACCGTCGGGATGATGGCGAGTGTGCGCGTCAGCTTGACCATCGTGGCAAAGTCGCCTGCGGCCTCGCTGAAGGCGTAGCCCGTGGCGACGACGCTCGAGGTGTCGTTGACCGCCGTGCCGGCCCACAGGCCGAACGCCGCGTCGGAAAGGCTCATCGCGCGGCCGAGCAGCGGGAACACGACGACCATGATCGTGTCAAAGAGGAACGTTGCCGACATGCCGTAGGCGATGTCCATGTCCGTTGCCTCGATGACCGGCGCGATGGCGGCGATGGCGCTGCCGCCGCAGATGCCCGTGCCCGCGTTGATGAGGCTGCTCGTCTTCCAGTCAAGCCCCAGCGCCTTGCCGATCACATAGCCGAGGCCAAAGCACGTCGCCAGTGTGAAGAGCATGACGGTGAGCGAGAACTTACCGACCGTCAGCACGGTCGTGATGTTCAGGCTGGCGCCGAGCAGGATGATGGCGAATTTCAGAATTTTCTTCGAGGTGAATTTGATGCCGGGCTTCGTCTTGTCATTCGGCGCGTAAAAGCGGTTCACGATCATGCCGATGAACATCGCGATGACCGACGCGCCGATCAGGTGCAGCCCCACGGATTCCTCCAGCTGCTCTAAAAACTTGGCCACCACGGCGATGACGAGCGCGATGGCGCAGCCGGGCAGCATTTTCTTTACGGATTCGATAAATTTCATGTGCTTTTTCTCTCCTCCAATGCGTGTTGCGGGTGTATTATATCACCGACCTATGATATAATAAAATTATAAATAAGAATATGTCGATTCCTGTTTGTTATCGACGAAGGAGAGAGAACATGGACCAGCGGCTTGAGACCTTTTTGACCGTGTGCGCCACGATGAACTACCGCAAGGCGGCGGAGCAGCTGCATTTGACGCAGCCCGCTGTGACGAAACAAATTCAGGCGCTTGAAGCGCTGTACGGCGTGCGCCTTTTTACCTACGACAGCAGAAAGCTCAGAAAAACGGCGCAGGGCGAAACGCTTGAGATCTACGCCATCAGCCAGCGCTATCAGGACGAGGAGCTGCGCCGTGCGCTCAAACGGCAGGAGAAGACGAGCCTGCGCATCGGCGCGACGAAGTCCATCGGCGACTATATCCTGCTGCCGCAGATCATCCGCTTTTTGAAAGAACCGGACAACGAGCTCTTTTTTACCGTCGACAATACGGCACACCTGCTCGCCCAGCTCGAGGGCGGTGAGCTTGACTTCGTCGTGCTCGAGGGCATTTTCGACAAGAGCCGGTACGAGAGCTTTCTGCTGCGCAACGAGCCCTACATCGGCATCTGCGCGAAAGATCACCCGTTTTCGGGTTGTGAGGTGCCGATGGATGAGCTCTTTTCCGAGCGGCTCATCCTGCGCGAGCCTGGCTCCGGTACGCGAAAGATTTTAGAGCGAGAGCTCATGCAGTGCGGCTACACGGTCGAGGCGTTTCGCGCGAATATCTGCATCAGCAGCTTCAAGCTCATCCGGCATCTGGTGAGCGAGGGCTGCGGCGTGAGCTTCCTCTACGAGGCCGTCGTCAAGAATGATGCGCAGTTCGGGCATTTTTCCTGCCCGCCGCTCACGGGCGTGCACGAGCTGAACGTCGTGTGCCTCAAAAACACCAATGTGCCCGCGCTTGCGCGGCGGTTCCTTGATCTGTAAATTTGGGCAATTCTGCCGATCTGCGCAAAAATGCGGGGAATTGAGCGATATGACTGCGGTTTATGGAATCAGTCAATGGAAAAATCCAACATTTTTCTGTAAAATAGAACTTGGATAAGATAGGTGATGATCGCCGCGCGATATTTTTGCTGCGCGGCGGCAAGCACGCGGTACGCCGCGAAAAGGAAGAGCAGGAACATGAGCGATATCAACGGCAGCAAGCCCACGAATTTCCCTCTCGACGAGAGTAAACTGGATTTCAAAATTCCCCGCACGGACGCTCCGCGCGAAAACGTCCTCAAGCTCGGCAGTATGATCACGAACCGCATCGGCCTCAAGGCCACGGCGGACGACCCCGAGTACTGGGGCCTTGCCGGCGTGATGACCGACGAGATGGTCGACGTTGCGCTCAAAATGGGCGTGCGCAAGCCCAAGACGACCGAGCAATTGATGAAGCTCACCAAAATGGAGCGCGAGCCGCTCGAAAAGCTCCTGACGGAGATGGCGTGGACAGGCATCATCGAGTACAACTGGGAGAACCTGGACGGCAAAAACCCCAAGCATGAAAAGCGCTGGGTGCTGCCGCTGTTCGTCCCCGGCAGCGCGGAATTTCTGAACATGCGCAAAAGCCAGATCGACGAGCATCCCGAGGTCGCGGCGTTCTTTGAGCGCATGACGATGCTCCCGCTCGAAAAGATCACGCCCATGGTGCCGCCGGGAGGCGCAGGCATCGGCATGCACGTCATCCCTGTGGAAAAGGCCATCGAGACAGGGAACGAGTCCGTTGACTTAGAGCACATCTCCTACTGGCTCAGCAAGTACGAGGGCAAGTACGCCAAGAGCATGTGCTCCTGCCGCGCTAGCCGCGCCAAGCTCGGCGAGGGCTGCGGCGATGACGCCGAGAGCTGGTGCATCGGTGTGGGCGACATGGCCGACTACATCGTCGAAACACAGCGCGGCGAATACATCACGAAGGACGAAGCGCTCGAAATTTTCAAAAAGGCCGAGGACAACGGCTTTGTCCACCAGATCACGAATATCGACGGTGAGCAGAAAAATTTCGGCATCTGCAACTGCAACGTCAACGTCTGCAACGCGCTGCGCACATCGCAGCTGTTCAACACGCCGAACCTGTCGCGCAGCGCCTATGTCGCGAGAGTCGAGAGCGAGAGCTGTGTCGCCTGCGGCCGCTGCGTCGAAAACTGCCCCGCGGGCGCGGTCAAGCTGGGACAGAAGCTCTGCACGAAGGACGGCTACATTGAATATCCCCGTCAGGAATTACCCGACGATGTCAAGTGGGGGCCGGAAAAGTGGAGCATCGACTACCGCGACAGGAACCGCATCAACTGCTACGATACCGGCACCTCGCCGTGCAAAACGGCTTGCCCAGCGCACATCGCGGTGCAGGGCTATCTGAAGCTTGCCGCGCAGGGCAAGTACCGCGAAGCCTTGCAGCTCATCAAGCGTGAAAATCCGTTCCCCGCGGTCTGCGGCCGCATCTGCAACCGCCGCTGCGAGGATGCCTGCACGCGCGGTACGGTCGATCAGGCCGTCGCCATTGACGAGGTCAAGCGCTTCATCGCCCAGCAGGACTTAAACGCGGAAACGCGCTTTGTGCCCGAAAAGGTCATTCCGAAGGTCGACGGCGAATTTTCCGAGAAGATCGCCGTCATCGGCGGCGGCCCCGCGGGCCTGTCGTGCGCATACTACCTCGCTGAAAAGGGCTACCGCCCGACGGTGTTTGAAAGGGAAGCGCGTCCCGGCGGCATGCTGATGAACGGCATTCCGAGCTTCCGCCTTGAAAAAGACGTGGTGGAGGCAGAGATCGACATCCTGCGTGAACTCGGTGTCGAGTTCCGCTGCGGCGTGGAGGTCGGAAAAGACGTGACCATCGCGCAGCTGCGCGAGCAGGGCTATCAGAGCTTCTACGTGGCCGCCGGCCTCCAGTCCGGCGGCAAGCTGAACATCCCCGGCGGCGACGCGGACGGCGTCATGGCGGGTATCGACTTTATGCGGCAGGTCAACCTGCATGAAAAGAAGACGCTTTCCGGTAAGGTCGTCGTCATCGGCGGCGGCAACATCGGCGCGGACGTTGCGCGCACGGCGGTGCGCTGCGGCGCGGAGAGCGTTCACCTCTACTGCTTAGAGGCTTACGACGATATGCCGATGGGCGAGGAAGACCGCAGCGAGTGCGAGCGCGACGGCATCACCGTCCACGCCGGCTGGGGCCAGACCGAGATCGTGGTGGAGGACGGCAAGTGCGCGGGCATCAGGTTCCGCAAGTGCACGCGCGTCAAGAACGGCGAGGGCCGCTTCGCACCTGAGTTTGACGACAGTGTGAGCGAGCAGGCCGAGTGCACGACAGTTCTCTACTGCATCGGCCAGAAGGTCGACTGGCGTGAGCTGCTCACCGGCACCGCTGTTGAGTTCAACCCCAACGGCACGGTCAAGGCAGACCCCGTCACGTATCAGACGGCGGAAAAGGATATCTTCGTCGGCGGCGACGCTTATACGGGTCAGAAATTTGCCATCGACGCCATCGCTGCGGGCAAGGAGGGCGCGATCTCGCTGCACCGTTTTGTCCAGCACGCGACGTTGACGGTCGGCCGCAACCGCCGCCAGTTCATTGAGCTCGACAAGGAGAACGCTCTGATCCCCGTCAATTACGACACAACGCCGCGCCAGCGCATCGGCTATAACGAGGCGCTGCGCAGGACGTTTAGCGACGAGCGCGTCGTGTTTACCGAAGAGCAGATCAAAAAGGAGACCGCGCGCTGCCTTAGCTGCGGCGCGAGCATCGTCGACCCGAACAAGTGCATCGGCTGCGGCGTCTGCACGACGAAGTGCGCGTTCGACGCCATCCACCTGCACCGCGAGAGACCGGAGTGCAGCAAGATGTACGCCTGTGAGGACAAGATGAAGGCCATCCTGCCGTACATGATCAAGCGTGAGTTCAAGATCAAGCGTGCGGCGAGAAAGAGCAAGTAATGCACGAGCTGGGCATTGTCTTCCACGTCATCAAGAGCGTGGAAAAGATCGGAGAGGAAAACGGCCTGACGAACGTCGCGTCCGTGACGCTCGAGCTTGGCGAGGTGTCCGGTGCGATCCCGCACGAACTCGAAAGCTGCTGGAACTGGGCAGTCAAGAAGACCGAGCTTTTACCGGAGGCCGCGCTCAAGATCGAGACCATCCCCGCCGTTACGTACTGCGAGGGCTGCGGGCGCGACTATCCCACCGTGCAGTTTGGCCGCACCTGCCCGCACTGCGGCAGCGAAAAAACGTGGCTCAAGCAGGGTAGCGAGATCAACTTAAAGGAGATTGAGGCGATATGACAGAACCCTATAAGATCATCGAGGTGAAAGAGAGCGTCTTCGCCGACAACGACCGCGAGGCCGCACGCCTTCGCACGCAGCTCAAGCAGGACAGAACGTTTCTGCTGAACCTGATGTCCTCGCCGGGCAGTGGCAAGACGACGACGCTGCTGCGCACGCTTGAAGCGCTCAAGGATGAGCTGCACATCGGCGTGATGGAGGCAGACATCGACTCCGACGTGGACGCGAAGACTATCGCGGACGCGGGCGTCAAGTCCATCCAGCTCCACACGGGCGGCATGTGCCACCTCGATGCAAGCATGACGGAGCAGGGCCTCAAGGAGATCGGCACGAAGGACTTGGACCTCGTCGTGCTCGAAAACGTCGGCAACCTCGTCTGCCCCGCGGAGTTCGACACGGGCGCGGTCAAAAACGCGATGATCCTCTCCGTGCCGGAGGGACACGACAAGCCGCTCAAGTACCCACTCATCTTCACTGTGTGCGACGCGCTCATCATCAACAAGATCGACGTGCTGCCGTATTTCGACTTCGACATGGAAAAGGTCGTCGAATACGCGCACATGCGCAACCCGAAGCTCAAGATATTCCCCCTCTCCGCCAAAACCGGCGAAGGGGTGGACGCCTGGTGCGACTGGCTGCGCGAACAGGTGCGCGCTTGGAACGGGTGAGAAAAGGGAAAGAGATGTACCGCAAGGTACATCTCTTTTTTTGTTATGCGTCCAGCCGAAAGACCGACGGGTAAATTTGTCCGTCCCTGAATTCGAGTACGCCGTAGGTCGGGCGGCGGGGATCGCCAATCGAACCGGGATTCATCATCATCGGCCGCGACGCCGCGTCCACGAGCGGCACGTGCGTGTGGCCGAAGAGCAGAATGTCGGCGTTCATTTCGAGCGCGCGGTACTGCGCGCGGAGAAGTCCGGTCTTCACCCCTAACGTGTGCCCGTGCGCGATGAGCACGCGGTGATCGTCCAGAATCAGCACGCGCTCAAGCGCTTCAAAGCGCCCGAAGTCGCAGTTGCCGGGGACCTGCTCGAGCGGCAGGCTGGGGAAAAGTTCACGCAGCTCCTCGACATCGCGCCAGCCGTCGCCAAGATGGATGATGCCCTGCGGCTTTACGAGCTCCACCGCGCGCACCATGTTGTCGACATTGCCGTGCGAGTCGGATAGTACCAAGTATTTCATAGCGCTTACAGGAACTTGTCGAGCTCGCGCTCGACCTCATCCATCTTCTTGATCTGCGGCTTGTCGATGCGATAGCCGCCCTTGACGACCATGTCGAGCTCACGCAGCGCGCTCAAATTCTGAAGAGGGTTGCCGGAGCAGACGATCAGGTCGGCCTGCTTGTCCGCCTCAATGCTGCCGGTCAGATCACCGATGCCCGCGAGCCGGGCATTGAGTTTCGTCGCGCTGTAGAGCGCGAACGCGGGCGTCACGCCGCAGTATTTGACGAAATAGTGCAGCTCGCGCCACATGTCGTAATGCGTGATGTACGGGCAGCCGACGTCCGTGCCGAGACCGACTGGCACGCCCGCGGCGAGGTTTGCCTTTGCGAGCGCGACGATGCCGTCGAAGACGATCTTACCGTTTTCCTGCTGCTCATACGTCGCGTGCGAAATGCTGCGGTCGAAGAGCGCGTAGGGCAGGGCGGGGGAAATGGTCGAAATTTGGAACGCCTTGCGCTGCTTGAAGAGCGTGATCATTTCGTCGCTTGGCTGCGCGCCGTGCTCGATGGAGTCGACGCCGTTTTGCAGCGCGGCCAGCACGCCCTCAGGGCTCTCAACGTGCGCCGCGACGATCATGCCGAGCGAATGTGCCTTGTCGCACGCGGCCTTGACAAGCTCGGGCTGCATGCGCAGCACGCCCGGCTCGCCCACGACTTCGGCGTCCAGCACGCCGCCGGTGATCATCAGCTTGATGAGGTCGGGCTTTTCGGCGGCGATCTTTTCGACGAGCGCCGCGGCCTCTTCGGCGGAGTGCGCCTCGTAGGCGAGCGAACCCGCCATGTGCCCGCCGGGGACGGAGACCGCCATGTTCGACGCCAGCACGCGCGGGGCAAGAATTTTGCCCGCCGCGGCGAGGTCGCGAATTTTCGTGTCGTAATCGGCGACGCCGCCGACCGTGCGGATGGTCGTGACGCCGGAGAGCAGCTCGGTTTTGGCGTAGCCCTCGCACATGCTGACACCGATCCTGTTCGTCAGCGCGCAGGAGGTGATGAGCTTGACGAGCTTTTTGGGGTCGCTCGCCTTCTTCTTGGGCCGGCCCGAGGCGGGCAGATGCACGTGCATGTTGATGAGACCCGGCAGCACGTACTTCCCGCCGAGGTCGATTGCCTCATAGCCTGCGGGGATATGCTGTGCGTCGACGATCTCATTGATTTTCTCGCCGTCGATGCAGACGGCCTTGCCCGTCTGCGGCTCCATGTGCTCAGAGCCGTCGAGAAGCACGCAGTTTGTCAATGCGTACTTTTTGTCGTTGTGGTACATCGGAGTGTGCGCCTTTCCTGTTATCGAATCTGGCCGCTGCCGGTGATGACGTATTTATAGGTGCTCAGCTCGTCGAGCCCCATCGGGCCGCGCGCGTGGAGCTTCTGCGTCGAAATGCCCATCTCGCAGCCGAGGCCGAACTCCCCGCCGTCGGTGAAGCGGGTGGAGACGTTGACGTACACCGCCGCGCTGTCGACCTCGTCGACAAAGCGGTCGGCCGCGGCTTGGTTCTCGGTCACGATGCAATCGCTGTGGTGCGTCGAGTGATGCTGGACATGCGCGATGGCCGCATCCAGATCATCTACGACCGCGACGGCGAGAATGTAATCGAGAAATTCCGTGTCGAAGTCGAGCTCCGTTGCCGCCGTGCCGGGAATGATCTCCGCCGCGGCTTCGTCGAGCCGCAGCTCGACGGGGACAAGGCCCGCTTCCCTACGCTTGTCGACAAGCGCGGCCTTGAGCTTGGGGAGAAATTCCTTTGCAATGTCGCGGTGGACAAGGCAGACCTCCTCCGCGTTGCAGACGGACGGGCGGCTCGTCTTGGCGTTTTCGATGATCTTTACCGCCATGTTGAGGTCAGCGTCCCTGTCGACGTACACATGGCAGATGCCCGTGCCGGTCTCGATGCAGGGAACGCTTGCATTTTCCACGCACGCGCGGATGAGCCCCTTGCCGCCGCGGGGGATCAGCAGGTCGACAAGGCCGTCCGCCGTCATCAATACCTGCGCGCTCGCATGCGTTGTATCCTCAACGATGTTGACAATGTCGGAATCGCCGCCGACGGACTCAACGCCCGCCTTGAGCGCCGTGACGATGGCGTGAGAGGAGCGATAGGCCTCCTTGCCGCTGCGCAGCATGCAGACGTTGCCGCTCTTGATGCACAGCGCCGCGGCGTCCGACGTGACGTTCGGGCGGCTCTCGTAGATGATGGCGACCAGACCGAGCGGCACCTGCCGCTTGGTGATGGTCATACCATTGGGGCGCTTGAACTGCGCGAGCGCGCGGCCCACGTGGTCGGGCAGCGCCGCGGCCTCGCGGATGCCCTCGGCCATCGCGTGGATGCGGCTCTCCGTCAGGGCGAGACGGTCGAGCATCACGTCGGAGATCGTGCCCTTCGCCGCCTCCATGTCCTTGGCATTTTCGCGCAGGATATCTTCGCTGTTGGCCTCAAGGCTCTCCGCCATCGCGAGCAGCAGCCGGTCCTTCTCCTCGGCGCTTGCGCTGCGGATGCTGCCCCAGGCAGCTTTTGTGCGTTCCAGAAGTTCAATCGTTGTCATGCTTCATCCCTCTTTGCCAAAAATCTTGTGCCCACGCGCTTGCCCGCGGCCACATCGTAGAGTACCTCGGGCGACTGGCCGTTGGCGATGACCATTTCGCAGCCTGCTGCCGTCGCCATCTGCGCGGCGCGGAGCTTGGTCGCCATGCCGCCGGTGCCGAGATTCGACCCGCTGACCCCGCCGAGCGAAATGATGTGCTCGTCGATCTTTTCCACCGTGTCGATGAGCTTCGCGTCGGGGTTCTTGCGCGGGTCTCCGTCGAAGAGCCCGTCGATGTCCGAAAGCAGAATGAGGAGGTCCGCCTGGATCGTCACGGCCACGATGGCAGAGAGCGTATCGTTGTCGCCGATGCCGAACTCCTCGGTGGAGATGGTGTCGTTCTCGTTGATGACCGGCAGCGCGCCGAGCTCTAAAAGCCGCGCGAGCGTGTTGTGGAAGTTCTGCTTGCGCACGCCGCCCTCTTCGATATCCGGTGCGGTGATGAGCAGCTGTGCCACGGTGTGGTTATACTCGGTGAAGAGCTTGTCGTAAATGTACATCAACTCGCACTGGCCGACTGCGGCGGAGGCCTGCTTCGTCGGCACGTCTTTCGGCCGTTCGCTCAGGTTAAGCTTGCCAAAGCCCATGGCGATGGCGCCAGAGGAGACGAGGATGATCTCGTGTCCCATATTTTTAAGGTCGCTTAAAACCTTGCACAGCTTTTCCATACGCTGGATGTTCAGCCGCCCCGTGGGGTGTGCCAGCGTGGATGTGCCGACCTTGACGACAATTCTCATATCGTGATCCCTCCGATCAAAGCGGGCGCGCGATGCGCGCGGACGCTGGAATTTGCTCATTATTATACCGCGCCGATTTGCATTTTGCACTCTTTTTTTGCAAATTTTGCGCCGTAATGACACAGTAAAGTGAAAAAGCACAGGCGCGCGAAAGCGCGCCTGTGCTTTTTTGTGAGATTCTGCTTAAAACGGCTTTTTCGCGACCTCTAAGATCACGTCGAGCATGCCTTGGATCTGCGGGGTGATGACCTTGTTGCGGTGATAAAGCACCTGCCGCCACTGGCTCATCTGACAGTCGGCCACAGGGATGATGGCAAGGTTGCCCTTGTGAATGCTCATCTTCGCCGTGTAGCGCGGCAGCACGGAGAGATACTCTGGATTCTCGCGGATGAGCTTGAGCGCGAGCGTGTCGCTCTCGAGCTCCAAAAACGGCTCGACACTTAGATCCTGACGGGCAAGCTCGCGGTCGAACTGGTCGCGGTAGGGGTTGCCGTGGTTCATCAGGATGAACGGGTGCGACACAAGGTCGGCAAGGTGCACATCATCGCGGGCAGAGAGAGGGTTTTCCGTGTTCGTCACGATGACGACGTCCTCCTGCGCTTCAAAGACTTTGACAAACTGTGTGTCGAAGATCTGCTCATCGAGCGTGTAGATGATGTCGAGCTCATTCTTGACGAGCATTTCGGTGATGGAGGCGATATTGCCCGCGTGCAGGCTGATCTGCACGTGCGGAAAACGCTCGTGGTAGAGCGGCACGATGTTAGAGAACGAGGCGGTGAGCAGAGAATTGAGCGTGCCGACGCGCACGGTGCCGCTCAGCTCGGAATCCGACGAGGCAAAGGCGCTGGCACGCGCGATGGCGCTCACCACGTCGCGCGCGTAGGAGACAAAGTCCTTGCCGTACTGCGTGATGGAGACCGTTTTGCCGATGCGGTCAAAGAGCTGCACGCCCAGCTCGCGCTCGAGCTGCTGGATCTGCACCGTGACGGCGGACTGGGAATAATCCAGAGCTTCCGCCGCACGGGAGAAGCTCTTGAGCTCCGTGACTTTTAAGAATGTGACCAGGTTGCGGACTTCCATGGCTGTCCTCCGATTCAAATTTGTAATACATTTTCAAAAATATATTAGTGGAAATATCTTAATTTGTCAATAGACGCATTATAAAAAATAATGAGTCGGGCGAAAAAGTCGGCCGTGGACACACGGCCGGCTTTTTATGAAGGGGATCAGTCCTTGTACTCGTGGTGCAGCAGCTCGTGCGCGCGCTCATTGAGACCCGCGGCATACATCGCGTCGAGGACGGGGTTGCGCTCGCTGCGCTTGAACATCGCGCTGCGGTCGATCTCGTACAGGCCGTGGGCGCGCTTGAGCTTGGTGCTCATCAGCGCGTAGGGCTGGCCCGCGCCGCCGACGCAGCCGGTGCGGCAGGACATGACCTCGACCAGGTCGACCTCGACCTCGCCGTTTTCGATTTGATCGAGCAGCTTTGCCGCGTTGGCAAGGCCGTGGGCCAGGGCGACGCGCACGTCGCGCCCGTTAACGGGGATGGTCACAAAGCGGACGGCCTCCGTGCCGCGAAGACCGCTGTGCTCGAGCATGCGCAGGACGTTTTTGCTCTTGTCGGGCAGGCAGCAGCGGAGCACCGCTTCCGCCACGCCGCCGGAGGTGCCGAAGATCTCGGCCGCGCCGCTGCCCATGCCGAACGGCAGGTCGGGCGACTCCTTTTCGAGCATCTGGAAGCGGATGCCGGATTCCTTGATCATCTTGATGACCTCCTGCGTGGTCAGCACGAGGTCGACGTTCGGTACGCCGTCGCGGCGGAATTCCTCGCGTCTGGCCTCCATTTTCTTGGCTGTGCAGGGCATGATGGCGATATGGAAGGTCGTGCGGCCGTCGGCGGCGTCCTTTTCGCGGTACTTGTCCTTTAAGACCGTTGCGAACATTTGCATAGGCGAGAGTGCGGAAGACAGGTTCTTGATGAACTGCGGGCGCTCCTGCTCCACATAGCGCACCCAGGACGGGCAGCAGGATGTCATCAGCGGGAGATTTTCGCCCGTTTCCAGGCGGCGGAGGAATTCCTTCGATTCCTCGCGCACCGTGAGGTCCGCGCCGAAGATCGTATCGTAAATTTCGTCCGCGCCCATGATTTTGAGCGCCGTGACGAGCTTGTCGAGCACATTTTCGCCCGCGGGCAGACCATAGGCCTCACCGATGGCGACGCGCACGGCGGGCGCGATCTGGATGACGACGCGCTTTTGCGGGTCGTGCAAGGCACGCCACGCCGCGCCGATGTCGTTTTTGACGGTGATGGCGCCGGTCGTGCATACGGCGGCGCACTGGCCGCAGCTGACGCAGTGAGTGGTCGAGATGGGCTGGTCGTCGCCCGCCTCAATGTGCAGCCCTGGGCCGCGGCCTGCAAAGTGCAGGATGCTCATGCCCTGAACCTCTTTGCACACGCGCACGCAGTCGCCGCAGAGGATGCATTTGTTGAGGTCGAATGTGACCGCAGGGCTTGAAAAGTCCATCGGTACATGCTCGCGCGTATCCTTGAAGTGAACGTGATGGATGCCGAAGCGCACGGCCATCTCCTGCAGACGGCAGGAGCGGTTTTTTTCGCAGGCGGTGCAGTCGCGGCAGTGCGAGGCAAGCATCAGCTCCAGTATCATGCGGCGGTATTTGAGAAGGCGCGACGTGTTGGTGCGGATGCGCATGCCGTTTTTCGGCTTGGTCGTGCAGGCGGCGTCGATCTTGCCGGTGTCCAGATCCTCGACCATACACATGCGGCACGCGCCGTAAACGGAAAGGTCGGAGTGGAAGCAGAAGTTCGGCATTTCCACGCCCGCCTTGCGGCAGACATCCATGATCGTGGGCTCGTCGTCGAACTCCACGCGGATGTTGTCGACATACATGATACCCTTAGCCATCGATCTCCACCTCCTGGATCGCATCAAAGGGGCAGGCCTCGATGCAGGTATAGCATTTGACACATTTTTCCGGATCGATCACGAACGGCGACTTGATGACGCCCGTGATGGCCTCGGCGTGGCAGGAACGCGAGCACTTGCTGCATCCGCGGCAGATGCTCGGGTCGATCTCGAGGCGGATGCGGTTATAGGGAAGTCCACCCGGCTCGATCGGCTCGCGGTCAAGCTCGCAGAGCGCGCAGTCCCCGCGCAGGTGATCCTTGAATTCCTCGGGGAAGTATTTGATGGCCGTTTCCAGCGTGTGGTAGGAATTGCGGCCCAGATTGCAGAACGCCGTGACTGAGATCATCTCGCCAAGGTCGGTGAGCATATGAAAGTCCGACTCGCTGAGGCGGTAGTCCCGCATGGCCCAGAGCAGCTCGTTCATGCGCTTTGTGCCCTCGCGGCAGGGAACGCACTTGCCGCAGAACTCTGTCTGCGTGTACTGCATAAAGCGACACGCGACATCGACCATGCAGCGGTCCTCGTCGAGCACCGTGATGACGCTGTCGCCGCGGCGCACGCCGTAGGGCTTGAGCTTTTGAAAGTGCAGGGGCAGATCGAGATGCTCCTCGACGAGAAGGCCGCCGCTCGGGCCGCCGATCTGCACCGCCTTAAACTTTTTCCCATTCGGAATGCCGCCGCCGATCCCGTAGATCGCCTCTCGGATGGTGGTCGCCTCGTCGGGAATGTCTACATAGCCGGGGTTGGCGATGTCACCCTTGAGTAAAAAAATTCTTGCCATTTCTCTCTCCGTGTTTCGTTTTTAAATTTCAAAAATCTAATAGAATATATAGCACGAAAAACTCTAACACTGCGCCTTAAAATTGTAAAGGGATGCACTGATAAATTATTTGAATAGGAGAGTGGGCTATAAGCAAAAGACGGAGGAGACCGCCTATAATAAGGAGGTCTCCTCCGTTTCTTCTTCGCCCAAAAGCTGCATGATCGACACTTCGAACGCCGTGCGTTCCTCACTGCCGCTTTCGAGCAGCTTGGTGTAGGTCCGGCTCTGCACGCGGCCCTCAAGCGCCAATCGCTCGCCGACGTCCATGCCCGCGATCTGCACGGCGGTCTGTCCCCAGGCGATGCAGGGTAAGTAGTCCGCGCGCCCGTAGTGGCGGTTGACTGCCAGAATGACATCGCAAATGCTGCGGCCGAGCGGCGTGCGCCGCAGCACGGGCTTTTTGCACAGCGCGCCCGAGAGCAGGATGCGGTTAAAGTACGAGCCGTCGCCCGGCTCGATGCTCTGGGCGAACACGGTGATGACGAGCCGGTTGCCCTGCCCGCTCTTGTTGTTAAACGAGCGCAGCTGCCCGACGATGCGAAGGCTCTGTCCCTCCTCCACAGGGCAGACGCGCAGCAGTGCCTCGCTCGCCACGATGACGGGCACGTCGTTCTGGCCTGACAGGCGCTCGACCCGCAGGGGAAATTTGTCGAACCGGCGGGTATGGTTCTCGTGCGAAAAGACGGGCTCGCCTGCGGCGACGCCCCACAGCTCCACATAGTTCTGGTTGCGCTCCATATCGTACACCTCAGCACAGTTTTGTTGGTGTATCCTATGAAAAAGAACGTGGAGATATGCCGTGCCGAGCACGAGGACAAAAAGAAAGAGCCGTCGAAAGACGGCTCTTTCTTTTTGTCATTCGCGTGAGCGATAAATTACATCTTGGAGATGATCTCGACCAGCTCTTCGCCGATGCGGCCCTGAGCCTCGACGGTCGCGGAGCCGATGTGCGGCGTGCAGGAGACCATCGGGTGGGAGTAGAGCGCAACGTTGGTCGCGGGCTCGTCGGCATAGACGTCCAGACCGGCGGCGCGGACCTTGCCGCTGTTGAGCGCGTCAAGAAGCGCAGCCTCGTCGACGTTGGTGCCGCGGGAGGTGTTGATGATGACGACGCCGTCCTTCATCTTGGCGATGCGCTCAGCGTTGATGAGAGCGCCGCCGTCGACAGCGGGAGCGTGGACGGAGATGAAGTCGGACTTGGCGAGCAGCTCGTCCATCTCAACATAGGGGATGCCGAGCTCTTCCTCGATGCCGGGGATGTGGAAGATATCGAACGCGATGACGTTCATGCCGATGGCCTTGGCCATCTTGCCGAGCTTCTGGCCGATGCGGCCGAAGCCGACGATACCGAGCGTCTTGCCGGTCAGCTCGATGCCCTTGCCGTAGGCCTTCTTCTCCCACTTGCCCTCGCGCATGGAGTGGCCGGCGATGGAGATGTAACGGGCGCAGGAGAACATGTGAGCCATAGCGAGCTCAGCAACGGACTCGGAGGGGGACTTCGGGGTGTTCTTCACCTCGATGCCGTTGTCCTTGGCGTACTGCACGTCGATGTTGTCGAGGCCGACACCGGCGCGGATGACGCACTTGAAGCGGCTGCCCTTGGCCTCGTCGATCTGCTTGGCGCGCAGCTTGGTCTTGGAGCGAATGATGGCGACATCAAAGTCGCGCAGGGCCTTACCAAGCTCGTCGGGCTCGTAGAACTGCTCAACGAGCTCGTGACCCATCGCGCGAACCTTCTCGATCGCGCCCTTATCCATACCGTCGGTAACAAGAATACGCATAACGAAATTCTCCTTAAATAATATTAAATCATTTTTGTGACGACATGTGCGTCACAAAAATACATTGGCCCAGCCGCCTTTGGCGGCGGCACCGGTGAACGCTTCGCCGGTGAGGGAGTATCTAAAAGGGGGATGTGATCCCCCTTTTAAAAAGCAATTACTTGGTGTGCTCGGCCTCAAACTTCTTCAGGAACTCGACGAGAGCCTGAGCGCCCTCGATGGGCATGGCGTTGTAAACGCTGGCGCGCAGACCGCCGACGCTCTTGTGGCCCTTGAGGTTATCGTAACCGGCAGCCTTGGTAGCGGCGACGACTTCGGCGTCGAGCTCGGCAGAATCGGTGACGAAGGGGATGTTCATGAGGGAACGGAACTCGGGCTCAACCGTGCCATGGAACATCTTGGAGGAATCCAGGAAGTCATAGATGACCTTGGCCTTCTCGATGTTGCGCTGATGCATGACCTCGAGACCGCCGATGCTCTTGAGGTACTTGAACACCTTGCCGCAGCAGTAAATCGCCCAGCAGTTCGGGGTGTTGTACATGGAGTCGTTCTTGGCGTGGGTGTCATAGCGCATGTAGATGGGCATCTTGGGATCGAGATCCTCGCGGATGAGGTCCTCGCGGATGATGGCGATGACCATACCGGCAGGGCCGACGTTCTTCTGCACGCCCGCATAGATCATGCCGTAATCGCTGACATTGCAGGGCTGGGAGAGGAACATGGAGCTCTGGTCGGAGACAAGGACGTGACCCTTGGTGTTGGGGAGCTGCTGCCAGGTCACACCGTGGATGGTCTCGTTCTCGCAGATGTAGACATAGTCGGCATCGTCGGGAATGTCGAGATCAGAGCAGTCGGGAATGTAGCTGTAGTTCTTGTCCTTGGAGGAAGCGGCGACGATGACTTCGCCGTACTTCTTGGCCTCGGCAATGGCTTTCTTGGACCATGCGCCGGTCTCGACGTAGACGGCCTTGCCGTTCTTCATCAGATTCCAAGGCACAGCCGCGAACTGCAGCGTAGCGCCGCCCTGAATGAACAGGACCTTGTAGTTGTCGGGAATGCCCATCAGGTCGCGCAGGTCAGCCTCGGCCTCGTCGATGATCTGCTGGAAAACCTTGGAGCGGTGGCTCATTTCCATGACGCACATGCCGCTGCCGCGGTAGTTCATCATCTCGTCACGGATTTCCTCCAGCACGGGCTCCGGCATCATAGCGGGACCGGCAGAGAAGTTGTAGGTGCGATTGTACTTCATTGTTGGTGTCCTCCTGATTGTCTTTTTTGAGCAATAGCAACAGAAATTGCATGATATGACAGCTACAGTATAGTCTATTGTGCGGGGATAATCAATAGAAAAAAGCAAACTTATCATTTATTTAAAAACAACTGTGCCGCGCTTTGAAAAACAAAAAGGAAATGAAGAAATTATTGACAAACGATAATTCTTCTGCTACGCTGACGATAGAAATTATCGCAAAACAATAATTCTGGAGGTGCGATATGAAACGTGACCGGATCAAGACCTTACTTTTGGCGGAGGCGCTCATCTGCGCGCTGCTTGCGCTCGCCCTGTGGCTTTTCGAGGGCGACGCCTTTTCTGTCGCCGGATTCCCCGGCAGCGCAGTGGGGCAGGGTTTGAGTGCGCTGGCCGCCTCGGGACGCTTTGGCTTCGCGCTGGCGTTCACGCTGTATGCCGCGGTGATCCTGCTGCCGCTCTATGCGCTCGTGCACATCGCGGCGCGGCGGGAGCTGAAGCCCGAGGACGCGCTGCTCGTGCTCATCGCGTTTGCCGCGGCCTGCGCGCTCTTTCCGCACGGCTGGACCACCTATTGGAGCACATCGGCAGAGGCGCTGTTCCCGCGCCTTGCCTGGCAGTGGCTCGTTTTCGCGCTGCTCGCGGGCTGGGTCGTGCTGCGGCTGCTGCGCCGGTTTTCCGGCGGCGATACGCAGGAGCTCTTGAAGCTATTTCGCGCGCTGCTTATCCTCGCGGCGGCGTACTTCGTCTTTGAGGTCTGCTTTGCCGAATTTGCGGGCCTGTTTTCTGCCGTCGACGCGCTCAAGGCGGGCAACACCGCCTTTACAGACGATACGGTCCTGCCTGTGGCAACGGACATAACGGGTTCGAAGAGCCTTGTGTTCAGCTATGTTGTCCTCGCCCTGCGCTTTGCCGCGGAAGTCCTTCCTACGCTGCTCGCCGCGGCGACGGCGTACTTCGCCATCGGCCTTCTCGACACGATGGAAGACGGCGCATTTACGCAGGAGAGCGCCGCCTACGCGCCAAAGCTCGCCGAATGGTGTGTCAAGGTGCTCAAGATCAGCGTGCTGTTTGCGCTCGCGGTCAACGTTTTACAGGCGGTTTGCGCGCCGCTCATCCTCAGCACAAGCATTTCGATTCCTCTTCCTGTTCTGGAGCTGTGCTTCGTGCTCGCCGCGCTTCTCGGTGCGCGGCTCATCGCCTCGAACGTCGCCCTTGCGGCGGACAACGACCTCTTTATCTGAGGGTGCTGCCATGGCGATCACGGTACATTTGGACGAGGTGCTGAAAGCGCGCGGCATGACAAGCAAGGAACTTTGTGCCACCGTCGGCATCACGGAGGCGAATCTTTCCATTCTGCGCAGCGGCAAGGCCAAGGGCGTGCGCTTTGCGACGCTCAACCGCATCTGCTGCGCGCTCGAGTGCAATGTGGGCGACATTCTGCAATGCGACGGAGAATTGGAGGCAGAGCATGAAGAGTAAAACGAAAACGATACTGATTTTTGCTGCGATCCTCGCGGCGGTCTTTCTCATTGCCTTTCTCGACGGCGGCGCGGTGCAGTCCGCCGCGGACAAGGAGGAAGAGGGCACGCTCATCGGGGCTTTCGTCTCGGAAGAGGATCTCGACATCGGCGGTGATCTTGCGGTCTCGGCCGCGGGCGAATTCGTCTGGAAGGCCGGGCGGCTCTATATGGATACGGACGAAGACTGGTGGGCGCTCAAAGACCGCGGCGGCGGCATCTACTGCACGATGGAGCCGGACGCGCGCTATGGTGAGGAGGACGCCAAGTCGCCGAATATCACGATCTTCGGCGCACTCGGTGCGCCGCTGGGGAAGGCCGGTATCGACGATGACAACGGCGTCCGTACGACGGACATCGACCTCTCGGGCGAGGTCTACGCCTGCGGCGACAGACAAGTGATCTTCAAGCTTTATCCCATCTACCAGACGTCGGATGGACGCATTTATTTGACGCGCGGCAACAGCATGGGCATGTCCGGCTCGGACGGCGCCAGCATGACCCACACGCTCACGAGAGATAAGACCGAGACGATCGGCGGCAAGTCCGAGCGCGTGAAGGTCAGAGTCGCCATCACCGCCGTCTCCCGCCCGACACCGACGAAGTTCACCGTCGCGCACATGGACGAAAACGACGATCTCTTGAAGCTCGAGGAGTTCGCGCCAGACGCGCTGCCCGAGTCTATCACTGCCGCGCCCGGCGCGGCGTATCTTATCGGCACGAGCTATGGACAAGACGGGGACGGCGAGACGGCGGAATACGACATTTGCAGCCGCAGCAATGACAGTGCGCCGTATGCTTACTCAAATCTGAACACTTTCCGCTATCAGGACGGTAAGCTCTGCTCAATCAGCATCAAGGTCAACTGGGGGGAGGGAACAGCATGAAACGACTGATCGCTTTTGCGCTGGCGCTCGCGGTGGTGTTCGGTGTGAGTTTTGCGCTTTACAAGCCTGAGCGTATCGAAGCCGCGGCGCAGGAGACCATGGACGACGAATGGGTCGGATACTTCTTCGCCCTCGAACCCTTCGACGGCAGGCGCTACGCGACGGAGAACGGCGATGATTACGACTTCGGCGTGCCCGGCGTGCCGGTGTTTGTGACCATCACAGCGTTTGAACCCGACGATCCGGATTACGAAGAGGGCTCTGAATTCAACAATTCCGTCGGTGCGGCGGTGTCCGACGAGGTGGTGGGCAGCGGAATGCACATCAAGGTCGACGACAACGGCAGCAGCTACGAGACGGGCGGAGAGATCGCGCTCGACGCGCTGGGACAGGCGGAACTGTACGAATGTTATGTCTATCGCACGTCTGCGGGGGACTACTATGCCGAGTGCACGCAGGCCAACGGCACGAACGTATGTTACAGGACACCCAGCGCAAACTTGAACCAGACGCGGACGATCTCGACCGAGCGGTCGAGCGACTGGCGCGCGAACGGCAAAGCGCAGGGCCGCTCGATCAAGGTGAGCGTTTCATTCGCGGCGCACACGGCGGCGGAATCGGTCGAATTTGTCTGGATGGACAGCGATAAGAACGTTCTGTCGCGCGCGGAATACGCCGCTGACGCTCTTCCCGAGACGCTGGCCGCACCCGAGCATGCGGCGCTTCTCGTCACGGCGATGCAGAGTGTGGACGGTACGACCGAGCGCACGCTCTGCACGCAGGACGATCTGTTCGCCAGAGCCTATGTTCCCTCGACGCTTTCCGGACTTCTGCGCGTTGTCGATGTCTCGCTCGACTGGGGAGAGGACGAGACTTAACCAATTCTTAATAAAGGATTCGCTAAGAAAATGATTGCAATACGCGGGCAAAGCGGGTAAGATGGGGTTAACTCAAAGAAAAGAGGAACTTGCCATGCGTCCCGACGGAACCCGAGTGAAAGAGGCGTCCACCATCGTTTCGGCACTGCCCTATGTCATGCCGCGGCGCTACGACGCGCAGAATTTCATCACCGAATACGCTGATATGGAGATCCTGCGCCGCTACATTCAGGAAAAGCGCCGCGAAGGCGTCCGCATCCCGTATATGACGCTCATTCTGGCGGCATACTTCAAGGCGTATCAGGAAAATCCGAAGATCAACCACTTTATCATGAACAGCAAGATCTATCAGCGCAACCACTTCTGCGTCAGCTTCGTCATCCTGAAAACGCGCGCCGACGGCCGCGCGGATGAGACGTCGATCAAGGTGTTCTTTGAGGACGGGGACGATATCTTCTCCATCAACCGCAAGATCGAGGAGGCGGTCGCGCAGAATCAGGTGGCCGCGCACAACAACAATACGGATAAATTCGCGAATTTCCTGTTCGCCATCCCCATCCTGCCGGGGCTTTTGTTCGGCCTTGTCAAGCTGATGGACCGCTGCGGCGTTTTACCGCGGAAGATCATTGATCTGAGCCCGTTCCACACGAGTCTTTTTATCACGAACCTTGCCTCCATCAACACGAATTCCATCTTCCACCACTGCTACGAGTTCGGCACGACGGGTGTGTTCGTCAGCATGGGCAAGCCTATTGCCAATTACAGGAGCGGGGAGTATAATAAAAAAATGATCCCGCTCTCCGTCGTGATGGATGAGCGCATCTGCACGGGACACGAGTACGCGCTGTTCTGGGCGAGCGTGCGCCGCTATCTCAAGCACCCCGAGCTGCTGGAGGGGAAGCCGACGGAGGAAAACGCAGATCTCGCGGAGGAATGCGTTTGATCAGCAGCCACAAGCCGCAAAGCGCGGGATCTGCGCTTTGCGGCGTTTTCTACTTTTATATGTAGAAGAAAGGACAGGGAAGCTTCCTTGATCGAACCAAAGTCTCAGGCAAAAACGTGCAGCGCCCACGCAGAAATTTTGCAGCAGAACGAGGAACGCACCGTCTACCGTCTCAGGGAGACGGACGGCGAGGTGCGCATCACATCCTATCCCGTTTTCCCCGGCATTGAGCTTGCCTATCACGATGTGCACGCGCCGTCGTACCGTCTGGCAGAGCCGAATGCGGCGGGACTCATCGAGATCCAGCACTGCCGCGAGGGACGCGCGGAATACTGCTGCGGCGGCGAGCATTACTTTTTGGCCCCCGGAGACCTCTCTGTCGTGCGCCGCGCCGCCATCGAGGGGGAGGTGGAATTCCCCACGGGGCACTACCACGGCATCACCGTCACGCTCGACCCCGCCCTTGCGCCGGACTGCCTGTCCTGCATTTTGCAGGATGTCGACGTCCGCCCCAGCGTGCTGGCGGAGAAGTTCTTCGCCGACTCGGAGTGCTTTGTCTCGCGTTCGTCGGCGCGCGTGGAGCACATCTTCTCTGAGCTCTACGCCGTGCCCGCCGGCATCAGACGCGGCTACTTTAAGGTTAAGGTGCTTGAACTTCTGCTCTTTTTGAGTGCGCTCGACGTGGCGCATGAAAAGCACGGCTATACCGCCGCGCAGGTGCGCCTTGCGCGCACGGCGCGCGACGCGCTGCTTGCAAGCACGGAGGACGACATTACGATCTCCGCGCTTGCACAGGAACTCGGTGCGTCGTCCTCGCAGCTCGCCGCGAGCTTTCGCGGCGTGTACGGCATGACGCCCGCAGCATTTTTGCGCGCGCAGAAGATGCACAGTGCCGCGCAGCTCCTGCGCACGAGCGACCGCACGGTGCTCGATATCGCGGGGCAGTTCGGCTATGACAACGCCAGCAAGTTTGCCAAGGCCTTCCGCAGTGTGATCGGTGTGTCGCCGAGCGCGTACCGCGCGGGCGCGGACAGCGACAGCTGCGCGCCGACGGCGGAAAAGGCAGAATAAAATATTTTGGAGCCTCATCCGATCAATTTGGAGCGGATGGGGCTCTTCTTTTCGGGTATCCTAAGACACGTCAAGAGCGAGGACGCCGCTCCTAAAAGTTAGATGAATCTAACTTCTGGGGGGAGCCACCACCGAAACCAAAGGGGAGGGAAACGGGCATGTCTGAAGAGATCCTGGTGCGGCAGGGTGCGCCGACGTTGGCAGGTATCAAAACGGGCAGCCTCTTCCCTTGTCCTTGCGAAGATAAGGAAGCGCTCTTTGCGGACATCCGCCGCCTGAACCGTCTGCTTGTGCCAAAGGGCCTGTGTCTGCTGCCGATCCGTTTTCTGAAAGGACAGGTCCTTTTGTACCTCTACCGCCCCTCTGAGCTGCGGAGAGATTTGGAGAACGAACAGGCGACCGAGATCCTGCACCACGCGGGCTACAATAGCGGCCACTGCGGACGCTGTATCGCAAACCTCATCCGCCGATTCCGCGAGGGCGGCGAATTCCCCCATGAGGTCGGGCTTTTCCTCTCGTATCCGCCGGAGGACGTCAAGGGCTTCATCGACCACCGCGCCTGCAACTTCAAATGCGCGGGGCTGTGGAAGGTCTACGGCGATGAGAAGAAGGCGCGCGAGCTGTTCGCCCGCTTCAAAAAATGCACGGAGATCTACTGCGCACTCTGGGAGGCCGGCTCGGGCATCGAGCAGCTTGCCGTGGCAGTGTGATAGATACTGATTTATGAAAGGAATATACTAATATGAAAAAGACTGCTGTTGTTTATTGGAGCGGCACGGGCAACACCGAGGCCATGGCCAAGGCCGTCGCTGAGGGCATGGAGAGCGCGGGCGCGCAGGTCACGATGTTGACCCCTGACCAGGTCAAGGCCAGCGAGCTGAGCGCTTACGACGCGATCGCCTTCGGCTGCCCCGCCATGGGCAGCGAAGTGCTCGAGGAGATGGAGTTCCAGCCCATGTTTGACGAGGTCAAGCGCAGCCTTGGCGGCAAGAGCGCCGCGCTGTTCGGCTCCTACGGCTGGGGCGACGGCGAGTGGATGCGCAGCTGGGAAAAGGACTGCGATGATTCCGGCATCCGCCTCGTGTGCGAGAGCGTGACCTGCTGCGAAGCGCCTGATGACGCCGCGCTGGACGCCTGCCGCGCGCTGGGCAAGGAGCTGGCGAAGTGAGGATTCCTCTGTGGACGAAAAGCGCGCGATGAGGAAGCTCAGGCGGAAAGCACCTGTGCTCGTTGCGCTTGCGGTCATCCTGCTGAGTCTTGCCATCGGCGGATGCCTGCCTTTTTGAAAACACGATGCGATGGAAGGCCGCGTACGGGGAGTGCGCGGCCTTCCGATTTTTATTTGCGATGCCGAAACGGCAGATTTTTACTGATAAGTATTAGCATAACTTATAGATATGTAGATTATTATCAAAAAACTGATAAATAGGGCGAAGCCTTTCTCTCTTTTGCCGCATGGACGAAAAGAACCCTCTGTGATACCATATTGCTTGTCAAGTTGAGCTCTTTGTAACTGACGGAAACGTGGGTCACCACAGGGGAGCAGAGAGCGTTTCTTGCTGAAATTCAGCAGCCGACCGTCTGGGCACTTCAACTGCACATCGAGGCAGTGGAGCGCCCATTTTTGCTTTTAAGGAGGCAGAACTATGCGAAAGGTAGCCGTTATTATGGGCAGCACGAGCGACCTGCCCGTCGCCGAGAAGGCGATCCAGACGCTCAAGGAATATGGGATCGAGACCGAGGTCCGCGTGTTATCCGCCCACCGGTGCCCGAACGAGGCAAGAGAATTTGCAGCGTCGGCACGGGAGAGCGGATTTTCTTGTATCATCGCGCTCGCGGGCATGGCCGCGCACTTGGCCGGCGCGATGGCCGCGAATACGACGCTTCCCGTCATCGGCGTGCCGTGCAGCGGCGCGAAGCTCGACGGCATGGACGCGCTGCTCTCGACCGTCCAGATGCCGAGCGGCATCCCCGTTGCCACCGTCGCTATCGACGGGGCGAAAAACGCCGCCATCCTTGCCGTCCAGATCATGGCTGTGAGCGACGAGGGCCTTGCCCACAAGCTCCAGGCCGCACGTGACGAGGGCACCGCCGCTGTCTTGAAGGCGGACGAAGAGCTTCGCGAGCGCTACAAAAACTGAGAAACCATCCATCCATATCAATCAACAAAAATATAAAATAAAAGGAGAACAGTCATCATGGAAAAGAAAGAACAGCTCTACGAAGGCAAGGCCAAGAAGGTTTACGCCACCGAAGATCCCAACCTCGTCATCGTTTCCTACAAGGACGACGCCACCGCCTTTGACGGCGCAAAGAAGGGTACCATCGTCGGCAAGGGCGTCATCAACAACCAGATGACCAACCGTTTGATGGCCAAGATGGAAAAGGCCGGCATCCCGACCCACTTTGTTGAAGAGCTCAGCGAGCGCGACACGCTCGTCAAGAAGGTCTCCATCGTCCCGCTGGAGGTCATCATCCGCAACATCTCCGCCGGTCATTTTGCCTCCCGCTACGGCGTGGAGGAGGGTATCGTCTTCTCCGAGCCCACGATCGAGTTCTCCTACAAGAACGATGATCTGCATGACCCCCTGATGAACGCCTATCACGCCGTTGCCCTCAAGCTCGCGACCTGGGAGGAGATCGAGCTCATCAAGAAGTATGCCTTCGCCGTCAACGACACGCTCAAGGCATTTTGGAGCGAGTGCGGCGTCACGCTCGTCGACTTCAAGCTCGAGTTCGGCAAGACCGTCGACGGCCAGATCGTTCTCGCCGACGAGATCAGCCCCGACACCTGCCGCCTGTGGGACAGCAAGACGAACGAAAAGCTCGACAAGGACCGCTTCCGCCGCGACCTCGGCGGCGTGGAAGACGCCTACGCCGAAGTCATGAAGCGCCTGATGGCTCACGACGCACAGTAAGATCAAATATGACAGAGAATCACAACATCATCCCGGCGCGCCACATTCACGAAGAATGCGGCGTGTTCGGCATCTTTACGCCTCAGGAGGCGGACGTCGCGTCCTATGCCTACTACGCGCTCTACTCCCTCCAGCACCGCGGACAGGAGAGCGCGGGTATCGTCGTCAACGACGACGGCCTGTTCCGCTCGCTGCGCGACACTGGCCTTGTGAGCGAGGTCTTCCCGTCCGAGCAGCTCAAATCGCTCGGCAAGGGTACCATCGCCGTCGGCCATGTGCGCTACGGCACGACCGGCAGCGACAACAAGCGCAACGTCCAGCCCATTTTAGTGAACCACTTCAAGGGCCGTATGGCGCTCGCGCACAACGGCAACCTGACGAACTCCCGCGAGCTGAGGCAGGAGCTTGAAAGTCGCGGCTCCATCTTCCAGACCACGACCGACAGCGAGGTCATCGCCTATATCATCGTGCAGGAGAGACTCAACCGCGGCTCCATCGAAGAGGCTGTCTCCGCTGCGATGGACCGCATCGAGGGCGCGTATTCCCTCGTCCTCTCCTCGCCGACGAAGCTCATTGCCGCGCGCGACCCCCACGGCTTCCGTCCCCTCTGCATGGGGCATCTGAAGGACGGCTCTGTTGTCTTCGCATCTGAATCCTGCGCGCTCAACGCCATCGGCGCCGAGTTTGAGCGCGACATCCGCCCCGGCGAGATCGTTGTCGTCGACACGGCCGGCGTTCGCTCCGACACGAGCCGCTGCGGCAAAGCGCCGAAAAAGCTCTGCGTCTTCGAGTTCATCTACTTCGCCCGCCCTGACTCCGTCATCGACGGCAGCAGCGTCCACGTCGCACGCCAGCGCGCAGGCGCGTTCCTCGCGCTCGAGCATCCCGTGCAGGCGGATGTCGTCATCGGCGTGCCGGATTCCGGCCTTGATGCAGCCCTCGGTTACGCGCGCCAGAGCGGCATCCCCTACGGCATCGGCTTTATCAAAAATAAGTACATTGGCCGCACGTTCATCTCGCCCACGCAGACGATGCGCGAAAACGAGGTCAACATCAAGCTCAACCCCATCCGCTCCGTGGTCGAGGGCAAGCGCGTCGTGCTGATCGACGACTCCATCGTCCGCGGTACGACCTGCCGCCGCACGATCGACCTATTGTGGAAGGCGGGCGCGAAGGAGATCCACATGCGCGTCAGCGCGCCGCCGTTTGTCTCCGAGTGCTACTACGGCACGGACATCGACGACAAGAACAACCTCATCGCCACGCACCACACGGTCGATGAGATCGCGAAGATCATCGGCGTCAACTCGCTCGGCTACTTAAGCATCGAGGACGTCGTCAAGCTCGCCGACAACACCGAAAACGGCTTCTGCACGGCCTGCTTCGGCGGCGGCTATCCCACCTCTATCCCGAAAGACGGCGGCAAGGACCGCTTTGAGTGCAAAATCAGTGAAGGGGAGAAAAAGAAGAATGCGTAGTTTTTCCGAGAGCTACCGTGACGCCGGCGTGAATATCGAGGCCGGCTACGAGGGCGTCAAGCTGATGAAAAAGCACGTCCAGCGCACCATGATCCCAGGCGTTGTGTCCGATATCGGCGGCTTTGGCGGCCTGTTTGCGCCTGATCTTACTGGTATGAGCGAGCCCGTGCTCGTCTCGGGCACGGACGGCGTGGGCACGAAGCAGCGCATCGCGCAGCTGATGAACAAGCACGACTCCGTCGGCATCGACTGCGTCGCCATGTGCGTCAACGACATCATCTGCTGTGGTGCAAAGCCCATCTTCTTCCTCGACTACATCGCCATCGGCAAGAACGAGCCGGAGAAGGTCGCGACGCTCGTTTCCGGCGTGGCCGAGGGCTGCGTGCAGTCCGGCTGCGCGCTCATCGGCGGCGAGACCGCCGAACACCCCGGCACCATGTCTGCCGACGACTACGACCTTGCGGGCTTCGCCGTCGGCATTGTCGACCGCGCGAAGATCATCGACCACGACCGCATGCGTCCGGGCGACGTTGTGATCGCGCTTACCTCAAGCGGTATCCACTCCAACGGCTACTCCCTCGTGCGCAAGGTCTTCAACGTTGAGCACGCGGACCTCGGCGCATATGTTGACGAGCTCGGCTGCACGCTGGGCGAAGAGCTGCTGCGCCCGACGAAGATCTACGTGAAGCCCGTTCTCGCTGCGATGGACGTGGCCGACGTCCACGGCGTCAGCCACATCACAGGCGGCGGCTTCTACGAAAATATCCCCCGCTGCATCCCCGACGGCCTGTGCGCGAAGATCGACAAATCCGCTCTCCGCACGCCGCCGATCTTCTCAATGCTCCAGCGCATGGGCAGCATCCCCGAGCACGACATGTTCAACACCTACAACATGGGCGTCGGCATGACGATGATCGTCGCCAAAGATGACGCCGACAAGGCGCTTGCCGCCCTCAAGGAAAACGGCCAGGACGCCTACGTGATCGGCGAGGTCGTGAGCGGGGAAGAGAAGGTCGCACTATGCTGAAAAGCGCGCGCATCGCGGTGTTCGTCTCGGGCGGCGGCACGAATTTACAAGCCTTGCTCGACGCGCAGAGAGACGGCAAAATTCCACACGGCGAGATCGCGCTCGTCATTTCCTCTCAGGCATGCGCCTACGCGCTCGAACGCGCGGAAAAGGCGAACGTCCCCGCACACACCGTGCCGTCGAGCCTCATCCAGCACGACTTTGAGGCGGCGATCGAGCTTCTGCTCGAGCAGTACAAGATCGACGTCATCGTCCTCGCGGGCTTTTTGAGCATCCTGAGCGAGAACTTCACGAAAAAGTGGCCGCGCCGCATTCTGAATATCCATCCGTCGCTGATCCCGTCGTTCTGCGGCAGGGGCATGTACGGCTTAAAGGTGCACGAGGCCGCGCTTGCGCGCGGCGTGAAGGTCACGGGGGCGACGGTGCACTTTGTCAACGAAATCCCCGACGGCGGCGAGATCATCCTGCAAAAGGCCGTCGAGATCGAAGAGGGCGACACGCCCGAGACCTTACAGCGCCGCGTGATGGAGCAGGCCGAATGGAAGCTCCTGCCGCGCGCGACGGAGCTTGTCTGCCGCGCCATCACAGAAGAGGAGAACTGAAATGGTCGACTTTTTGCACTTTCTGAAAAATACGTCTTATCCCGGCCGCGGCATTTTAGTCGGCAAGGACCGCGTCTATTATTTCATCATGGGCCGCAGCGAGAACAGCCGCAACCGCGTCTTTGTCAAGACCGACGACGGCATCCGCACCGAGGCCTTTGACCCCGCCAAGCTCGCCGACCCGAGCCTCATCATCTATCACCCCGTCCGCACGATGGGCAGCGACCTCGTTGTGACGAACGGCGACCAGACCGACACGATCTGCGAGCACGGCGACTTCCGCCGCGGCCTGATGACGCGCGAGTACGAGCCCGACGAGCCGAACTGGACGCCGCGTATTTCCACCATCGTGCATGAGGACGGCTCGTTCGAGATGTCCATCCTCAAGCATAACGACGGCCGGTGCCTGCGCGAGTTCTTCTGCTACGAGGGCTGCGACGCGGACAAGGCCTACTTCATCAGCACCTATCAGGGCGACGGCACGCCGCTGCCGACATTTGCGGGCGAGCCGATGGAGGTGAGCGTCCCCAGCCCCGAAGAGGTCTGGGACGCGCTCAACGAGGACAACAAGGTGTCCCTTTACGCAAACATGAACGGCGAAGTCAAGCTGTTCAACAAGAATTTAGGCGATTGAGGAGAACGATATGAACGAGCTCGAACTCAAATATGGCTGCAACCCCAACCAGAAGCCTGCGCGCGTCTTTATGAAAGACGGCGGCGACCTGCCGTTCACCGTGTTGAACGGCAAGCCGGGCTACATCAATCTGCTCGATGCCTTCAACTCCTTCCAGCTCGTGCGCGAGCTTAAGGAGGCCACGGGCCTGCCCGCCGCGGCGAGCTTCAAGCACGTCTCTCCCGCGGGAGCGGCGCTCGGCCTGCCGCTCGACGAGGTGGACAAGCAGATTTACTTTGTTGAGCCTGACGAGGCCCTTTCGCCCATCGCCTGCGCCTATATCCGCGCCCGCGGCGCGGACCGCCTCTGCTCCTACGGCGACTGGGCGGCGCTCTCCGACGAGTGCGACGCCGCGACGGCGGAATATCTGAAAGGCGAGGTCTCCGACGGCATCATCGCCCCCTCGTTCAGCGAGGAGGCGCTTGCCATCCTGAAGACGAAAAAGGGCGGCAAGTACAACATCGTGCAGATGGATCCCGCCTACATTCCCGCCCCGCAGGAGCAGAAGGACGTCTTCGGCGTCACGTTCGAGCAGGGCCGCAACAACTGCAAGATCGACGAGTCGCTGCTTGCGAACATCGTCACCGAAAATAAGAATCTTCCCGATGACGCGAAGCGCGACATGATCGTTTCGCTCATTACGCTCAAATACACGCAGTCGAACTCCGTCTGCTACGCCAAGGACGGCCAGACCATCGGCGTCGGCGCCGGCCAGCAGAGCCGCATCCACTGTACGCGCCTTGCCGGCAGCAAGGCGGACAACTGGTATCTCCGCCGCCACCCGAAGGTGCTTGCGCTGCCGTTTGTGGACGGTATCCGCCGCCCTGACCGCGACAACGCCATTGATGTTTATATTTCCGACGAGTGTGACGACGTTTTGGCCGACGGTGCATGGCAGCGCGTCTTCAAGGAGCGCCCCGAGCCACTGACGGTGCAGGAGCGCAAGGATTGGGTCGCCCGCCAGAGCGGCGTGACCGTCGGCTCCGACGCGTTCTTCCCGTTCGGCGACAATGTTGAGCGCGCGAGAAAGAGCGGCGTCACCTACATCGCGGAACCCGGCGGCTCGATCCGCGACGACAACGTCATCGAGACCGCGAATAAATACGGCATCACCATGGCCTTTACCGGACAGAGATTGTTCCATCACTAAAAGGAGGAACGAAACGAATGAAACTCATGGTCATCGGCGGCGGAGGCCGCGAACACGCCATTATCAAGAAGTTAAAAGAAAATCCCGCAGTTGAGGAAATTTACTGCCTGCCCGGTAACGGCGGCATCGCCGCCGACGCGGTCTGCGTGCCGGAGATCGGCGCAAAGGACATCCCCGCGCAGGTCGAATTTGCGAAAGCGCACCGGATCGACTACGCCGTCGTCGCGCCGGACGATCCACTGGCCCTCGGCGCGGTGGACGCGCTGACCGAGGCGGGCGTTCCGTGCTTCGGCCCCGACAAAAAGGCCGCCGTCATCGAGGCGAGCAAGGCATTTTCCAAGGATCTGATGAAAAAATACGGCATCCCCACGGCAAAGTATGAGCTCTTCACCGACGCGGACGCCGCCTGCGCCTATATTGATTCTCAGGGCGCGCCCATCGTCGTCAAGGCCGACGGTCTGGCGCTCGGCAAGGGCGTCATCGTCGCGCAGACGGTGGAGGAAGCAAAGGCTGCCGTCCGCTCCATGATCGAGGGCAAGGCCTTCGGTCAGAGCGGCGCGCGCGTTGTCATCGAGAAATTCATGGAGGGGCCCGAGGTCTCCGTTCTGAGCTTTACCGACGGCGAAACCGTTGTTCCCATGGTGTCTTCCATGGACCACAAGTGCGCGCTCGACGGCGACAAGGGCCCCAACACCGGCGGCATGGGCACGATCGCGCCGAACCCCTGCTACACCAAGGAGATCGCGGCGGAGTGCATGGAAACGATCTTCCTGCCCACGATCCGCGCGATGAAGGCCGAGGGCCGCCCCTTCAAGGGCTGCCTGTACTTCGGCCTGATGCTCACAAAGGACGGCCCGAAGGTCGTGGAGTACAACTGCCGCTTCGGCGATCCCGAGACGCAGGTCGTGCTGCCGCTTCTCAAGTCCGACCTGCTCACGGTCATGCAGGCCACGACGAGCGGTACGCTCAAGGACGTCCCCATCGAATTTTTGACCGATTCCGCCTGCTGCGTCGTCCTCGCCTCGAACGGGTACCCCAAGAAGTACGAGAGCGGCTTTCCCATCACGATGAGCGAAGAGGCCGCTGCGCACACCTACGTCGCGGGCGCGAAGAAAGACGGAGACAGGCTCCTGACCGCGGGTGGCCGCGTGCTCGGCGTTACCGCCGTCGCCCCCACGCTGGAAGAAGCCGTGAAGGAGGCCTACCGTTTATCGTCCGAGGTCGATTTTGCCAACAAATACTGCCGCAGCGACATTGGCCGCCGAGCCCTCGCCGCGCAAAAGGAGAGAGAGTAAATGGTCTATCGCGTCTGTGTTGAAAAAAAGCCCGGCCTTGCGCCCGAGTGCGCGAGCCTTCTTTCCGACTGCCGCTCGTTTCTGGACCTCAAGGGTCTTGAAAATGTGCGCATTTGGAACCGCTACGATGTTGAGGGCATCGACGAGACTCTGTTTGCCTATGCAACAAACACCGTTTTCTCGGAGCCGCAGCTTGACCTGACGAGCGGGGAGATCGACGCGAGCGGCGCTGCCGCCGTGTTTGCCGTCGAGCCGCTGCCCGGCCAGTTCGACCAGCGCGCGGACAGCGCGGCGCAGTGCATCCAGCTCCTCAGCCAGGGCGAGCGCCCGCGCATCCGCACGGCGAAGGTCTACGCGCTCTACGGCACGCTCTCTGAAAAGGACGTCGAGGCCGTCAAGCACCACGTTATCAACCCTGTCGAGAGCCGCGAGGCCTCGCTTGCAAAGCCCGAGACGCTCGAAGAGAACCTCTCCGAGCCCAAGCCCGTCGCATCGGTCGACGGCTTTACCGGGATGGATGAATCGGCGCTCTCGGCGCTTCTTTCGTCCATGGGCCTTGCGATGGACTTAGACGACCTCAAGACCTTGCAGGCCTATTTCCGCGACGAAGAGCACCGCGACCCCACCGTGACCGAGGTGCGCGTCGTCGACACCTACTGGTCCGATCACTGCCGCCACACGACGTTCTCTACGCATTTGGACGAGGTCAGCATCGAGAATCCCGCCGTCAAGGATGCGTATGACCGCTACCTCGCCGCGCGCGAGGAGGTCTACGGCCTCGAGAAGGCTGCCAAGCGCCCCCAGACGCTCATGGACATCGCGACCATCGGCACCAAGACGCTCAAGAAACGCGGCCTTCTCCCCGAGCTCGACGAGAGCGAGGAGATCAACGCCTGCTCTATCCACGTTCCCGCCAAGGTGAACGGCGAGGAGCAGGACTGGCTGCTGATGTTCAAAAACGAGACCCACAACCACCCCACCGAAATTGAACCCTTCGGCGGCGCGGCCACCTGCATCGGAGGCTGCATCCGCGACCCGCTCTCCGGCCGCGCTTATGTCCATCAGGCGATGCGCGTCACCGGCGGCGGCGACCCGCGAAAGACGCTCGCGGAGACGCTTCCCGGAAAGCTCCCCCAGCGCAAGCTGGCGCAGACCGCGGCGGCGGGATATTCGTCCTACGGCAACCAGATCGGCCTTGCCACGGGCCATGTCGCCGAGCTCTACCACGAGGGCTACATTGCCAAACGCCTTGAGTGCGGCGCGGTCGTCGCCGCGGCGCCCGCCAAGAACGTTGTGCGCGAGCGTCCCGCCCCGGGCGACGTCGTTATCTTGCTCGGCGGCCGCACGGGCCGTGACGGCATCGGCGGCGCGACCGGTTCGTCGAAGAGCCACGATATGAAGTCCCTCACCACCATGGCGAGCGAGGTCCAGAAGGGCAACGCGCCCGAAGAGCGCAAGATCCAGCGCTTGTTCCGAAACGGCGAGGTCACCCGCCTCATCAAGCGCTGCAACGACTTCGGCGCGGGCGGTGTGTCTGTCGCCATCGGCGAGCTGGCCGACGGCCTCAAGATCGAGCTCGACGCCGTGCGCAAGAAGTATGAGGGCCTCGACGGTACCGAGCTTGCGATCTCCGAATCGCAGGAGCGCATGGCCGTCGTCGTCGCGCCGGAGGATGAGGCGAAGTTCATCGCCGCCGCGCAGGCCGAAAACCTGGAGGCCTACCGCGTGGCCGTCGTGACTGAGAGCCCCCGCATGGTCATGCACTGGCGCGGCCAGACGGTCGCCGACCTTTCGCGCGCCTTCCTCGACACGAACGGCGCAGTCAAGCACGCAAGCATTCGCGTGGAAGCGGGAAAGAAGCAGGCGGAGTCCGCTTGCGCGCCGTGCACGCTGCGCGATATGGCGGGCAGCCTCAAGAGCGCGTCCCGCCGCGGCCTTACCGAGCGCTTCGACTCCACCGTCGGTGCGTTCTCGCTGCTCATGCCCTTTGGCGGCAAGACGCAGCGCAGCCCCTCGCAGGCGATGGCGGCGCTGCTGCCGGTGCTGCCGGGCAGCAAGACCGAGCAGGGCAGCGTGATGGCCTGGGGCTGCGACCCCGACGCACTGAGCGCCGATCCTTACACGGGCGCGCACAGCGCGGTCTACACCTCGGTTGCTAAGATCGTCGCCGCGGGCGCCGATTATCACAAGGCATATCTCACCTTACAGGAATTTTTTGAAAAGCTCCGCAATGAGTCCGTGCGCTGGGGCAAGCCTTTTGCCGCGCTCCTCGGTGCGCTGGACGCGCAGCTTGAGCTCGGCGCCGCCGCCATCGGCGGTAAGGACTCGATGTCCGGCACGTTCTTAGACCACGACGTCCCGCCGACGCTCATCTCGTTCGCCATTGCACCGGTGTGCGCGGGCGAGCTTGTGACGACGGACTTCAAGTCCGCCGGTCACGGCATTTACCTCTTCTCCGGCGAAACGTCGGAGGAGCAGAAGTCTGCGTGGGAGCGCTTCACCGCACTCGCCCGCGCGGGCAAGGCCGCAAGCGCGTGGGCGGTCGAAAACGGCCTTGCCGAGGCGGTGATGAAGATGTCGCTCGGCAACGAGGTCGGCTTTGCCGCGGCTTCGACCGCTCTCGACTGGTACCGGCCCATGCCCGGCGCGATCGTCGCCGAGCTCACCGAGGAAATTCCCGACGCCGTCTGCATCGGCATCACGACGGCGGAGAAGACGATCACCATCGGCAATGACGAGGCGAGCATTTCTGAGCTGCTGGCCCTGAACGATTCCGTGCTCGAATCGGTCTATCCGACGAAGACGCAGGACGCCGGTACGGTCGTGCGCTTTACCTGTGAAACGGAAAAGCGCGCCGCGCCCGCCGTTAAGGTCGCACGCCCGAAGGCGCTGATCCCTGTCTTCCCCGGCACAAACTGCGAGTACGACACCCAGCGCGCCCTGCTCGAAGCGGGCGCGGACGCCGAGCAGTTCATCATCCGCAACTTAACGAGCGCCGACGTTGCTGACAGCGTCGAGCGCTTTGCCAAGGCCGTCAAGGATAGCCAGATCATCGTCATCCCCGGCGGCTTCTCCGGCGGCGACGAGCCCGACGGCAGTGCCAAGCTCATCACGGCGTTCTTCCGCAACGCCGCGGTCAAGGAGCAGGTCACGGACCTCCTCGAAAAGCGCGACGGTCTGATGCTCGGCGTGTGCAACGGCTTCCAGGCGCTCATCAAGCTCGGCCTCGTTCCCTATGGCAAGATCATGGACACCGACGCTGATTTCCCGACGCTCACCTATAACGTCATCGGCCGCCACCAGTCCCGTCTGGTCCGCACGCGCGTGTGCTCCAACAAGTCCCCCTGGCTTGCGGGTACGAAGGTCGGCGACATTTACACCGTGCCCATTTCGCACGGCGAGGGCCGCTTCCTCGCATCCGAAGAGCTTGTGAAGAAGCTCGCCGAAAACGGCCAGATCGCCACGCAGTACGTAGACCTTGACGGGTATGCTACAATGGATGCAGCATTCAACCCCAACGGCTCGATCTGTGCCATCGAGGGTATCACCTCGCCCGATGGCCGTGTATTCGGCAAGATGGGGCACACCGAGCGCATCGGCAAGGAGCTTTACCGCAACGTTCCCGGACAGTATGAGATGGAGCTGTTCACCTCTGCCGTGCGCTATTTCAAGTAATTTAAGAAGAGAGGAGCAGACCCAATGGCTTATTATTATCCCGAACCGTCTCACACGTTCAGCGAATATCTGCTCGTCCCCGGTTACACGTCCGAGGACTGCATTCCTGACAACGTCTCGCTCAAAACGCCCCTCGTGCGCTACCGCAAGGGGCAGGAGGAGTGCCCCATCAGCCTGAATATCCCGATGGTCTCGGCCATCATGCAGTCGGTGTCGAACGACACGCTGGCCATCGCGCTGGCCAAAGAGGGCGGCCTTTCGTTCATCTTCGGCTCCCAGTCCATCGAGAGCGAGGCCGAGATGGTGCGCCGCGTGAAGAGCAATAAGGCGGGCTTTGTGCCGTCAGCCTCGAACCTGACAAGCGAGCACACGCTGGCCGACGTGCTGGCCCTCAAGGAGAAAAACGGCTTCTCGACCGTCGCCATCACCGAGGACGCGACGCCCAACGGCAAGCTCCTCGGCATCGTGACGAGCCGCGACTACCGCGTGAGCCGCATGAGCACTGATTTGAAGGTGCGCGAGTTCATGACTCCGCGCGAAAAGCTCGTCACCGCTCCTGCGTCGACCACGCTCAAGGAGGCTAACGACATCATCTGGGAGCACAAGCTCAACGCGCTGCCCATCGTGGATGAAAACGACCACCTGCTCTACTTCGTCTTCCGCAAGGACTACGCCGAGCACAAGGAGCACCCCCTTGCGCTTCAGGATGACAAGAAGCGATACCTCGTCGGCGCGGGTATCAACTCCCGTGACTACGCCGAGCGCATCCCCGCGCTCGTGGAGGCCGGCGCGGATGTGCTGTGCATCGACTCGTCGGAGGGCTACTCCGTCTGGCAGAAGAAGGTCATCGACTACGTGCGCGCGAACTATGGCAATACCATCAAGATCGGCGCGGGCAATGTCGTCGACCGCGACGGCTTCCGCTTCCTCGCCGAGAGCGGCGCGGACTTTGTCAAAGTCGGCATTGGCGGCGGCTCCATCTGCATCACGCGCGAAACGAAGGGTATCGGCCGCGGCCAGGCCACCGCGCTCATTGAGGTGAGCGCCGCGCGCGACGAATACTTCCGCGAGACCGGCGTGTATGTTCCCATCTGCTCCGACGGCGGCATCGTGCACGACTATCACATGACGCTCGCGCTCGCCATGGGCGCGGACTTCCTGATGCTGGGCCGCTACTTCGCTCGCTTCGACGAATCGCCGACGAACAAGCTGCTTGTCAACGGCGTGTACGTCAAGGAATACTGGGGCGAAGGCTCGAACCGCGCGCGCAACTGGCAGCGTTACGACCTCGGCGGCAAGACGGGCCTTGCGTTTGAAGAGGGCGTGGATTCCTACGTCACCTACGCGGGCTCCCTGCAGGATAACGTCGCAAGAAGCCTTTACAAGGTCAAGTCGACCATGTGCAACTGCGGCGTGACGACGATCCCTGACCTGCAGAAGAACGCGAAGCTCACGCTCGTCTCCGCCACCAGCATCGTCGAGGGCGGCTATCACGACGTCACCCTCCGCGCCACGAACGCCAGCAACAACTAAACAGCGCAAAGAACAACAAAAAGCGGTTCCCAAACGGGAACCGCTTTTTTCATGGCTGATTACTTTTTGAACGTTACGCACGCCTGCGAGGCGGTTTTGCCGTCCGGCTTGACGATGCCGATGCGGCACGTGCCGTCATCGAGTGACTTCTTGTAGACCGTCAGCGCCTCACCCTCGAAGCACGGCGTTGAGTAGTGTAGCTCGACCGATTGAATATTACCGCTCGCGAGCTCCTTTGCCGAAAAGCAGTCGAGCAGCAGGCGCACATAGGCCACGTTGTTCATGTGGTGGCCGAGGTCGATGTCCGTCGACCGCACGGCGTAGTGCGAGAAAAGGTCGGCGTCCTCAAACTTTTCATGGAAGCGCTGCAATTTTTCGGGGATGGCCGTCTCGGCGGGGAAGGGGTAGTCCTTCGGAAAGCCCGAGTCGCCAAAGCGGATGATCTTCTGCTCCGGTCCTAAGATGGCCCACTCGGTCTTGCCGCGGGCAATGACCGCCTCACCGCGCGAGAGTGTGTAACTGCGGTACGTGCGTACGTCGCGCTCGCTGCACGCCTCCGCCCACGTGCGCACCGTGAGTTCGTCCATCAGGTACGCGCGCTCAAAGAGATCGACGCGCGTGTGGACCGTGAGCCAGAATTCACCCTTTTTCGCCATCGCGCTGCTGCCGACGCCCAGCACCTCCGCGTGCTGCGCTGCGATGCCCTGAAAAATCGTAAACGCCGCCAACGGCGACAGCGCGCCCGACGCGTCACAGTAGTCGGGCGTGACGGTAAGACGTTTTTCAAAAATGCTCTCCATGCAGTTCTCCTTTGAATTTGTCGTTTTCTTAACGATAAGTATAGCATGGAATTGGTATTGCCTCAAGCGGACAAAATGACCCATGCGTTAAAAAAGCTCCACATTGTGGAGCGTTGTTTCCGCACAGGTGCGGAGGGGAAGGCAGCGCCGTCGGCGCTGCACGAATCAAAGGGGATATTCTCTTTCGCGAAAGAGAATATCCCCTTTGGAACCCCAAGAGAAAGGCTTTTGATTGGCAGTCTCTGGCTTGAATGACTTTTATGCCTCTGGAATGGGAGTGCCTGCCAAGTGATGAATCTAAACGATTTGTCTTACTTCTATCTCCGCCGCCGCTTTGCCTGCGATTCGGCAGTCTTCAGCAATTTCCGCCTACTTTGGATTGTTTAGCATTGCTGGCGCTCGCCGCAGTACGCACTATCGAAATAGCATGCGTTGTCGGTGGCAGGTGATTAGGCTGCGCCAAAACAAGATCAGCAGAGCGGCAGCGGATAATGGAAGCACACCAAATCGTATAGCAGAACTAAACGCGGCAGCGCCGCGCGCAGGTAGTGCAATCGGCAAGCGCCGCAACTCTTCAAGCTGCTCGCCTGCAATGGAAAACCTTTCTCTCGGGGGATCAAAAGGGGGATACTCTCTTTCGTGAAAGAGAGTATCCCCTTTACCCGCGCCCCCACACGGTGTGGGGAATAGGGTGGCAGCACTTTGTGCTGCAATTTTATTCCGATAAAAGAATTCTATCGTTATCAAGCTCATGTCCGGCACCTGCTTTGAACCGCGCGATGAGATCGTCGACTCCCATCCCCGCGCGTTCACTGCCCGCGACGTCGAGCACGATGTGCCCGTCCGCCATCATCAGTGTGCGGTTGCCGAGCTCAAGTGCCTGATGCATGTTGTGCGTGACCATCAGGCAGGTAATGTGACTTTCCGCCACGACGCGGCGGGTGAGGTCAAGCACCTTTTCCGCCGTTGCGGGGTCGAGCGCCGCGGTGTGCTCGTCAAGAAGTAAGAGCTGCGGCGGCACCATCGTCGCCATCAGCAGCGTGAGCGCCTGACGCTGGCCGCCGGAGAGCAGGCCCACGGGGTTTTTCATGCGGTCCTCAAGGCCCATGCCGAGCTGCTTGAGCTGCTCGGCGAAGAACTTCTTGTCCTTCTTGCTGATGCGGCTGAACGGATTGCCGTGCGCCGCGCGCAGGTACGCGAGCGCAAGGTTTTCTTCGATCGTCATGCTCGGCGCGGTGCCGCGCAGGGGGTCCTGAAAGAGACGCCCGATGCGGCGGGAGCGCTCGTGCTCGGGCATGAAGGTGATGTCCTTGCCCGCGAGCGAAATGCTGCCCTCGTCGGCATAAAAGCTGCCCGCGATGGCGTTGAAGAGCGTCGACTTGCCCGCTCCGTTCGAGCCGACGATGGTGACGAAATCGCCCTCGTCCAAATGCAGGGAAAGGGAAGAAAGCGCCTTTTTTTCATTCACCGTGCCGGGGTTGAAGGTCTTGGAGAGATTTTGAATGTCCAGCATCTTACACGCCCTCCTTATTTCTGGCGGCCATTTTGCGCTTCTGGAATGCCGCCCACTTCTGGATGCTCGGCGCGGCAATGGCCAGCGCCACAATGATGGCCGTCAGGAGCTTCAGGCACTCGACGGGCACGATCTTCGTGTAGAATACGATGGCGTAGATGAAGCGGTAAACGATCGAGCCGAGAATCGCGGCGATGACGCCCTTTTTGACGCTTCTGCGCCCGAGCAGCGTCTCGCCGATGATGAGGCAGGCGAGGCCGATGACGACGATGCCCGTGCCGGAGTTGATGTCCACAGTCTTCTGATACTGGCCGACGATCGCGCCGGAGAGCGCCGTGAGCATGTTGGCAAGGCACAGGCCGACCGTGATCGTGAACGACGGATTCAGGGACGAGGCGCGCACCATGTCGGGGTTATCGCCCGTGGCGCGGATGGAAAGACCCATGCGCGTGCCGAGAAACAGCACCAGCAGAAGACCGGCCAGAAGCGTGACAAACGCTGCGAGCAGCAGCTCGTACCACTCGCCGCCGATGCCGGTCTCGCGCAGCATCGTGAAGACGGTCTTGCCGCCGAGCAGGCTCTGGTTGGATTTCCAGCCCATCGCCATTAAGTTGATGGTGTAAAGGCCGGTGTTCGTGACGATACCGGCGAGGATCGACGGCACGCCGAGCTTCGTCTGCAAAAACGCGGTGACAAAGCCCGCGCACGCGCCCGCGAGCATCGCGGCGAAGATGGCGAGGACAGGGTGTCCCGCGGCCGTCACGGTGACGGACACGGCCGCGCCGAGGACGAAGCAGCCGTCGGTCGTCAGATCGGCGATGTCGAGGATGCGGTAGCTTAAAAACAGCGCCATCGCGACCAGGGCGTAGAGGAAGCCCAGCTCAAGGGCGGTCTGCGTGATGATGAGCATGGGAAAATTCTCCTTTCAGGCCAATTTCCCCCGACGGGAAGGTCGGGGGAAAGGCAGTTCATTTGCGGGAAAGTGATGTTTCTTAGTCCTTGGTGGTCGTGACCTCGACAACGGTGCCCATGCTGTCGAAGCAGGAGTAGTCAAGGCTCATCGCGGCGGCGGTGTCGGTGTTGACAGTGATGATGCCGCCGTCCATCAGGTAGTAGTCCTCCATGGCGTCCATGCCGTCGGTGATGGCGGAGTAGGCGAGGTCGGCGGTCTTGGCGCCGAGGTCGGTGTAGTTCACGCCGCAGGTGGCGTAAGCGCCGTTGCGGACGAAGGAGTCAGCGCCGGTGTAGTGGGGGATGCCGGCCTTGGCGAGGTCCTCATAGATGGCGAGCTCGGCGGCCATGATGACGTTGTCAGTCGGGGTGAAGACGGCGTCCACACCGTCGGCGATCAGCGCGGAAGCGGCAGCGACGACTTCGTCGTTCGTGTTCGCGGTCTGCTCAACGTACTCGATGCCCTTGGCGTCGAGATAGGCCTTCGCGTCGGCGATGGGCTTGGTGGAGTTGGGCTCAGAGAGGGAGTAGAGCAGGCCGACCTTGGCGACGTCTGGGTTCTGGGCGAACATCATGTCCATGATGAAGCTGGTGTTCAGCGCGTCGCTCGTGCCGGTCACATAGTCGATGCCCGTCAGGCTCGCGGCCTCGGGATCGGAGACGGCGGCATAAACAACGGGGGTCTTGGTGTCCTCAGCGGAGAGGGCAGAGATCTGCGCGGCGGTCGTCGCGATGGGGATGATGGCGTCGACCTGATCGGCGATCGCCTGATCGGACAGCTGCTTTAAGATGGTCTGATCGTTCTGGCCGGAGGTGATGTCGTACTCGATGGTCACATTATTGTCGGCTGCGATCTTGTCGAGCTCGGCGGCCACAGCGTTCGCGATCTCGTCGAGAGAGGCGTGGTCGAGCTGCTTGATGATGGCGACCTTGTAGGTCTTGCCGCTTTCGTCGCCGCCCTGCTGGGCGTCGTTGCTGCTGTCGTCGCTCTTGCTGCCGCACGCGGCCAGAGACAGGGTCATCGCACCGGCGAGGGCCAGGGTCAGAAGCTTTTTCACCATGTTGTTTTTCATTTTTGTTTTCCTCCAAATTTATTTGATTTCGGGTGGCAGATGAGGTCCTGGTTTGCCGGAACAGGAGGAATATAAAGAAAAAAGACCTTCATCCCATACACATGGGACAAAAGTCATCAAACTTCTGCGATACCACCCAAATTGACGTTTTGTAAAACGCCCGCTCGCTTACGCGCACCATCATACGCGCCCCGATGGATAACGGGTGGGATACCCGTCGGTCCCTACTTGACTTCCGCCGTTCGGTCCGCCCTCTGAAGTCCATTCACCGACCGTCCGCCGCCCCGATCACACCACCCGGGACTCTCTTTGTGCTTATCTGCATCGGCTACTTCTCTCCATCATAGGTTTGAAGCTCTTCACTTGTTGGTTGCATTATAGCACGCGGGGCCCACTTGTCAAGTGGGTTTTTCAAAAAAAGTTGCACTTTTTTGATTTGCCCAACGGATGAGGGAGTTTCCCGCGCACGGCGCGGGAGGGAGAGGCAGCGCCGATGGCGCTGCACGGATAAGGGGGCCATTCTCTCACGTGAGAGAATGGCCCCCTTGGACCCCCAAGAGAACGCAAGGGGCTCTGCCCCTTGACCCCGCACATTGCGGGTTTGCAGCTTGAATGACTGCACGCGCTGCGCAATGTAAGTGCAGTGTACATGGCTTCGCCATGAATCCCTGCGAGTCGCGACCTGACAGCAACCGCGCCTTACTATCGTGAGGCGCGAGTGACGGTAGTTGGGCGGCAGACTGC